>ERZ501064.56-NODE-56-length-30059-cov-8.939641_pt1 | contig 30059 bp, 27 predicted proteins | sample MGYA00510851_ERZ501064 | MGnify/ENA primary metagenome ERZ501064 (study PRJEB25958, sample SAMN03398529) | human skin metagenome | study: EMG produced TPA metagenomics assembly of the Human Skin Microbiome Metagenome (human skin metagenome) data set. | reverse complement strand
CCAAGTCTGGAACTTCGGGATCTGTTCGACGCTTTCCTCTATTTCTCGGCGTTCTTCGTCGGTCAGATCGTCGTCGACGGTGTGCACTAGAATGCCGTTAGGTCGGATGCCCTTGACAAGCGCGGTTTCCGCAGACGTCCCCGTCACACCGGGCACTGCAGCCCGGGCGTTTTCGTCCCACACGCGCCGCAGCTCGTCAAGGCGTGCCGCGCTGATAGGGTCCGCGTCTCGCAGCGTGTCTTCGACAAATGTGCGTGCTTCTCTGACGACGGTCTTTTGATCTGTCAGGATCATTGCCTCTGACGATCGTTGGGAGTTCGCCGAAGCATTGGCAGAGCCTACGATGGCCCACTCCGCAGTGACGAAGACCTTCGCATGCAGCTCAGCCAGAGAACGGACGTCCACCCCTCTCGACTGCAGAGTGTGGATGGCTGCAGGAGACGTTGCGTGGGACGCGACCGCCTCTCTGCTCGCATTGATGACGAGCTTGTCGCCGGCAGCCAAATGTCTCAGGAGATGCGGTCCATCGATGCCCAGGAAGGCAACCGCGACCCTGCGTGGCCCACGCCGGCGCAGTGTGGTCGAGATCTTCGGCCAGGGCTTGTCGCCAAGGAACTGAACCGTCACGCATCCGACTGTGCCACAAGGTGCACGTCGGGGGTGCAGGGTTTCGCAGAGCGCTACACCTCGGGGGCGATTCGCGCAGCGAAATCGCCCCCGTCGGCATATCGAAGCCGGCCTTCAGCCGCCCGCGCACTTGTTCTGTGTCAGAACGGTGGCGGGTTGTTTCGGTCCCACTCGACTTGTTGTCGACGATGGGTGTCGGTGCGGTGTGCGCGCTCGTCGGTGAGTCGTTGCCGCGCCGGGTGGTCGGGTGGCTGGGTTTTCAACGACGCGAACAGGTCTCGCCCGGTGTAGGGGTTGCCCAGGTAGGTGTGGCCGGTGGGGGCTTCGAACCACACGGCGAGGTACTCGTCCTGGGAGTCGCGCCACCTGCCAAAGGTTTTGATGCGGTGGTGGAACCGGCACAACGGTTTCAGGTTGCGCTCGCTGGTTTTCCCGCCGTGGTCGGGGTTGGTGTGATCGAACGGGTGGGTGTGGTCGAGGTCGACGGTCCACACCGGTTGGTTGCAACCGGGAAAGGTACAGCACAATTCGCCGGCGCGGACGAGTGCCTGCAGTTTCTTGCTCGGCACGTAGGTGCGGGCGGCTGCCGCGGCCCGGGCGTCGGCGTCGGCCGGGTCGGTGCGTACCCCGGTGGTGATGAAGGTGTGAACCGCGTCGGCGAAGAGTCGGCGCATGGTGGGGGCGTCGATCAGCCCGTGGCCGTCGAGCATGCCGGGTTCGTTGTCGAGCCCGACCAGCGTCGTCAGGTTGCCCACGATGTGGTAGGTCGGTCGGGGTGCGCGGCAACTGGTGCAGGTGCACGTGCAGTCGCCGGTCGGCTCCGGGACCGGCGCGTTGTCGTCGGGTTCGGTTGCGGCGGTGTCGGTCACGCCCGGTACAGCAACGGGGGTGAGCTCGGGGTCGGGTGTTGCCGCTTCGGCGGGTTCGGGGGTGTCGAGGTTCTGCTCGGCTGGTGGGGGTGTGCAGTCGGCGCACCGGCAGTCCAGGGTTTGGTTGCCGTGGGCGAGGGCGAGGAGGGCGTCGGCGCGGCGCTGGGGCATGGTGCGCGGGTCGCCGGTGTGCACGCCGGTGGCCATGGCGGTCAGCTGGGCGTTGAGGGCGGCGGCGTCGGTGTGGGGGAAGTGTCCGGTGATGCGCGACTGGCCGGGTTGGTGTCGGTCGGGCCGGATGTTGATTCCGCGATCCCGTTCGGCCTGGTTGTTGCGGCGCTTGACTGCATCAGGTGCATGCCTGTGCACGATCTGGTCGACCAGTGCGGTGAACCGGGTGGTGGACATGGGGTCGCGCGCCAGGATTGCCTCGGCCAACGCGGCGTCCACCGTAGGCATGGTGGCGTTGTCGACGAAGTCGGTGCGTTTGAGTGCGATCAGGAATCGGTCGCGGTCGATTCGTCCGCAGGCCAGGGTGGTGCCGGTCAGCGGAAGTCGGTACCGCATGGCGTCGCCGGTGCGGATGAGGTCGCGGGCTTCGGCGGGGGTGAGGTTCAGGGCGGCGCCGAGTTCGGCGGTGGCTTGTTCGAATCCGTTGGGCCCGAACTGTTCATACGGGTCCGCACCGGTAACTGCTTGTGCTGTCCTCTCGAGCAGTTCGTCGATGGAACCTGCCTCGCCGGAGTGAATCGCACTGCGGTGCAGTAGGTATTCTTCTTCGCGTTGTTCGTGGAGCAGGCTGGCGGTGATCAGTGTGCGGCAGGTGTTGGCGGCGTTCATCGATGCCGAATAGACGGCGGTGCTGATCAGGGCTTCGGGCGAGAGGCCGGCGAGTGATCCGAACACGTCGACACCCTCGTCGGGGAGATCCCCGCCGGGGTCGATGGTGCCGAACTCGAATGCCATGACACCACCATACGAAAGGGGTCTGACAAAACCTGTCGGCACGATTTCGGCGGATCATCAGGCACGAGAACTACTTTCGGTAGTAGACGCTGGGTCAGCGATGGTGGATTGCGCGTCGCGCGACCTCGATGGCCGTCGGGCTCAGCGTCACCCCTCGGAGTCCCCGTTCCGGGGACGAGACGGCTTCGAGGAACTCGTGGATTCCGTTGTCGAGGTCGTAGAGGTCGTACTTCTGGATCGGGCGCCCGTCCGTGCCCTGCCAGCGATACGCGGTGAGCAGCGCGCCGATCGTCTCGAGGGGCATCTCGTCGCCGGGTTCGGAGGCGGCGGCGAAGAAGAGCATCAGCAGGCTCGCGTCCTCGGTGAACCCATCCATCTTCTGGTTCAGCAGCCGGTCGGCGAGATGGTCGGCCAGTGCCTGCGGATCGTCGGCGAGTTTCGTTCCGACTCGGGTCGGCAGTAGGCGGCCTTTGTGCTTGCGTAACAGCCCCATCCGAAGCAGGGACTCACGGAAGTACAGCACCGGTGTGCTCTGGACTTCTCGGTTCTTGGCGCCGATGAAGTACTTCATCGTCGGCAACACCTTCGACGCCGCGACCACGTCGGCTGGTTTCAGGTAGCCAGCGGAGGTGAGTGTGAAGCCTTCATCGCGCGCGCGGCGCAGGAACCACAGGTAGGGGAGCAGGTCGGCTTCGAGCTGGTCGCCCGTCGCAATCGTCGATGAGGCTGCCAACCGCGTTGCGCTCGCCGTAACGGCTCCGGAATCGTCGAGAGGTTGAACCCGGTACAGCAGGTCGCCGAGCCGTGCATCGATTCCGGCATCGACGAGCGAGAGGATGGGGTCACTGAGTGCGGCGTTCACCTCGCCGATGTCGAAATGCGCGGGGTCGTCGACGACCTCGGCGAGTGACTCCGCGTCGGTGATGCCGCCACAATCCTCCGGAGGCGCAGCACGCCGACCGTCGACGCACCGGGCCCACGGTGTGTCCTCCGACGCCTCGTGAACGCTTTCGACCTGGGCTGTCAGTTCCCAGCTGTCGCCGTAGTCGTAGACGTAGCGCAGGACGTCACCTGGTTCGTGGAGCGTCTCGTCGAGGCGAACCTCGGCGACGGGTGTGCCCACCTCCTCGCCTTCCCGAGCGTCGAACGGGCACAGGAACAGTTCACTCCTGCGGTCGAATGGGCTGCCGCCCAGGGCAAATCGATAGAGGTGGTAGTCCAGCCACCCGAACGCCGCTTGAATGATCCGGTGCAGGTCCTCCAGGGAGATATCCGAGCGGACGTCGAGGCGGCGCCAGATGGGGGGTCGCGCGTCGTCGAGATCCACGCGGATGCGGAACACCACGGTCTCGGCGAGCGGTTCCTTGCGCTGACGAATCGACGGTGGCCGCTCGAACCTGTCCGCGGCGGCAGCGCTGAGCTGATTCAACAGCGTGGGGAGTTCGTTCGGTTGCAGGCCGGCAAGCATCGCCTCGAACTGGCGACGCAGTCCCTCGGCATCGGACGATTCGTGGCCAGGATCGTGCATGCTGCCCAGCGTAGGCCAGGCCCCGTTTCCCGCGGTGTCCGTTTCCCTCCCGCTTACCAGGTCCGGCAAGCGGGAGGGAAACAGTCGGGCGGGAGGGGAGCCGCCCCGCGGGGAAGTGTTTACGCGTACGCCGGCCGGAACGTCAGCCGGGCGTTCTGGGCTTTGGCGGCGTCGCGGAAGTTCTTCATCGCGCGTTCCATGTGGAAGCCGTTGGTCACGATGATCGCGCCGTTGGCGCCCATGTGCTTCAGCATCCGCACCGTGTTCTGGGCGTTCTGCACCGTGGAGGTGGAGGCGCCCTCGTTGACCATCTGCCACATGGGAATTCCACGTCGGATGAGCCCGAGGTTCATGAACTGGGCCTCGGTGACGGGCAGCCAGTGGGTGTCGCCACCGGAGACGATCATGCGGTTGAACGGGTGCTTCTTGCCGAGGTTCGCCGCGACGTCGAGACGACGCTTGAGGACATCCGGAGTTTGCCCGAGAACGCCGAACTTGGCGCCGAGTACGACGATGTACCGGGTCCCCGGACTCTGCCAGAGGAAGTTGCTGTTCGGGGTGCCGAGTTCGGAGCTACCGAGGTCGACGCTGCCGAAATCGGTACTGATCGCGGCGTTCTCGACCTACGCCACCGGTTCGGACGGTGCGACGGCGACCGCCACCGAGGCGGCAGTTGCGATTGCGGCCGCGGCTGCCGCGGTCGTGAGGGTTCTACGACGCATGGTGACCGAGTGTAGGGATCAGTACGGTCGTACAGGTATCGGATCGATAACACCTGTATCACTAGTCACATACGTAACACGCTAGGTGAGCGCGATGTACTTCACCGAGAGGTACTCGTCGATGCCCTCGCTGCCGCCCTCGCGTCCGATCCCGGACTGCTTGATGCCACCGAACGGTGCTGCGGCGTCGGAGATCACGCCGCGGTTGACCCCGACCATGCCGGAGTCCAGGGCGCCCGCGACGCGCATGCAGCGCTCGAGGTCGCGGCTGTAGAAGTACGACGCCAGGCCGTACTCGGTCGAGTTGGCGGCCTCGATGCCCGCGGACTCGTCGTCGAAGGTGCTGATCACCGCGACCGGACCGAAGATCTCCTCGCGCGTCACCGTTGCGTACGGATCGACGTTGTCGAGAACCGTTGCGGGATAGAAGAAACCCCGACCTTCCGGACGTTCGCCGCCCAGTCGCACACGGGCACCGTCGGCGACGGCCTGCTCGACCGCGTCGGCGACCTTGTCCCGCTGGTCGGCGTTCACCAGCGGCCCCAGGGTCACCCCGTCGTCGTACCCCGGTCCCATCCGGACCTCCGACATCTTCGCCACCAGCTTCTCGGTGAATTCCTCGGCGACACCGGACTGCACCAGGAACCGATTCGCGGCGGTGCAGGCCTCGCCCCCGTTGCGCATCTTGGCGGCGAACGCGCCCTCGACCGCGGCGTCGACGTCGGCGTCGTCGAAGACCAGGAACGGGGCGTTGCCGCCGAGCTCCATCGACGTGCGCAGGACGCGGTCGGCGGCCTGACCGAGCAAACTGCGACCCACCGGCGTCGACCCGGTGAAGCTGATCTTGCGGATGCGATCGTCGGTGATCAACGTCGACGACACGTCGCCGCTCGACGTGGTGGGCAACACCGACAGCACGCCGGGCGGCAAACCGGCTTCGGCGAAGGCCTCGGCCAGTGCCAGCATCGTCAGCGGCGTCTCGCGGGCCGGCTTCACGAGCATCACGTTGCCCGCGGCGAGCGCGGGCCCGATCTTGCGCGTCCCCATCGCGAGCGGGAAGTTCCACGGGGTGATCGCCAGGCACGGCCCGACGGGCTGGTGGGCCACCAGGATGCGCCCGTTGCCGGCCGGCGACGGACTGAACCGACCGCCGATCCGGACGGCCTCCTCGGCGAACCACCGCAAGAACTCGAGTCCGTACGTCGTCTCCGCCCGGCTGTCGGGGAGGGCGCGGCCCAGCTCGAGGGTCATCAGCATGGCGATGTCGTCGGCGCGATCGGTGAGCAACTGGAAGGTCCGACGGAGGATTTCGCCGCGCTCCCGGGGCGCGGTGGCCGCCCAGTCCGCCGACGCGGCGACGGCGGAATCGAGAGCGCGGCGGGCATCGGCAACCCCCGCGTCGGCGACCGAGACGAGCGACTCCTCGGTCGCGGCGTCGTAGACCTCGAAGGTCCCGCCGTCGGCTGCGGGTGTGGACCGGCCGTCGATCCAGAGCCCGGTCGGCACACCGTCGAGCACGGCCTGCGGGTCGAGAATCTCCTTGTCGCTCATGCGCATTCACATCCTCGTGACTCGGCTGCGGGACCCCGCACGATGCGGCGATCCCCTCGGCGAACCACGCTACTCGCGTGGGCGGGCGGCCGGTCGGTGGTTGCCGACGGGCTTCACCGGACGCAGGATGGCGGCATGACGGCACGCAGGTTCGACGATCGACGTCCACGGCGGCTCATCCGGTCCGGGCTCGTGCTGCTCGCGGCGGGAGCGGTCCTCGCCGGCTGTGCCCAGTCGACGCAGAACGACGCCCAGTCGACGGAAACACCTGCCCAGTCGACGCAAACGCCTGCCCAGTCGAGGGAAAACGACACCCGGTCGACGGAGTACGTGAACCTCGGCGACAGCTTCAGCGCCGGGACCGGCGTGCGGCCACTGGAGGAGGACTCGCCGATCTACTGCCTGCGGTCGTCGAGGAACTACGCGCACGTCGTCGCGGCGGACGAGGACTTCGACCTCACCGACGTCAGCTGCGCGGGCGCCGACACCGACGACTTCCGCGAGTCGCAGCACCAGGGCGTGCCGCCCCAGCTCGACGCCCTCGACGGCGACACCGACGTGGTCACGATGATGATCGGCGGCAACGACGAGGAGACGTACGGTCGCGCGATCCGGCTCTGCGGCGAACTGGCCGACGCCGACCGCACCGGCTCGCCGTGCACGGACCGTTACGGACGGGCGCTGATCGAGCCGGTCGCCACCGACATCTATCCCGCCGTGCGCCAGGCCCTGCGCGACGTCCGGGACCGCGCGCCGAACGCGCGCGTCCTGCTCGTCGGCTATCCCTGGCTGGTCCCGCCGACCGCCGGCTGCTATCCCGAGATGCGACTCGCCGCCGGGGACGTATCGATGATCCGCGAGCTCCAGACCGCGCTCAACACGTACGGGCGGCGCGCGGCCGAGGACGAGGGCGTCGAGTTCGTCGACATGTCACAGGTGTCCGAGGGTCACGACGCGTGTGCCGGCGCGCAGCGCTGGATCGAGCCGATGGCCACCTCGGGACCCGGCGCGGTGCACCCCAACGAGGCGGGTCAGGCGGCGATCGCCGAGCAGGTGCGCACCGCGCTCGCGAGCTGACCGGGTCCGGTTCGAGCCGGGTCGCACCCCCTCCGACCAGCGAGGATTTGGGTCACCCGGTGCCGTTTGGAACACTGTAGGCCGTGACCCCTTCCGCTGCTGCCACGCCCGCTCCCGGCACGGCCGCCTCCGCCGCGCTGTTCACCCGCGCGACGCAGGCCATCCCGGGCGGCGTCAACTCCCCGGTGCGCGCGTTCTCCGCGGTCGGCGGGACCCCTCGCTTCATCGCCTCGGCGTCCGGATGCCGGCTGACCGACGCCGACGGCAACGACTACGTCGACCTCGTGAGCTCCTGGGGTCCGATGATCCTGGGGCACGCGCACCCGGCCGTCGTCGAGGCGGTGCGTGAGGCGGCCACCGGCGGCCTGTCGTTCGGCGCCCCGACCGAGGCCGAGATCGAACTCGCCGAGGAGATCATCGGCCGCGTCGACCCCGTCGAGCGCGTCCGGCTGGTGAACTCCGGCACCGAGGCGACGATGTCGGCGATCCGGCTGGCCCGCGGCTACACGGGCCGGTCCAAGATCATCAAGTTCGCCGGCTGCTACCACGGTCACGTCGACGCGCTGCTGGCCGCGGCCGGCTCCGGCGTCGCCACGCTCGGCCTGCCGACGAGCCCCGGCGTCACCGGTGCGTCGGCACACGACACCCTCGTGCTGCCCTACAACGACCTCACCGCCGTCGCCGACGCCTTCGCCGAGTTCGGCGACGACATCGCCGCCGTCATCACCGAGGCCGCGGCCGGGAACATGGGCGCGGTCGCGCCGGTCGAGGGATTCAACGCCGGACTCCGCGACCTGACGCGCCGCCACGGCGCGCTGCTGATCATGGACGAGGTCATGACCGGGTTCCGGGTGAGCCCGAGTGGCTGGTACGGACTCGAGGGCGTGGCCGGTGACCTCTACACCTTCGGCAAGGTCATGAGCGGAGGTCTGCCCGCGGCGGCGTTCGGCGGCCGTGCGGACGTCATGGAACGTCTCGCGCCGACCGGGCCGGTGTACCAGGCGGGCACGCTGTCGGGGAATCCCGTCGCCGTCGCCGCCGGCCTCGCCACCCTGCGCAACGCCGACGTCGAGGTCTACCGCACGCTCGACGCGAACGCCGACCGGCTCGCGACCGTGCTGCACGAGGCCCTCTCCGCGGCCGGGGTGGCCCACCGCGTGCAGAAGGCGGGCAGCCTGCTGAGTGTGTTCTTCACTACCGACCCGGAGATCCCGATCTTCGACTACGACGGCGTCGCCGCCACCGAGACCTGGCGGTTTGCGCCGTTCTTCCACGCCCTGCTCGAACGCGGCGTGTACGCGCCGCCGAGCGCCTACGAAGCCTGGTTTGTGTCCGCGGCGCTCGACGAGGATGCTTTCTCGCAGATCGCCGATGCGCTGCCCGCGGCAGCGCAGGCGGCCGCGACCGCAGCCACCCCGGGGGACAACGCCTGATGCACACGATCGTCCACATGATGCGCCACGGAGAGGTCGACAACCCCGACGGCATCCTGTACGGCCGTCTCCCCGGCTTCCGCCTCTCCGGCGACGGCCAGGCGCAGGCCCGTAAGGTCGCCGACACCCTCGCCGACCACGACGTCAAGGCCGTGTTCGCCTCGCCGCTGCAGCGCGCGCAGGAGACCGCCACCCCGATCGCCGCCGCGCACGGCATCCCGATCCTCACCAACGACGACCTCATCGAAGCCGACAACGTCTTCGAGGGTCTCAAGGTCTCCGTCGGCGACGGTGCGCTGAGCAAGCCCCGGCACTGGCCCAAACTCCGCGACCCGTTCACGCCGTCGTGGGGCGAGCCCTACATCCAGCTCGCGCACCGCATGCTGGCCGCGGCGAACAAGGCCCGCGACGCCGCCCGCGGTCACGAAGCCGTCTGCGTCAGCCACCAACTGCCCGTGTACACGTTGCGCCGGTTCCTCGAAGGTCAGCGCCTCTGGCACGACCCGCGTCGCCGCCAGTGCTCGCTGGCCTCGCTGACCAGCCTCATCTACGACGACGACGCCCTCGTCGACATCATCTACTCCGAGCCGGCCGGGTCCTCGGACCCACTGGCCACCGGTGCGTGAAGAAAGCCTGACGTAGTGCGCAAGTTCCTCCTGCCGACGATGTTGTCGGCCCTGATCCTGCTGGTCGCCGGATGCAGCACCGGCGACGACGCGGTCGCGCAGGGGAACACCTTCCAGTTCGTGTCACCGGGCGGGCAGACCGTCATCACCTACGCGCCCGACGAGCGCAAGCCGATCGCCGAACTCGCCGGCGAGGACCTCGTCACCGAGCAGCCGCTGTCGCTGTCCGACGAGCGGTTCGCGGACAAGGTCGTCGTCGTCAACGTGTGGGGTTCATGGTGCGGACCCTGCCGCGGTGAGGCCGACGACCTCGAGCGCGTCTACGAACGCAATCGCGCCGACGGGGTGGAATTCCTCGGCATCAACCTGCGCGACGACCGGGAGTCCGCCAAGGACTTCGTGCTCGACCGCAAGGTCGGGTTCCCGTCGATCTACGACTTCCCGGGGATGTCACTGGCCGCTCTGACCACGCCCACCTCGGTGGTGCCGACGACGATCGTCCTCGATCGTGAGCACCGGCCGGCGGCGGTGTTCCTCAAGGCGGTCTCCGACAACGAGCTCGACGAGGTCGTCAAGCGCGTCGCGGCCGAGCCGGCGGGGTCGATGTGATGGACCCGTTCACCCAGGACTCGACCACCCTGGTGCTCGCCTCCTCGATCGGCGACACGTTCGCCGACACCGTCTCCAGCGGACCGCTGCTGCTCGCCTTCGCCGCCTGCCTGCTCGCCGGGCTCGTGTCCTTCGCCTCCCCGTGCGTCGTGCCCCTCGTCCCGGGCTACCTGTCCTACCTCGCGGGTCTCGTCGGGGCCGAGGCGCCCGCGGTGAAGGTGGGGGAGAGCGCCAAGAGCGGCCGGTCGCGGGTCGCGCTGGCCGCCGGCCTGTTCGTCCTCGGCTTCACCGTCGTCTTCGTCGCCGCCACCGCCACCGTCCTCGGCGTGACCAGTACCTTCGTGTTGAATCGCGAACTGCTGCAACGCATCGGCGGGGTCGTGACCATCGCCATGGGCCTGGTGTTCATCGGCCTCATCCCGGCGTTGCAGCGCGAGGTCCGCTTCGAACCGCGGCGGGTCTCCAACATCGTCGGGGCGCCGCTGCTCGGAGCGGTCTTCGCGCTCGGCTGGACGCCGTGCCTCGGGCCGACCCTGGCCGCGGTGATCGCGACCGTCAGCGGGACCGAGGGGTCGACGGCGGCCAAGGGCGTGACCCTCATCGTCGCGTACTGCCTCGGCCTGGGCCTGCCCTTCGTGATCCTGGCGTTCTCCTCGGCCTGGGCCCTGCGCAGTCTCGGCTGGCTCCGCCGGAACGCCCGCACGATCCAGGTGATCGGGGGCGTCCTGCTGATCGGGGTCGGCGTCGCCCTCCTGACCGGCTGGTGGGACCAGTTCATCGTCTGGGTCCAGGTCCGCTTCGTCACCGACACCCAACTACCGATCTGAGTGCTGTCCTGATGACCGATGTGACCGACCGCCCGCAGGTGGACACCCCCGAGCCGGCCCCGAAGCCCCACTGGGCCCGCCGCCGGGTGCTGTGGCCGCTGCGCAACCTGTGGCGTTCGCTGACCTCGATGCGGACCGCGCTGATCCTGCTGTTCCTGCTCGCCCTCGCCGCGATCCCGGGTGCCCTGCTCCCGCAGCGCGAGCTCAACGAGCAGAAGACCCTGGAGTACATCGCCGCCCGCGGTCAGCTCGGCGTGTGGATGGACCGCCTGCAGCTCTTCGACGTCTTCTCCAGCGCCTGGTTCACCGCGATCTACGTCCTGCTCTTCATCTCCCTCGTCGGCTGCCTGACGCCGCGCATGGTCGAGCACTTCCACAGCCTGCGCGCGAAACCCGTTGCCGCACCGCGCAACCTGTCGCGCTTGCCGCGGCACGTGACCCACACCGTCGACGGGGATCCGGAGACGGTCGCCCGACGGATCGACGGCCGGTTGCGCGGGTGGCGTCGCGAGGTCGTGGTCCGCGAGCCGAGCAAGGCGTATCCGGACGGGTGCGTCGAGGTCTCGGCGGAGAAGGGCTACCTGCGCGAGTTCGGCAACCTGGTGTTCCACTTCGCGCTGCTGGCGCTGCTGGTGTCGATCGCGCTGGGCAAGATGTACGGCTACGAGGGCACCCGCAGCCTCGTCGCCGACGGCGAACAGGGACTGTGCAACACCTCGACCGCCGTCTACGACTCGTTCCGCGCCGGCAACCTGGTCGACGGCACCGACCTGTCGCCGTTCTGCTTCCGCGTCGACGACTTCTCGGCGACCTTCCTGCCCAGCGGTCAGCCCGACATGTACGACGCCACCATCCGGTACGCCGCGGGCAGTGACGGCAGCGTGGGCAACCTCGGCGATCCCGCCGGCTGGGACACCGCGTCGGTGCGCGTCAACGAACCGCTTCGCGTCGCGGGCGACCGGGTCTACGTCCTCGGCAACGGTTTCGCACCGACGTTCACGGTGACCTTCCCCAACGGGGAGAAGCGCACCCAGACCACCCCGTTCGTGCCGGACGAGCTCCAGACGATGCTCTCCTCGGGCGCGGCCCGTTTCGACACCCCGGCGGGTCTGTACCCCGACGCCGACGACCGCCGGAAGAACCAGATCGCGCTGGAGGGCCTGTTCGCGCCCACCGCGTCGTTCCACGGCTCGCTGCTGACGTCGTCGTCGCCGACCCCCGACGACCCCTTCGTCGCGATCCGGATCTTCAAGGGCGACACCGGTCTGGACACCGGCAGACCGCAGAACGTCTACTCGCTCGATCAGGACCTCGTCGAACAGGGCCGCCTCCAACGTCAGGCGCAGGTCAACCTCGCGGTCGGCCAGAGCCACACCCTCGCCGACGGCACGACGGTGACCTTCGACGGCTACGAGCGGTGGGTGTCGGTCCAGGTCTCGCACGACCCCGCCCAGATCTGGGTGCTGGTGAGCTCGATCGTCATGCTCGGCGGTCTGCTGGTGTCGCTGCTGATCCGCCGCCGCCGCATCTGGGCCCGCCTGGTCCCGGTGCCGGCTGCGAGCGCTCATGCCGACGGCGATGGCCAGGACACCGATGGCCCGGACACCGATGGCCCGGACACTGGGCAACGACGTACTGTAGTAGAAATCGCCGGGCTGGCGCGTACCGATCAGGCCGGTTGGGGTGAGGGCTTCGACGAGCAGGCGGCCGAGCTGGTGGCCGACGACGCCGACGGACCTGCCTCGCGGCGGACGACCCGGCGGCTCTAGCGGCCGGCGAAAGGAAGCACATGAACACCGACGCTCCGGCGATGCCGATCGACGAGACTCTCGCGCGGTACTCGGACCTGCTCTACGGCACGGCCATGACGGTCTACGTCGTCGCGGTCATCTTGTTCCTGGGCGCCCTCGCCGCGGTCCGCGGCCGACGCCTCGAGCAGAAGCAGCTGGTCAACGCCGGGGCGAACGGAACCGACACGCGGGTGCCCGGGCGGGTCGACGAGTCGTCGCGCCGGACCCTGGGCGAGAAGCTCGGCAACATGGCGCTCCCGGTCGTCGTCGTCGGCCTCGCCGCGCACATCGGTTCGATCGTGCTCCGCGGCATCGCGACCGACCGTGCGCCCTGGGGCAACATGTACGAGTTCATCTCGATGACGTGTGCCGCGGGCGTGCTCGCCGCCCTGATCATCCTGCGCAAGCGCGAGCACCGCCCGCTGCTCTCGTTCGTGCTGTTGCCCGTCATCCTGCTGATGTTCATCGCCGGTCGCTGGCTCTACACCCAGGCCGCACCCGTCGTCCCGGCCCTGAAGTCCTACTGGCTCGCCGTGCACGTCTCGATCATCTCGGTGTCCTCGGGCATCCTGCTGGTGTCCGGTGTGGCGAGCATCCTCTATCTGGTCAAGATGCGCTGGGCTCCGACCTCGTCCGACGACTCCGCCACGGCCGCGACCCGTCCGGGTCTGGGCGGCGCGGTCCGTCGGGTCGTCGACCATCTGCCGTCCGTCGAGCAGCTCGACCGCCTGGCCTACAAGTGCGTCGTGATCGGCTTCCCGCTGTTCGGCCTCGGGGTGATCTGCGGTGCCATCTGGGCCGAGGCGGCCTGGGGCCGATTCTGGGGCTGGGACCCCAAGGAGACGGTGTCCTTCATCGCCTGGGTGATCTACGCGGCCTACCTGCACGCACGCGCGACGGCGGGCTGGCGCAGCAATGCCGCGGCCTGGATCAACGTCGCCGGATTCGTGGCGATGCTGTTCAACCTGTTCATCATCAACCTGGTCGTCTCGGGGCTGCACTCCTACGCCGGTCTGTGAGTACCGCCCGGTCGTGAGGCCCGCCGGCGGAAACCGTCAGCCGGACGCCTCGCTCGGGGAGTTCTCCTCGGCCCGCTTGGCGATCGCCTGGGCTTTGACCAGTTTGAGCAGGTCGATGAGTGCGTCGATGGTGTCCGGGCACAGCGAACCCATGTCGATGCCGGACAGGTGGCTCCCGGTGACCTGGAGCATCTCGACGTAATTCTGTTGCTGCCGAACGCGTTCGAGGTCTTCGTCGGGGTTGGACAGGAAGTAGGTGACGCTGACGTCGAAGGCGCGGGCGATGGCCTCGACGGTGCGGAACGACGGCGTGCGGGCCTTGCCGGTGCGTAGCTGGGAGATGTACGCGTCGGACAGCGAGTAGCCGAGACGGTTGGCCTTCTCGGCGATCTTCTTGCCGGTATATCGGATGCCGTTCTCGTCACGGCTGTGTTCGAAGAGGTATCCGATCTTCTCGGCGAAGCTCAGGTCGTCATCGGTCGACGCCCCTCGCGGAGATCGTCCCGGGTTCAACGGCGCCTTCTCTCGGTCCGGCCATCGGGGAGTCGATGGTGAAGTGGACAATACCCTACCCACGGGTATGTTCCGCAGAGACGTTCTGAACCTGGTCTCAGCTTTTCGGCCGCGCGTCACGCCTCAGATCTCATCACCGTCGGTGCCGTTGGTGCCGCGGGTGCGATTGTCCAGGTCGCGCAGGAAATCGGGGTCGTCGTCGGGGCCGAGCGGGCCGCGGGGACGGGATCGACGCGGGCCGGGCGAAGGGGTGTCGCCGGACTCGTCGGAGTGGGGTCCGAAGGCGCGCCACATGAGGAAACCGATGGCCAGCAGACCCAGAACGGCGAACAGATAGATCATGACAACCTCCCGACGACCAGCGTACGTGAGACGCCTGAGAGGTCAGGGCGAAAGCCGACCTGACCCGCACTTCTCCACCGATCGGATGAGGTCCGGCCGGGCGTCGGGTCGTCGGGAGAACTACAGGGCCGTCGGGTCAGTGGGCGCGGCGGTTGAGCAAGGCGACGACGTCCTCCTCGCGGAAGCGTCGGTGGCCGCCCGGGGTGCGGATCGAGCCGAGGATGCCGGAGCTCGCCCAGCGGGCGACCGTCTTGGGATTCACGTTGAACATCGCGGCGACCTGGCCGGGGGTCAACGTGTGCTGGCTGGCCAGTCCCGGGGTGATGTAGGTCGTGGGCGGTGCGGTCTCGATGCTGGTCATGATTCCCCCTGTGCGTGTTGGAGTGCTCGGTCGGTGCGCCGAGATGGCGAAGCGGCTCTGCACGGTGGTGGACGAGTTCCTTATGAATACACGCAAATCGCCCAGGTACTCGAACCGTCAGTGGGAGGTAAAGAGCATGCAAAGGCCCGCGACCTGCGGGAGCGCCGAGACCGCCCAGTACGCTGAGGGGGTGAGTGAAACGCCCGACCCCACCCCCGGCAAGAAGGCCACGCCCGACGCGGCCACCCGCGAAACCACGGCCGGCGACGCCACGCCGCAGGCGGGTGGACGCCCGATGACCCTGGCGTTCGCCCTGTTCGCGTACACGTTCGCGCGTCTGCTGCTCGTCACCGCGGTCGTGGTGATCATCATGGTCGGCGGCAACCTGGTCGGCGTCGAGGTGCCGTTCCTCGTGGCGGCGGTGTTCGGGGTGCTGATCGCGCTCCCGCTCGGCATGGTCCTCTTCAAGACCCTGCGTCTGAAGGTCAACAGCGAGATCGCGGCACTGGAGGCCGGTCGCCGTTCCAAGCACGACGACCTGCAGGCCCGGCTCCGCGGCGAGAAGTGAGTTCGGCGACCCGTGGAACCCACGCGAGTCGTCGACCGTCGCGCTGATCGGGCCTGGACCCAGAACGCCGTCCGCCTCATCGAGGCCGACGGCCGGCGCAGTGCCGACACCCATCTCCTCCGCGTCGCGCTGCCCGCATGGTCGCGCTGGACCGTCGCCGACGGCGACACGAGCCGCGAGGTCGGCGTGGACCTCTATGTCAAGGACGAGTCGACCCATCCGACGGGGTCGCTGAAGCACCGGCTCGCGCGTTCGCTGTTCCTCTATGCGCTGTGCAACGGGTGGGTCGTCGAGGGCACGCCGGTGATCGAGGCGTCGTCGGGGTCGACGGCGGTGAGCGAGGCCTACTTCGCCGAGCTGATCGGCGTCCCGTTCATCGCGGTGATGGCACGGAGCACGTCGCCGGCGAAGACGGCACTCATCGAACGCCACGGCGGGCGGTGCCATTTCGTCGACCACCCCGGCGAGGTCTATGCCGAGGCGCTGCGTCTCGAGGCCGAACTCGGCGGCCACTTCATCGACCAGTTCACGATGGCCGAGCGTGCGACCGACTGGCGCGGCAACAACAACATCGCCGAGTCGATCTTCGCCCAACTGGCCGAGGAAGAGCATCCGATCCCCACCTGGATCGTCGTGGGGGCGGGTACCGGTGGTACGTCGGCGACCCTCGGACGGTATGTGCGCTACCGGCGCCACGACACCTGGCTGGCCGTCGTCGACCCGGAGAACTCGGTGTTCCTGCCGGCCTACGCGTCGGCGGACGGCACGCTGACCGCCCAGACCGGTTCGCGCATCGAAGGCATCGGCCGGCCGCGGGTCGAGCCGTCGTTCATCTCGCAGGTCATCGACCGCATGATCGGGGTGCCCGATGCGGCGTCGATCGCGACCGCCCGCCGCGTGAGCGACCTCCTCGGTCGTCGGGTCGGTGGCTCCACCGGCACCAACATGTGGGGGGCCTTCTCGCTCGTCGCCGAGATGGTCGCCGCGCGCACGCCCGGCAGCATCGTCACCCTGCTGTGTGACTCCGGGGATCGGTACGCGACGACCTACTTCGACGACGACTGGCTCGCCGCCGGTTCGTTCGACCTCGGCCCCGCCGAGACGGTGCTCGACCAGTTCCTCGCCACCGGTCGCTGGACTACCTGAGAGCCGGGCCGGCCGCCGCGGGTGGGTTACGATCCGGGAGTGTCGATGGAACCCGGGCGGACGCCCGGCACCGGAAGTGCCCTGGTGGAAGCGGTCGATCTGGTGCGCGAGTACCAGATGGGCGAGGAACGGGTTCGCGCCCTCGACGGTCTGAACCTGTCCATCGACGGCGGTCAGTTCGTCTCGGTGGTCGGCCCGTCGGGAGCGGGCAAGAGCACCCTGCTGCACGTACTCGGAGCTCTCGACACCCCGACGTCGGGCCGGATCAGCATCGACGGCGTCGACCTCGGGGCACTCGACGACACCGCCGCCTCCGAGTTCCGGCGCAACCGCGTCGGGTTCATCTTCCAGTTCTTCAACCTCGTGCCGACGATGTCGGCGTGGGAGAACGTCGCGCTGCCGCGACTGCTCGACAACCAGTCGCTCCGCAAGGCGAAACCCCGTGCCGTGGACCTGCTCCGGCGGGTCGGACTCGGCGATCGAATCGACCATCGGCCCTCGGAGCTGTCCGGCGGCCAGATGCAGCGCGTCGCGATCGCCCGCTCGCTCATCATGGACCCGACGATCCTGCTCGCCGACGAACCGACCGGCAACCTGGACTCCAAGACGGGTGAGGCGGTACTCGAACTGCTCTCCGAGGTCGCGCACGACACCCCCGACCGGCTGGTGGTGATGGTGACCCACGACCCGAAGGCCGCTGCGGTCGCCGATACCACCATCACGGTCCGCGACGGGAAGATCGCCTAGTGGCGGGACGGGGTTCTCGGGCCGCCGCCCTAGCCGCCGGTCTCACCCGCATCCGCCTGCTGAATCTGCGCGAGATCCGTACCCACCGGCTGCGCCTGCTCACCTCGCTGGCGGTGGTGGTCGTGTCGTCGGCGTTGCTGATCGCGGTGCTCGGCACCTACGGGTCGGCGTCGGAATCGGTGCGGGACTTCAACAACGCGGTGTCGGGGGTCGCCGACATCGAGGTCGCCGGTATCACCGACACCGGCGTCGACGAGTCGCTGGCCGGCGAGATCCGTCGCGACGTCGACGCGGCGGCGGCCGTCGTGCCGATGATCCGCGGGTCGGTCGTCGTCGACGGTTCGGCCGTGCCGCTGCTCGGCTCCGATCAGCGCGTCACCCAGCTCTCGGGCAGTCTGCGCGGCGCCCTGCAGCAGGGGCAGGCCGGGACCGGTCCGGGCACCGTCGACCTGGACCGACTGCGCACCGGCGTGTTCGTCGGCCCGGGACTCGGGCTCGACCGCGGAGACCGATTGACCGTCAACGGGATCGAGGTCGAGGTCCTCGAGGTCGTCGGCAACGAGCAGGCCGCCGGTCTCAACAACGGCCGCTTTCTCTTCGCCTACGTCGACCTCGCGCAGCGGCTCGTCGGACTCGAGGGCCGGCTCGACTCGATCCTCATCGTGACCGAGCCCGACGCCGATGTGTCCGCCGTGCGCTCGCAGGTGCAGGGCATCGTGGACGGCCGTGCGGTGGTGGTCGATCCGGACTTCCGCGCCAAGCAGGCCGAGGTCGCGAGTTCGGTGACCCGCGATGCGACCCTGCTGGTCTCGCTCGTGTCGCTGGTGATCGCCGCCTTCCTGGTGTTCAACACGATGAACATGGCGGTGGCGTCGCGGCGGAGGTCGCTGGCGATGATCCGAGCGTTGGGGGCCAAGCGGTCTCACCTCGTCGGGGACATGCTCGGCGAGGCCGCGCTGATGGGTTTCGTCGGCGGCGTACTCGGCATCCCCCTTGGAATCCTGGCCGGGCGGGCGGTGATCAGCAGCCTGCCCGAACCCCCGGCCGATTCCGTCGGCACCGTCATCAACTACCACCTGCCCGGATACGCGCCCGCGGCGGCGGTGATCGCCTGCGTGGTCGCGTGTGTCGCGGCGACGACGCTGGCCGCGCGGGCGGTGTTCGCGGTCTCGCCGGTGGAGGCGATGGCTCCGGTCGAGGTGTCGGACTCCGCCGCGCGGCGTGGTCCCGCGGTGGTGATCGCCGCGGTGCTCGGGGTCGCCGGCCTGATCGCGTCGTGGGTGGTCGTGGCAACCGTGCCGGGCCGCCCGGCCATCGTGGCCGGCGTCTTCTATCTGGTCGGCGCGCTGCTGCTGTGCTTCGCGCTGTCGAAACCGTTGGCCTGGGCGGTGGTTCGGGTGGCGCGCTGGTTCGGTGGCCCCGGACAGCTCGCGTCGGTGAACAGCGAGCGCGCCCCGCGGCGCGCGTGGGCGACGCTGATGACGGTCGCGGTGGCCATCGCGGTCGGCATGGGGACGTCGGGAGCGCTGGACAACCTCGTCTCGTCGATGTCGAAATCGCTCGACGGACTGGGGGATCCGGACTTCTACGTGTCGTCGACGTCGGCCGCGAGCCTGCCCCTGGGTCCGATCCTGCCGCCCTCGGTGGCCGAACGCGTTGCGGCGGTTCCTGGGGTCACCGAGGTCGTCGGTGGTCAGTGGGCCGCGGTCAACATCGGCGAGAGCAAGGCAAATGTGCAAGGGCTCGAGCCGGGTTCGCGCGCACCGTTCATGCGCAAAGCGTCGCCGGAAGCGGTGGCGAGCGTCCTCGCCGGCGACGGCATCCTGATGTCGAGCGTCTTGGCCCGCGCATTGGGCGTGGGCACGGGCGACACGGTGGAACTCGCGACCCCCAACGGTCCGCGGCAGACGGTCGTGCGTGACACCGTCGACTACGTCTCCCTCGACTCCGGTGTGGCGGCCATGTCGCAGGAGTTGCTGGGGGAGTGGTTCGACCGCGACGGCGACACCTACCTTCAGGTGATCACCTCGCCCGATGCCGACCCGGAGCAGGTCCGCCGGGACCTCGAGGCGCTCGTCGACGGCGTCCCGACGACGGGCAACAAGCCCATCAGTGTCTACAGCGGTGCCGAGGCCCTCGCGGCCACCCAGGCCACTGTCGAGCAGGCGGGCGCGTTCGCGGTCGCCATCCAGTGGATCGTCGCCGGTGCGGCCGCGATCGCACTGCTCAACACGCTGCTGCTGTCGGTCCTCGAACGACGCCGCGAGCTGGGCGTCCTGCGGGCGATGGGGGCCTCCCGCCGGTTCGTCTCGCGGACGGTGCTCGCCGAGGCGGGAGCGGTCGCCCTGGTCGGGTCGGTCCTCGGCGTCGTCCTCGGTGCCGCCATGCATCTGCTCAGCAACCAGATCCTGACCATCACGACGTCCCTGACGGTGCTGTACTCGCCACGGCCGTCGGCCCTGCTCTTCGTGACCATCGCCGTGGCCCTCTGCCTGATCGGTGCCTTCGTCCCCGCGGTCCGGGCCGGGCGGATGAACATCAGCGAGTCGATCCAGAACGAGTAGTCCCGTCGCGGGGGCGCGGTCGGGCGAGATGCGCCATGCCCCGCTCGTCAACTATTCTTGACACGAGCATGATGTCAACATAACCTGACATCATGCACGACGACCACAGCACCGACACCGCACCCGACGCACCGAGCGCCGAGCTGGCCGGAGACGCCGCGAGCGGCGATCCGGCGAGGGGCCTGGCCGCGGTACGCGCCCTGCGCACCCTGGCCGACCGACTCGAGGACGTGCAGGTGGCCAACGCCCGTGCCCACGGGTGGAGCTGGCAGGCGATCGCAGAAGTGCTGCAGATCAGCCGACAGGCCGTGCATCAGAAGCACTCACAACGTGAGGCCCGCGCGAGTGGGCCAGAAGGAGACACAGATGTTTGAGCGAATCAGTCGCGATGACAAGATGCTGCTGGCTTTCGCCACGCAGGAGGCCGGCGACCTGGGTCACCGGCAACTCGGTAACGACCACCTGATCCTGGGCATGCTCTGCAACGCCCGCAGCCCGTTGTTCGCGCTGCTGGCCGACCAGGGGCTAGCGCTGACGTCGGCCCGGGAGGTGGTTCGGAAGTATCACGACGAGCACGCGGAACGGTCCGACGCCGCGGAGACCGCCGACGACGAGTCGGCTCGCGAACGCTATGAGGAGGATCGAGAAGCCCTGCGCGGCATCGGGATCGACCTCGACAAGGTCCGGGACGCGGTGCGCGGGCGCTTCGGTGAGGACCTGTCCGACGGCTGGGGCGAGCGTGCCCAGCGCGGCCCTCGAGGACGTGGTCACGGGCGTCGGGGGCACCGGCACCATGGTCGCGGTCGCGGACCCCGGCCGGATTGCGGCCCACAGGGTCTCGGGCCAGAGGGTTTCGGGCCGGGTGGTTTGGGGCCGGAGGGTTTCGGGCCGGGAAGTTTCGGACCGGGCGGACCGTTCGGCGGCGAGGGGCCCTGGGAGCCGGGTCGCGGCCGGCGCGGACCGCGGGGCCGGGGCGCCCGTCCGCGTTTCGCGAACGACACCCGGACGGTGTTCGGCCGGGCCATGGAGATCGCGCGGGAACGGGGTGACCGCCGCCTCCGCGCGGAGTACCTGTTGCTGGGGATCATCGACACCGCCGACGACGCGTCGCGGGCGTTGATCGAATCCGCCACCACCGCCGACGAACTCCGCGCCGCGGTCGTGGCGAGCCTGCCCGACGTCGAGGCGCAGGTCTGATCGTCGGCGCAGGTCTGGCGTCGAGGTCCGTCAGGTGAGCGCGAGCGAGACCGCCGTGACGACCGCCCAGGCGAGCATCGCCTTGCCGGTCGTCCCGATCGACGGGATCAGTCCCGGTCCGGCCGCCCCGGTTCGGACCGGGGCGTAGGCCTGCCACAGCAGCGGGAACGTCACCAGGCCGAGCAGCGCCCAGGGGGTCGCGAACGCCAGGACCACGCTCATCGCGAGCGGGGTCAGCAGAAGCACGGCGAACAGGATCCGGGTCCGGGCGTCACCGAGGCGCACGGCGAGGGTGATCTTGCCGGATTCGGTGTCGCTGGGGATGTCTCGGAGGTTGTTGACGACCAGCACGCTGCTCGAGATCGCGCCGATCCCGATCGCGCCGGCCAGTCCGACCCAATCGATGCGACCGGCGGAGACGAACTGGGTGCCGAGGACGGCCACGAGCCCGAAGAAGGTGAACACCGCGACCTCGCCCCAGCCGGCGTAACCGTAGGGGCGCTTGCCGCCGGTGTAGAACCAGGCGCCGGCGATGCAGATCGCGCCGACCAGCACGAGCCACCACGCCGTCGCGATGGCGAGGACGAGCCCGCAGACCGCGCCGATCCCGAAGCACAGGAACGCGGCGGTCTTCACGGCCTTCGGCGACGCGGCGCCCGACCCGACCAGGCGCATCGGACCGACCCGATCGTCGTCGGTTCCCCGCACGCCGTCGGAGTAGTCGTTGGCGAAGTTCACGCCGATGATGAACGCGACGGCCACCGCCAGCGCGAGTACGGACTTCCACCACGTGACGTCGCCGGAGTGCAGCGCCGCGCCGACACCGACCACGACCGGCGCGATCGCGTTGGGGAGCGTGCGCGGACGAGCGCCCTGGATCCACTGCGAGGGGGTAGCCACGGGGTTCATCGTGTCACGGCCGCGCGCGCGAGCCGGCGGCTGCCCGGCAGGTGTAGAACTTCGTAGCGCCTGGCGCGACGACACACTACATCTGCGGGGGCCGTCGAGCGATGGAACCGGTTGCGGCGCAGGTGCGTCTGAAGGTCATGCATCTTCCGCCGGACTTTCGGGCGCTCGCCCTCGACCAGGACGGCGTGTTCACCGCTGCCGATGCCCGCGGACACGGCATCAACCGGTCGGCGGTGCACCGTCGGGTGCGGGCCGGCGAGTGGGTATCGGTGCATCCTCGTGTCTATCGGCTCGCCGACCACCCCGAGACCGACAGGACGCGAATCCGGACCGCGACGCTGGCCGTCGGCACTCACGGGGTCCTCTCGGGACTCGCTGCCGCATGGTGGCATGGGATCGTCGAAGCCCCACCCGCCTTGCCCACGGTCACCGCTCTCCGCGGCCGCCACGGTCATCCGGTGACGGGAGTCCGGATTCTCAACCGCGCTCTCGCCGACGCCGACGTGCTGACCCGGGACGGGCTACCGGTCACCGGGGTCGCGTTGTCGGCTTTGGAGGGTGCGGTTGAGGGCGGCGTCGAGGTCATCGATGCTGCGCTGCAGCAGCGGCGCACCACGGTCGAGCGTCTCGTCGAGGCCTACGAGCGGCGGCGCCGGTGCGTCGGCGCGGCGGATATGGGTCCGATGGTCCAACTGCTGGAATCAGGTGCGCGGTCGGCCGCGGAGCGGCTCGCTGTCACGATCCTCCGGACCGCGGGTATCGAAGGGTGGGTGGCAAACCATCCGACCTGCGGGTACGAGATCGACTTCGCCTTCCTCGACCGCATGATTGCGATGGAGATCGACGGGTTCGCCTTCCACCGCGACGCGAAGACGTTTCAGCGTGACCGCACTCGACGGAATGCGCTCCTCGCGGCGGGTTGGACGGTGCTGAACTACACCTGGGGTGACCTCCGCGACCGAGCGGAGTACGTCGCTACGTCGATCTCCCAGGCACTTGCGACCGCCGCCTGAACTGCAGTTGTCGCACATCGTTGCGCCAGGCGCGACGACACACTACATCTGCGCACCGAAGCGGGCCCGCAACGCGCGTCGGTCGTACTTGCCGGGTCCGCGGAGGGGGAGGGCGTCGAGTTCGACGACCCGCCGGGGGGCCGCGTACTTGTCGAGCCGCTCGGTGACCGAACCGCGAATGCGGTTGACGTCGAGGCGTTCTCCGGGACGGACGACGACGAATGCGGTGACCGCCTCGCCGAGCCGGTCGTCGGGGAGTCCGACGACGACGCATTCGGCGACCGCCGGGTCGTCGGCGATCACGGCCTCGACGACCTGCGGTACGACGGTCAGGCCGCCGGTCGAGATGGCCTCGTCGGCGCGGCCGACGATCGAGAGCAGTCCGGCGTCGTCGACGCGGCCGAGGTCGTCGGTGCGGAACCAGCCCGGCTCGGCGAAGGCCGGATGGTCGGGCAGATTGCGATAGCCGGAGGCGACGACCGGACCGCCGAGCAGTACGCGCCCCACCCCGTCGGGTGCCGGATCGGCGATGCGGACCGCGACGCCGTCGAGTGGTCGCCCGTCGTAGACGCACCCTCCGGCGGTCTCGCTCATCCCGTATGTCGCGACGACCGGGAGACCTTCGTCGACCGCTCTGTCCCACAACGGTTTCGGGGTGGCCGCACCGCCGACGAGGATGGCGTCGAGCTCCCGCGAGGCGGCGGTCGCGGCGGGCTGGTCGAGAACCTTGACGAGCTGGGTGGGTACCAGCGAGGTGTATCGCCGCGGACCTTCGAAGTCGCGTACGGCGCGGGCGTAGACCTCGGGATCGAAACCGGCCCGCATGTCCAGGACCACCGGCGTCTGCCCGGCGGTCAGCGCGCGGAGCAGGACCTGCAGGCCGGCGATGTGGTGCGGGGCCAGCGCCAGCAGCCAGTTGCCCGGCCCGCCCAGATGATCGGCGGTGGCCCGCGACGACGCGGCGAGGCTCCCGGGAGAGTGCTGCGCACCCTTGGGGGTGCCCGTCGACCCCGACGTCGAGACGACGAGGGACACGGGGTCGTCGATGGGTGCGCCCACCTGCAGCGCCGAGGCGAGTTCGGCTGCGGCGCGGGCGTCGTCGGGCACGGGCAGGGAGGCCGAGGAACCGTCGAGGATCGCCCGGAGGTCGTCGGCGTGGTCGAGCACGGCGGCGGTCGACGGCAGCGGCAGGGTTCGCAGGGTCCTCAGGGCAGGTCCCCATCGGTCGGACCGTCCCCATCAGGATCGGGGTCGTCGCTGAACGGCCATCCGCGGGCGACGAGGTGTGCGCGTACCCGCGCGATGTCGTCCTCGTGCGGCAGTTCATGGGTGTAGTGGGTGATCTTCACCGCCGCGTCGATCCGCGATATCGGTTCGGGTGGCGGCGGGGACTCGCGGGCCAGCTCCGCCGACACCTGGCTCACCTCGTCGTCGGTCAGCTGCCGGCGCAGCAGCGCCACGAGCGGTATGTAGTCGTTGTGCGGGACGCCGTCGGGGTAGCCGGCGCGCAACCACTCCACGACCTTCTGCAGAAGTGTCGGGCGGTCCACGGGGTGTCTCCGATCAGAAGCGGGGACGATCACTTGTAGCCGAACGGGAAGATCTTGACGCCGGTGTAGTAGAAGATCGTCTGCCGGGTGATCCAGAGGATCCCGACGACGATCACCAGGATGACGACGCCGAAGATGAGGTACGCCACGGGCTTCAGCGCGGGATGCGGATCGGAGGTCGTTCCGTCGGCGGCGACGGAACCCTCGGCGAGGGACCGCAGACGCAACCCGACTGCGAACAGCGCGGGCAGTCCCGCTCCCAGTACCAGTCCGACGATGAGGACTTTGCCGATGGCCTCGAACGTCTCCATTCTCAGGCGCTCCTCTCCGGGTCGTGCTGCACGATGATCTCGGCCGGGATGACCGGTGGCAGCGGGAGGGTCGTGTCGTCCGTCTCGGTGGCGACCGCTTCCTCCCACTCCTCGCCCGCGAGGGCCTCGCCCTCCCAGGCGTCGTTGACGTTCTCGTGGTCGACCTTGTTCTCCTGCGCGCGCCAGTACATGTAGCCCGACGCGACGACCAGGATCGCGAAGATGATGAGGGCCCCGGTGACGTCGCCGAACAGGTGCGCGAGGAAGTAGCAGGCGGCACCGACCGCGCCGGCGGCGGGCAGGGTCGTCACCCAGGCGACGGCCATCCGGCCGGCGACCGACCAGCGGACCTGGGCGCCTTTGCGGCCGACCCCCGAACCCAGGATGGAGCCGGTCGCGACCTGGGTGGTCGAGAGCGCCATGCCCGCGGCACTCGAGGTGAGGATGATGGCGGCCGACGACGCCTCGGCGGCCATGCCCTGCGGCGAGGTGATCTCGACGAGTCCCTTGCCGAGGGTGCGGATGATCCGCCAGCCGCCCAGGTAGGTGCCGATCGCGATGGCGGCGGCGCAGCTGAACACCACCCAGAAGGGGAGTCCGTGGCTGACGCTCGACGCCTCGAGGTGTCCGGTGGCGATGAGGGCCATCGCGATGACACCCATCGTCTTCTGGGCGTCTCCGGTGCCGTGGGCCAGCGAGACCAGCGATGCGGTGGCGACCTGCCCGTAGCGGAAGCCGTCCTCCTTCTGCCGGTCGGCGATCCGGCGGGTGATCGCGAAGACCAGCCAGGTTCCGCACGCCGCGACCAGACAGGCGATGACCGGTGCGGCCAGCGCGGGGATGAGGATCTTGGAGGTGATCCCGGACCAGTTGATCCCGCTGACACCGATCGCGGCCAGGCCCGAACCGATCAGCCCGCCGAACAGGGCGTGGGACGAACTCGAGGGCAGCCCGAAAAGCCAGGTGAAGAGATTCCACAGGATGCCGCCGATCAGGCCCGCGAAGATGATGAGCAGCGCCGTCGTCGCCGACAGTCCGGCCACCAGCTCCCCGGCGTCGGGTCCCGAGGTCTGCTGGATGTTCAGCACGTCCTTGGTGATGGTCGCCGCGACCTCCACGGACAGGAAGGCGCCGACCAGGTTGAGCACCGCCGACAGCCCGACCGCGACCTTCGGCTTCAGGGCGCCGGTGGCGATCGACGTCGCCATCGCGTTGCCGGTGTCGTGGAAGCCGTTGGTGAAGTCGAAGCCGAGGGCTGTGACCACCAACAGCACCAGGATCAGCATCTCGCCGCTCATGGTGACGATTGTGGGACCTACCGCCCTCATTTACCTAAACATCGGGCACAGTTCCGGTGCGCGGGGTCCCCGGCCGGGGCCGACCTATCGAACGTTCAACAGACCCTCGGAAACCGGTCGCCGCTGTGGAAGAATCCGTCGGCATGACATCGATGAAGCTGGGCATGCCGATCAACTACGCGGGCGACTTCCGCGAGACCATCAACAACCTCGCGGACTTCGAAGCCGCGGGCGTGCAGCGCATCGCGGTTCCGGAGGCCTACAGCTTCGACGCCGTCTCGCAGCTGGGGTACATCGCGGCCAAGACCGAGACGATGGAACTGCAGACCGCGATCCTGCCGATGTACTCGCGGACGCCCACCAACCTGGCGATGACCGCGGCCGGCCTCGACTACATCAGCGGCGGTCGCGCGGTGCTCGGTATCGGCGCATCCGGTCCGCAGGTGATCGAGGGATTCCACGGCGTCAAGTACGACTACCCGCTGGGACGCGCCCGCGAGCACGCCGAGATCTGCCGGATGGTCTGGCGCCGCGAGAAGCTGAACTACCAGGGCAAGCACTACACGTTGCCGCTCGACGAGGAGCATGGCGGCTCGGGACTGGGCAAGTCCCTGAAGATCATCAATCACCCCGTACGCGACAACATCCCGTTGCTCCTCGCCGCCATCGGCCCGAAGAACATCGAGTTGGCCGCGGAGATGTTCGACGAGCTGCAGCCGATCCTGTTCCACCCCGAGCAGATCGACGCGGCCTTCGGTGAGTCGCTGGCGGCGGGCAAGGCCAAGCGCGATCCGTCGCTGGGGGATCTGGGCATCGTCGTCCAGGCCACCGCACGCATCTCCGACGACGCCGAGCAGATCGACAACGCCAAGCAGCTCGTGCGCCATCATGCCGCCCTGTACATCGGCGGGATGGGCGCCCGTGGGAAGAACTTCTACAACCAGCTCGCCATCCGCTACGGCTACACCGACGAGGCGAAGCTGATCCAGGACCTCTACCTCGACGGCAAGAAGATGGAGGCCGCCGCCGCGGTCCCCGAGGACCTCGTCACGTCGATGTCGCTGATCGGTTCCAAGGCCCAGGTGGCCGAGCGGGTCGCAGCGTTCCGGGAGGCCGGTGTCACGTGCATCCTGGCCTCGCCCACCGCGCCGACCCACGCCGAGCGCGTCACCGAGGTCGAGCACCTGCGCGACATCTTCGGGGGCTGATCGCGCGATCGGCGATTGTTGTCCGGAAAACGACGGCCCGTGTACGCACGGCCGTCGTTTTCCTTTCTCGGTCATTTGCACCTCGGGTGCAATTCCGAGACATTTCACTACACTTCGACGATGTTCTGCCGACCGTGAATTCGGGTGTGCATTCACGGTGTTTCCGAATCCCGTCGCAGGTCGCGCGAAATACCATTCCGTTCACATCGATGAGCGTCAGTAACGGCGTTCCCCCCGAGTTGTGAGGCGACAACCCGTCCCATAGGCTCTTGTCATCCGCTCGGCCCGCATCGGTTTCACGCCGAGCGGCCGTCGCGATGACAGTGTCGGGAAATGGCCGTTCGCCCCGGTGACGCGTCGATGATGAGAATCACCACGCGACCGACGGCAACGGATCGGCGTGACAAGAGGACGGCACATGGTGAGTGGTGAGGCAAGGCGTTGAATTCGACGACGCCCGTGTTTCGATCTCGCGGCCGACGCACGCCTTTTTCATGCACGTCGGGGTGTGGCATGGCATTTCTGGGACCGGGGGGATCAGACGGTCGGCCCGCCCCGTGAGCCCCGTTCTCCCCGGCCGCACGCGTAAAGGCCGGGTCGTCGTATGAGCGATTCGTCCAAGCGCGAGTTCGTGGCCCCGTCGGGTCCCTCCGACCCCGACGCCCCGCGTCGTTTCACCCTCAGCGCGGCCCAGCGATCGCTGTGGTTCACCCAGCAGGCGGCGCTCGATGTGCCGATCAACGTCGCCCAGTACGTCGAGATCGACGGTCCCATCGACGCCGAACTCTTCGTGCGGGCGACCAGCACGGTGGTGCAGCGCGCGCAGTTCACCCAGCTCCGGTTCGTCGACACCGAGGACGGGCTGGTCGGCGTGTACGACCCCGCCCTGCACTACTGGGCCGACATCATCGATCTCCGTGACCGGCCGGACCCGCGCGCCGTCGCCGAGGAGATGATGGCGCAGGACTATTCGCGACCCCTCGACCCCCGGGTGGACCGGACCGCACGCGGGTGCCTGTTCCGGCTGTCCGACGACAAGGCGCTGGTCTACAACCGCGGTCATCACCTGCTCTCGGACGGGATGGGCGGCAAGGACCGGATGGTCGAGGCCCTCGCGGCCTATCACGCGGCGGTCACCGGCGAGCCCGCGCCGCCCCAGAAGCCGGTCGACCTGGACCTTCCGGCCCGCGCCGACGCCGAGTACCGCCAGTCGAAGCGCTTCGCCACCGACCGCGCGTACTGGCGGGAGAACATGGCGGGCGTGGGGATCGCCGCGACCCTGGCGCACCGCCCGGGACGTCCCGCAGCCGTTGCCAGACGCGTCGCCGCCGCGGTGCCCGCCGACACGATGGCGCGGTTACGTGCTGCCGCACAACGCGGTTCGACGATCCTGCCCAACGTTCTCGTCGCCGCCTTCGCGGCCTATCTGGGCCGCGCGGCCGCGCAGGGCGACGAGGTGATCTTCCAGTTCCCGGTCGCCGCGCGGACGACCGCCGCGCTGCGTGCCACCCCGCTCCCGGTCGCCAACATCGTGCCGCTGCGCACCGGGGTCACCGGATCGGGCAGCGTCGCCGACGCGCTCGCGTCCACCCAGGCCGCGCTCATGGGCGCGCTGCGGCACCAGCGCTACCGCGGCGAGGACATCTGGGCCGACCTCGCCGCCGACGAGTCCTCCGGGGCGACACCCCGCACGGCGGCTCAGGAACGCTCCGGGCCGATGCTCAACCTGATGCTGTTCGACCGCGAATTCCCCTGCGGCGAAGCCCGAGCCACGTTTCACATCCTGACCGTCGGCCCAGCCGACGACCTGACGATCAACATCTACCCGGTACCCGGCGAGGATCAGGATTCCTCGCTGATGATCGGCGTCGAGGCGAACCCCAACCGATACGACGACGCGGAGGTCGCCGAACACCACGGGCAGTTCCTGTCGATGCTCGACACGTTCGCCGATGCGCTCCTCCGGGCGCCGGACACCCGCGTCGACGACCTGCCGCTGCGTTTCGCCGACACCTCGGCCGGAGAGGCGCGTGAGCTGCCGGCGAACGAGGCGCCGGACGCGGGCACCGTCTGGACGGCCCTCACCGACGTCGCGCTGCGGCACCGGCATGAACCCGCCGTCGAGATCTCTGGAACATCTTCGGACGCAACGCTGCTGACCTTCGAACAGCTGCACGCGCGGGCTCGCGATCTCGGCGCCCGGTTGCGCACGCTCGGAGCGCGACCCGGCTCGGCGGTCGGCGTCTTGGTCGGGTCGGACGCGGACCGGGTGCTGTCGTGGTGGGCCGTCGCGGCGACGGGGGCCGCCGTGATCCTGCTCGATCCCGCAGCACCGCACTCGGTGTCGCCGGATGTCCCGGGGGTGTCCGGCGTGCTGGTGATCGCCGACGACGATGCGGACGTGCCGGCCGGTGTCCGCGCGGAGGACGTGCACACGCTGGCCGGACTGACCGGGGTCGCGCCGTCGGCGGAGCCCGCGTCGCCCCGTCCGGAGGACACCGCCTGCTTCGCCGTCGGCGCCGAGGGTGTGGTCGCACTCCCGCAGCGGGCCGTGGCCGCGCTCATCGTTGACGGCCTGTTCGCGCCGGAATCATTCGGCCACAACACATCCGATGCGGGACACGGACAGCTCGCGGTCACGGCGCCGATGGCCTCCTGGGCGGCCCACCTCGAGATCGTCGCCGGTGC
>ERZ501064.54-NODE-54-length-32135-cov-11.464526_pt1 | contig 32135 bp, 21 predicted proteins | sample MGYA00510851_ERZ501064 | MGnify/ENA primary metagenome ERZ501064 (study PRJEB25958, sample SAMN03398529) | human skin metagenome | study: EMG produced TPA metagenomics assembly of the Human Skin Microbiome Metagenome (human skin metagenome) data set. | reverse complement strand
AGCCGGTGGATCTGCCGTCTCAGGTCGTGCACGGTGACCTCTTCGGCACGGTGCTGTTCGCCGGTGCCGCGGCCCCGGGGATCACCGACATCGTCCCGTATTGGCGGCCCGCCCCGTGGGCGGCGGCGGTCGCGGTGGTCGACGCCCTGGCGTGGGGTGGTGCCGACACCGAACTCATCCAGCGATGGTCGGATCAGCCCGAGTGGCCGCAGATGATGCTGCGGGCGACGATGTTCCGGCTGGCCGTCCACGCGCTGCACCCGCGGTCGACCTCGGGCGCACTGCCCGGGTTGCAGCGAGTCGTCGAACATGTACGTTTACTCGTATAACCGCAGCTCACAGCCCTGACTGACCGCTGACAGGGTTCTCACAACGCCCGCGTGACGGAGTGAGGACAACGTGACGATGCGGTCACCTCGCGGAAAATCCGCGCAACACGCCCCCTCCACACTTGGTCTCGAGTCGCACGACACCGGTGTCGGCGTCTTCCACGACAGCCACCACTGCACGCAGCCCTGTGCACGGCAGTGACACCACGTAGACCAGCAACCATCGGAGGCGGAGCCTTGGCATTCGCAGATCTCAGAGCACAACTGACACGGGACCACACGATCACCGACTGGGACCCGGAGGACCGGGTCGCCTGGGACAACGGCAATGCCGCGATCGCCAAGCGCAACCTGATCTGGTCGGTCATCTGTGAGCACGTCGGATTCTCGATCTGGTCCCTGTTCTCGGTGATGGCCCTGTTCATGGGCCCCGAGTACGGCATCAGCATGGACCAGAAGTTCGTCATCGCCGCCACCGCGACCCTGGTCGGCTCCTGCCTGCGCATCCCGTACACGCAGGCCACCGCCAAGTTCGGCGGCCGCAACTGGGCGATCTTCTCCGCCGTCGTGCTGCTCATCCCGACCGGGCTGACGATGATGCTGATGATGAACCCGGGCGAGTTCGGGTTCGGCTGGTTCCTCGCCGTCGCGGCCATCACCGGTTTCGGTGGCGGCAACTTCGCGTCGTCGATGACCAACATCAACGCGTTCTACCCGCAACGGCTGAAGGGCTGGGCGCTCGGACTCAACGCCGGCGGCGGCAACATCGGCGTGCCGGTCGTGCAGGTCATCGGTCTGCTGGTCATCTGGCTCGCCGCCGACCAACCCGAGATCGTGTGCGCCATCTACCTGGTCGCCCTGGCCGTCGCCGGTATCGGTGCCGCCCTCTACATGGACAACCTGGACCACCAGACGGCCAGCGGCCGGGCGATGCTCGACTGCCTCAAGTACCGCGACACGTGGCTGATCTGCCTGCTCTACATCGGTACGTTCGGTTCCTTCATCGGCTTCGGGTTCGCGTTCGGCCAGGTCCTCAACATCAGCTTCACCGAGGCCGGAGTCGCGAAGCCGGCGCTGGCAGCAGCGCAGATCGTCTGGATCGGTCCGCTGCTGGGGTCGGTCATCCGTCCCTACGGCGGAAAACTGGCCGATCGCGTCGGCGGTGGCAAGGTGACGCTGTACACCTTCATCGCGATGGTCTTCTCCGCGGCGATCCTCGTCGTCGCCGGCACGATCGCCGACAACAACGGCAAGACGATCACCGGCGCCACGTTGACGGCCTTCATCATCGGCTTCATCCTGCTGTTCCTGCTCTCGGGCCTGGCCAACGGGTCGGTCTACAAGATCATCCCGACCATCTGGGAGCACAAGGCGCAGGCGCAGAGCGGACTGAATTCGCTCGGGAAGACGAAGTGGTCGCGGAGCATGTCCGGCGCGCTCATCGGGATCGCCGGTGCCGCAGGCGGTCTCGGCGGTGTGGGTATCAACCTGGTGCTGCGCGCCAGCTACCAGTCCAACAAGTCGGCGACGATGGCCTTCTGGGTGTTCATGCTCTTCTACGTCCTGGCAGCGGTCGTGACCTGGTGGTTCTACGCCCGGCGCCCGATCGTCATCGCGGAGACCACCGATCTCGCGGTCACCGGTGCCCATGACGAACCGGCACCGACTGTCGACGGGACCGCATCGACCGGTGCTGCCGCCGAGGGCACCGACAAGCAGGCAACCAAGGAAGCGCTGGCCTGATCCTCACGGGACCGGCGAGGCAAGGGAGCAAAGAGCAGTGAACAGCGAAACCGCAACGCGCACAACCAAGACAGTGGTGGTGGTGGGCCATGGCATGGTCGGTCACCGCTTCGTCCAGGCGCTCCGCGAGCGTGACGCGACCGACCTGTGGCGTATCGAGATCGTCAGCGAGGAGATCGACCCGGCCTACGACCGGGTGGGGCTGTCCTCGTATGTCGGTGCCTGGCTTCGGGATTCTCTCGCACTCGAGGGGAACACGTACGCCGGGGACGATCGGGTCGTCACGCATCTGGGCGAGACCGTCACCGGCATCGATCGAGACGCCCGCCGGGTCGTCACCTCGAGCGGTCGCGAGATCGACTACGACGCAGTCGTTCTGGCCACCGGTTCCTACGCTTTCGTCCCGCCGGTCCCCGGTCACGACAACGACCGGTGCTTCGTCTACCGCACCCTCGACGACCTCGACGACAGCCGGGCCGCGGCCGAGGCCGCCGGTCCGGGTGCGACGGGTGTGGTCGTCGGTGGCGGCCTGCTCGGACTCGAGGCCGCCAACGCACTCAAGCTCATGGGGATGACCCCCCACGTGGTGGAGTTCGCCCCGCGTCTGATGCCGATGCAGGTCGACGAGGGCGGCGGCGCGATCCTGAAGAACCTGGTGACCGAGCTCGGACTCGAGGTCCACACCGGGGTCGGGACGTCGGAGATCGCCGACGCCGAGGACGGCGGCCTGCGGGTCACGCTGTCCGACGAGTCGACGATCGACGCCTCGCTCGTGGTGTTCTCCGCCGGCGTCCGACCGCGCGATCAGCTCGCTCGGGACGCGGGACTGGCCGTCGGCGAGCGCGGCGGCGTGCTCGTCGACGCCGGTTGTGGAACCGACGACGAGAACGTCTACGCCATCGGCGAGGTCGCCGCCGTCGAAGGCCGCTGCTACGGCCTCGTCGCCCCCGGTTACTCGACCGCCGAGGTGGTCGCCGACCGTCTGCTCGGCGGGACGTCGGAGTTCCCCGGTGCCGACCTGTCCACGAAGCTGAAGCTCCTCGGCGTCGACGTGGCCAGCTTCGGGGATGCGTTCGGCACCACCGAGAACGCGCTGGAGATCACCTACCACGACGCGGTCGCCGGCCGGTACGCGAAGATCGTCGTCAGCGACGACGCGAAGACGCTGCTCGGCGGAATCCTGGTCGGCGACGCATCGGCCTACGCGATGCTCAAGCCGATGGTCGGCCGGGAGATCCCGGGCGACCCCGCTGCCCTCATCGCACCCGAGGGCGGTGCTGCGGTGGGAATGGACGCACTGCCCGACGACGCGGAGATCTGCTCGTGCAACGGCGTCTCGAAGGGTGCCATCTGCTCGGCGATCGCCGACGGCGCGTGCGACATCGCCGCGGTCAAGGGCTGCACCTCGGCCGGCACCACCTGCGGTGGCTGCCTGCCCAGCATCAAGCAACTGCTCGCCGCGTCCGGGGTCGAACTGAGCAAGTCGCTGTGCGACCACTTCACCCAATCGCGCGCCGAGCTGTTCGAGATCGTCGCGGTGACCGGAATCCGCACGTTCTCCGAACTCGTCGACCGGTACGGCACCGGGCAGGGTTGCGAGATCTGCAAGCCGACGGTCGCGTCGATCCTCGCGTCGACCTCCAGCGACCACATCCTCGAGGGCGAGCAGGCCGCGCTGCAGGACACCAACGACCACTTCCTGGCGAACATGCAGAAGAACGGCTCGTACTCGGTCGTGCCGCGGATGCCCGGTGGCGAGGTCACGCCCGAGCAGCTGATCGTGATCGGTGAGATCGCGCGCGACTTCGGGCTGTACACCAAGGTCACCGGCGGCCAGCGGATCGACCTGTTCGGTGCGCGCGTCGACCAGTTGCCCGAGATCTGGCGGCGCCTCGTCGACGCCGGGATGGAGTCGGGGCAGGCGTACGGCAAGAGCCTGCGGACGGTGAAGAGTTGCGTCGGTTCGACGTGGTGCCGGTACGGCGTGCAGGACTCGGTCGGCATGGCCGTGCTCCTGGAGAAGCGGTACCGCGGACTCCGCTCACCCCACAAGATCAAGTTCGGGGTGTCGGGATGTGCCCGCGAGTGCGCCGAGGCGAGGGGCAAGGACGTCGGTGTCATCGCCACCGAGCACGGCTGGAACCTCTACGTCGGCGGCAACGGCGGCCAGAGCCCGAAGCATGCGGTGCTGCTCGCCAGCGGAGTGGATGACGAGACCCTCGTCGCCTACATTGATCGGTACCTCATGTTCTACATCCGAACAGCCGATCGACTGCAGCGCACGGCGCCGTGGCTGGAGTCGCTCGAAGGTGGTCTCGACCATCTGAAGGACGTGGTGTGTGAGGACAGCCTGGGGCTCGCCGCCGAACTCGAGGAGGCGATGGCCCGCCACGTCGGCGGTTACCAGGACGAGTGGGCCGCGGTGCTCGCGGACGAGGACAAGCTGAAGCGGTTCGTCTCGTTCGTGAATGCGCCCGATGTCGTCGACCCGACGATCCGGTTCTCCGAGTACGAGCGCAAGGCGCCGGTGCTGCTCGACATGCCGGCGGTCCGTCCGGGTGCGACCGCTCCGTCGGGCCCCGATGGAGTGAGCGAGCGACCGGTGAGAGAAGGAGTGCCCACATGACCATCGCGCCAGGGGAGGCCGACACCATGTCCGCAGAGACGACACCCACCGGCGCCGCCACGGTGTGTGAGGGGAGCTGGGTGCGCGCGTGTTCGATCGACGATCTGATCGTCGGTCGCGGCGTCGCCGTGCTGGGTCCCGAGGGTGTGCAGGCCGCGCTGTTCCGTCTGCCCGCCGCCGAGTCCGATCGCGAGGCGGCGCCCGGGCGCTCCCGCCTGTACGCGATCGGCAACATCGATCCGTTCGGTCGCGCCGCGGTCCTCTCCCGGGGACTCACCGGCGACCGCGGGGGCGAACCCACCGTCGCCTCGCCGCTGGGCAAACAGGTCTTCGCGCTGCGCACCGGGATCTGCCTGGACGACGAGACGGTGTCGGTCCCCAGCTACGGTGTGCGGGTGGTCAACCGCATCGTCGAGGTGTTCTTCCCGGCGTGAACACCATGACCCCCGCCGGTGCAGACCCTGCCGGCGCAACCTCACCGGACCCCGACCCGTTGCCGCTCGCCGGTTTCACGATCGGGATCACCGCCGCGCGTCGCGCCGAGGAGTTCGCGGTACTGCTGGAACGACGCGGTGCCGAGGTGATGCAGGCCCCGACCATCCGCATCCTGCCGCTGGTCGACGACACCGAACTCGAGCGGGTGACCGAGGAACTCATCGCCCACCCGCCCGAGGTGATGGTCGCCACGACCGGTATCGGCTTCCGCGGGTGGGTCGAGGCCGCCGACGGGTGGGGCAACGCCGAGGCCGTCCTACGGGCGCTGTCCGAGAGCCGGCTGATCGCACGCGGCCCGAAGGCCAAGGGCGCGATCCGGGCGGCGGGGCTGCGCGAGGAGTGGTCGCCGGAGAGCGAGTCCTCCTCGGAGGTCCTCGACCGGCTGCTGGAAGAGGGCGTCGACGGCGTCCGGATCGCGGTGCAGTTGCACGGTGCCACCAGCGAGTGGGAACCGCTGCCGGACTTCTGCACGGTGCTGCGCGCCGCCGGTGCCGAGGTGGTGCCGATCCCGGTGTACCGCTGGCACATGCACCCCGACGTGGCGCGCATCGACAAGATGATCGGTTCGGTGCTCCGCGGCGATCTCGACGCGATCACCTTCACCAGCGCCCCGGCGGCGGCGTCGATCCTGACCCGTGCCAAAGAACTCGGCAAGCTGCAGCAGTTCATCCACGCACTGCGGACCGCGGTACCGGTCATGTGCGTGGGCTCGGTGACCGCCAGTCCGCTGGAGGCGCTGCAGATCCCGACGATCTACCCGCGCCGGTTCCGTCTCGGCGCGCTCGCGCGCCTGATCACCGACGAACTGCCGCGGCGGAGCCACCTGCTGCGGGTCGCCGGGCACGACACCGCCATCCGCGGCCAGGCGGTCGTGGTCGACGGTGAGCTCCGGGAGATGTCGGCGACGAGTCTGCTCCTGCTCAAACTGTTGGCCCGCAACCCCGGTCGCGTGGTCTCGCGGCAGGAGTTGCTCGCCGGTCTGCCCGGCGACAGCTCCGACACCCATGCGGTCGAGGTCGCCGTCGCGCGACTCCGTGCCGCACTGGGGGATTCGAAGATGGTACAAACCGTCGTCAAGCGTGGTTACCGGCTCGCGGTCGACCTCGAGTACGACGCCGAAGACGAGTGAGAAGGAAGCGAGAACACATGCACGACAACCATGTACGGCTTCCGCACGGTGACCGGTTGCAGGGGTACAGCCCCGTCCTGGTCGCGCACGGGACCCGCAACCCGCACGGGGTCAACGTGATCGCCCAGATCGCCGAAGCCGTCAGCGACCGCATCGGGCTCACCCGCACCGCATTCGTCGACGTCCTCGGACCGACGCCGAGCGAGGTCATCGCCGACCTGGAACGTCCGGCGGTGCTGGTGCCCGCGTTCCTCGCCTCGGGCTACCACGTCCGCAAGGACCTGCCCGAACACGTCGCGGCCGCCGGCCGGGCGGACACCGTCGTCACCCGGGCGCTGGGTCCCGATCCGGCCATCGCCTCGGTCGCCCGACTCCGTCTGGCCGAAGCGGGCTGGGAACCGGGCGACGCGGTCGTGCTCGCCGCCGCCGGGTCGTCGGACGAGAGTGCCTGCGGGCAGGTTCATCTGGCCGCCCGGCAGCTGGAATCGCTGATCGGCGGACGGGTCGAGGTCGGGTTCATCACGACCGCGACCCCCACTGTGCCCGAGGCCGTCGAGCGGGCCCGGCGCACGGGACGGCGGGTCGTGATCGCCAGCCACCTCCTCGCCCCGGGCCTGTTCCATCAGCGCCTGAGCACCTACGGCGCGGACGCGGTCGCCGCACCCCTGGGGCCGGACCCCAGGATCGTCGACCTGATCGTCACGCGGATGCGTGCGGCCATCAGTCCGTACCGACGTGTGCCGGTCCCGCGCCACGTCTGAGCTGCCCTGCAAACCCACCCTTTTTCGGCATATCCAGCACCCTCCAAGGGGGTGGGTATGCCGAGAACAGGTGGGTTTGCGGGTCGGTCACGTGGCGGGGTCCCACCGGCACTCGCGCAGTCGGATTCGCCCGTCGGTGACCGGAACACCCTCCGCCCGCAGCCGTTCCAGCTGACGAGTCGCGAGATGCGGCGCCGGCCGGCCGCCGGCGGGCACCACACGGTGCCAGGGCAGGTCGGCCGAATCGGTCCGCATGATCCAGCCGACGATCCGCGGGCTCGACAACCCGGCCGCGGCGGCCAGGTCGCCGTAGGTGCTCACCTGGCCGGCCGGAATGGCCGACACGAGTGCACGGACCCGTTCGACCTGCTCCTCGGTGATGGCTGCCATCGTCGCCTCGACAGATGTCGTCGCTACAGCAGCGATCGGACCAGCGCGGCCGCGAGCCCGGGCTCGAGGAACGGCACCATGTGGCCGCAGTCGGCATGGTGGACGGTGACCTCGTCGCCGCGCTCGCTCGCGCACGCATCGAGGAAGGCCGGCCGCACGAACGGGGGCTGGACCTGGTCGGCGACCACCACGTGGGTGGGCACACTTGGCGGCGGAAGCACTGCGGGCCTTGCCATCTCGCTCCACGACGCCGCTGCGGCGGGTGCGCTCACCCGCCAGCCGACCCGGCCGCGCGGCCGGGGGACGAGGTGTTCGGCGAGTTCGGCCTCCATGAGCTCGTCGGGAACGGCGGCCCAGCCCTCCGCACGTTTCGCGGCGCGGGCGGTGTCGGCATCCGCGTAGTCCCAGTTGTCGAGACTGTCGGTGGCCACGTCGAGCGCGAATTCGGGGTCGAGGCCCTGCGCGGGGTCGAGCAGCACCAGCCCCTTCACCGCATCCGGGCGGCGGTTGGCCAGGTGCAACGCCAGCGCGCCACCGAACGAGTGACCCACGACGACCACCGGCTGCTCACCGGCGGGGATGTGTTCGTCGATCACCGCGGACAACGCCCGCACCTGGTGCTCGATGCTCCATGGCGGTCGCCACGGGGACCGGCCGTGACCGATCAGATCCGGCGCGACGAGGCGCACGCCGGGGAGGTGATCGGTCAGCGCTGCCCAGCGGCGGCCGTGCCCGGTGAGTCCGTGGATCGCGAGAACCGCAGGACCGCTGCCGAAGACATGCGTGTTGAGAGCTGTCACCCGTCCATCCTGCCGTACGCCGCGCGGCGGACTCTGACACAGGTCGCGGGGACACAGGTCGCGGGCACGGCCGACGAGGCCGTCGGTGGGCCGTGATTCGATGGGTGCATGAGTCGGAAACCGGGTGCCCAGACCCCGCGGAGCGCGCTGCGTGCGCGACTCGTCGCGGCCCCCGACCCGACGGACCGGACCCGGTACTGGCCACCGTCGGTGGCGCAGGTGATCGACCCGCCCACGAGTCGGCCGGCGGACGAGGAGCAGGCGTGGCGCCCGGTGCGGGTGCACGGCGGCCCCGGGAGCGGAAAGACCGCGCTGATCGTCGACGCCGCGGTCGCCCGCCTGCTCGACCCCGCCACCGATCCGGAGTCGGTCCTCGTCCTGGCGTCGAGCCGACGCGCCGCCGTCGCGCTCCGGGAGGAGATCACCCGGCGCGTCCTGTCCGCGGGCTCGAGCGGTCGCCGGGTGCTCGGCGGTGCGCTGCGCGAGCCGCTGGTGCGGACCGTGCACTCCTACGCCTTCGCGATCCTCCGCTTACAGGCGCAGGCCCACAACAATCCGCCGCCGCGCCTCATCACGGGGTCCGAACAGGATGTCGTCCTGCGTGAACTGCTCGCCGGTGACATCGAGGACGGCGCCGGGTACTGGCCTGTCCACCTACGGCCCGCGCTGGGCACCGACGGGTTCGCCCAGGCGTTGCGCGACCTGATGATGCGCGCCGCCGAACGCGGGGTGGGTCCGGAAGAGCTTGCCGCGCTGGGGCGTACGCACAAACGACCGGAGTGGGCCGCGGCCGCCCGGGCCTACGCGCAGTACGAGCAGAACATGCTGCTGCGCGGGGCGGTCGGGCTCGAGACCCCGGGGGCCTCGGCGCCCGCGGTCGACGCGGCCGAGTTGATCGGGTCGGCCCTGTCGGCCTTCGCCACCGATCCCGACCTGCTGAGCGGCGAGCGCCGTCGTATCCGACATCTGCTGGTCGATGACGCGCAGCATCTCGACCCGCAGGCGGCGCAGCTCATCACGCTGGTCGGCACCGGAACCCTCTCGACGATCATCGCCGCCGACACCGACCAGTCCGTGTTCGGATTCCGGGGTGCGAGTCCGCGATTCGCGAACGGGCTGGCCGAACCGGGCAGCCCGTTCGACATCCTGCTGGAACACGATCACCGCGCCCGGCCCGAGCTGTCCCGCCTCGGGCGCGCGATCGCCGCCCGGCTGCCCGGCGCTCGCCCGCACCCGTATCCCGACCCGGTGACGGATTCGGCCGACGCCGACCCGGGCGCGGCCGATGTTGAAGGCGCGGCCGCGGTGCGCGTGTACGGGTCTGCCGCGAAAGAGGCCACCGCCATCGCCGACCTCCTGCGGCGTGCGCATCTGTTCGACGGGGTCCCGTGGTCGCAGATGGCGGTCGTCGTCCGGTCGGTGTCCCTGGCCCTGCCGCCGCTCCGACGCGCCTTCCGGTCCGCGGGCGTACCCCTGACGACGCCCGCGAGCGACCTCCCCCTGCATCGGCAACGAGCCGTCATCGGACTGATGCTGGTGCTGCGCGCCGTCGCCGCGCGGGCGGCCGCGGGAGCAGATGCCGACCTGCCCGACACCACCGACTCCACCACCACCGACCCGTTCACCAACGAGCTCTTCACCACCGAGGACACGCTCACGTTGCTGTCCGGTCCGATCGGGGCCGCCGACCCGGGCTCGATGCGCCGTCTCCGACGCGGTGTGCGGCGTCTCGACGATGCCGACGAACCAGCGGGACAACCGGATTCGCTCACGTCGCTGACCCGCGCCATCCTCGACCCCGAGGTCGGCGCGCGCTATCGCCGACGGCTCACCGAGACCGAGGCGGCGCCGCTGGCCCGCGTGCTGGACGTCGTCGGTGCGGCCCAGCGGGTCCATGACGCGCGCCGCGGGATCGAGGAGACCCTGTGGGCGGCGTGGCAGGCCACGGGACTCGAGCGGCGGTGGGCGGCATCGGCGGTCCGCGGCGGCCCGGCCGGTGAGCAGGCCGACCGCGACCTCGACGCGGTCATGGCGATGTTCGAATCCGCCGCGGATTTCACCGACACGCTGCCCGCGGCCGGGCCCGCCGGATTCGTGCACTACCTGTCCCAGTTGCAGATCCCGCGCGACAGCCGAACAGCCACCGCCGCAACCGAGTCGGTGACCGTGCTGTCCGCGCACGCCGCGGTGGGGCGGGAATGGGAGGTCGTCGCCGTCGCCGGGGTCCAGGACGGACTGTGGCCGTCGCTGCGCAGCCGGGGTGGCGTTCTCGCCACCGGGCAACTCGTCGACCTCCTCGACGGCATGGCCGCCGACGCCGTGGACACCGTCGCCCGTGGGGCGACGGCACTCGCCGACGAGCGTCGGCTCTTCCTCGTCGCCTGCACCAGGGCCCGCAACCGGCTGCTCGTGACCGCGGTCGAGGACGGCAGCGGGGACGCCTCGCCGTCGCGGTTCATCACCGAGCTCGCAGATCTGGTGGGGGACACCGACGATCCGGCCGAGTCGGCCCGCGCCGAGGTACGGCTCGATCCAGGCGTCGACCGGGTGCTCTCGTTGCCGTCCCTCGTCGCGACACTGCGGTCGGCGGTGATCGCCGGCGTCGATGAACCCGATGCACCCCGGACGAAGGCCGCGGCGCGTCTGCTGGCCGAGCTCGCCGACTCCGACATCCCGGGTGCGCACCCGCGCGACTGGTTCGGGCTCGCCGCACCCAGCACCGACGATCCGCTGTGGACGCCGGAGTCGGGGGCGCTGACGCTCTCGCCGTCGAATGTCGATGCACTGACCCGCTGTTCGCTGCGGTGGGTGCTCGAACGCAACGGCGGCCGCGACGGCGACGGCACCCCCGCGCTGACCGGCAGTCTCGTGCACACGCTCGTCCAGGCGGTGGCAGGCCAGCTCGACCCGGCCGAGGTGACGGCGGCGCTGCGCGGCATCTGGGAACGGGTCGACACCGGGGCGGGCTGGTACTCGGCTCGCGAACTCGAACGGGCCGAGGGCATGCTGGGGCACTTCCGGGAGTGGCTGCGCATCTCGCGTGCCGATCTCGAGGAGGTGGGCGTCGAATTGCCGATCGACGCAACCATTCCCGCGGCGTCGGGGCCGGATTCCGACGAGCCCGCGGTCCGTCTGCGCGGGCGTGTCGACCGCCTCGAGACCGATGGCGCCGGCCGCCCGGTCGTCGTCGACGTGAAGACCTCGAAGAACCCCATCACCAAGGCCGACGCCGATGAGCACGCGCAGATGGCGGCCTATCAGGTGGCGCTGGCGCACGGCGGGGTGCCCCAGTTCGGCGACGTTGCGCCGGGCGGCGCCCGACTCGTCTACGTGTCGACCGCGAACCGCAATTCCGGTGCGGCCGAGCGTGTTCAGTCGCCGCTCACGCCGGAGTTGCTAGACGAGTGGATCGGGGTGGTGCGTCGCGCGGCCCGGGCGAGTATCGGTCCGACGTACAGCGCGACGCCCAACCCGGGCTGTGTGCACTGCAACCTCACCACCAGCTGTCCGGCCCAGATCCCGGGGAAGGCGGTGACCGATGACTGACCTGCAGGATCGGACCGAACGGCCGCTGGTCGGGGCGAAGTCGCTGGCCGCGGCGCTGGGTCTGCCCGATCCCACGCCCGAGCAGGTGGCGGTGATCGAGGCACCCATGGAGCCGATGCTCGTCGTCGCCGGAGCCGGGGCCGGCAAGACCGAGACGATGGCCTCACGCGTGGTGTGGCTGGTGGCCAACCAGCTCGTGGCCCCCGACGAGATCCTCGGACTCACCTTCACGCGCAAGGCCGCGAGCGAACTCGGCGCCCGCATCCGGCGTCGGCTCTCGATGCTTGCCGGGTCGCCGGCGCTGCGGAACTGGGATCCCGACGGCGCGTTGGCCGCCCGCCTGCGCGGCGCCGACCCCGAGGTGAGCACCTATCACGCCTACGCCGGCCGGTTGATCGCCGACTACGGGCTGCTGCTGCCGGTGGAACCGTCGTCGACGCTGCTCACCGAGACCGAGCTCTGGCAGCTCGCGTTCTCCCTCGTCTCCGCGTGGCCGGGCGAGCTGAACACCAAGAAGGTGCCGGCGAGTGTCACCGAGGCGGTGCTCAAGCTGTACGGCGAGATGTCCGAGCACCTCGTCGACATCGCCGACCTCGCGCAGGCGGGTTCGACGCTGTACGAACTCGTCGACACCCTCCCGAAAGGCCCCAAGCAGCGTGACAAACCGACCCAGGCGCTGCTGAAGGTCCAGGAGGTCATCGACGAACGTCGCGAGCTGATCCCGATGGTCATCGCGCTGGGCGAGACGATGCGCGCCCAGTCCGCGCTCGACTTCGGCAGCCAGATGTCGCTGGCGGCACGGCTGGTGGTGTCCAATTCCGAGGTCGTGACCGCCGAGCGCACCGCCTTCCGCGCGGTTCTCCTCGACGAGTACCAGGACACCGGCCACTCGCAACGGGTGTTGCTGTCGACCCTGTTCGGCGGGCACGGCCGCGCGCCGGTCGCGGTCACCTCGGTCGGCGACCCCATCCAGTCCATCTACGGGTGGCGTGGCGCCTCGGCGGCCAACCTGCCGCGGTTCGCGCGCGACTTCCCACGACCCGACGGGACCCCGGCCCGGCGCCTCGAACTGCTCACCAGCTGGCGCAACTCGGCCCAGGGGTTGCGGTTGGCCAATCAGATCTCCGAGGAGCTCCGACGCCGCGGTATCCCGGTCAGTGTGCTCCGGCCGCGTCCCGATGCCCCGCACGGAACGGCGTCGATCGCCCTGACCGAAACGGTTCTGGACGAACGGAACTGGATCGCCGACGCCATCGAGGAACGCTACCGGGCGGCCGAGGCCGCAGACGTGGCGCCGCCGACGACTGCGATCCTGGTGCGCCGCAACGAGGATTCGGCGCCGCTGGCCGCTGAGCTCGAGAGTCGGGGCATCCCCACCGAGGTGGTCGGCATCGGCGGGCTGCTGCACGTCCCGGAGATCGAGGACATCGTCGCGACCCTGCGCGTGATGGCCGACCCGATGGCCGGGACCGCGGTCATGCGTCTGCTCACCGGGGCCCGCTGGCGGCTCGGCGCCAAGGACCTCGCCGCGCTCTGGCGTCGGGCCACCAACCTGGCGGCGGAGAGCTTCGCCGAGGCGGGCGGGGTGGTCACCAGCAGGGAAGCGCTCGACGCCGCACTCGACGCGGTGCTGCCCACCGAGATCGTCGACCGGGCGGGCATCGCCGACGCCGTCGTCGACCCGGGCGAGGCCACCGACTACAGCCCCGAGGGTTACGCCCGCATCCGGGCGTTCGGTGCGCAGTTGGAGTCACTGCGCCGTCGCATCGGACAACCGCTGCCCGAACTCGTCGCCGACGTGGAGAACACGATCGGGGTCGGCGTCGAGGCGCAGATCCGGGCGCGCCGCATGCGGGGTGCGATCACCGGCCGCGAACATCTCGACGCCTTCGCCGACTACGTCAGTCATTACGCCGATCGTCCGGGAGCGAATCTGCCTGGGCTGCTCGCCTTCCTGGATGCTGCCGAGACCATCGAGAAGGGTCTCGAACCGGGCCGCATCGAGGTGGCCGAACAGCGGGTGCAGATCCTCACCGTGCACGCGGCCAAGGGCCTGGAATGGGATGTCGTCGCGATCCCGCACCTGGCGAAGGGGATCTTCCCCAGCGCCAAGGCCGACACCACGTGGCTGGGCAGTGCGCGCGAACTCCCGGCCGACCTCCGCGGCGATCTGGCCATCCCGGCCGAGGCGGCCGACGGTGCGCCGGAGGGGTTCCCGATCCTGAAGATCGACACCGTCGCCGACCGCAAGCAGCTCGAGGACGCCCTGACCGACCACAAGGCCGCGATCGGCGAACGGCGACTCGAGGAGGACCGCCGGCTGCTCTATGTGGCGCTCACCCGCGCCCGGCACGACCTGCTGATCTCGGCGCACCACTGGTCGGAGACCGGCGACAAACCGCGCGGCGGTTCGGATTTCTTCGACGAGTTGATGACCGGCATCGATGAGGCGATCGCCGACCCGAGCGTCGACTCGACCGGTCTGTCGATCGCGGTGCGGACGCCACCGCCCGAGCCGGACAGCCCGAATCCGTTGGCCGAACGCGCGATCGCGGCACCGTGGCCGCGCGATCCGCTCGCCGGCCGCCGCGACTCGGTACAGCGGGCGGCCGAACTGGTCGCCGACGCCATCGCCGGCCGCGCGGCGCCCGCGCTGTTCGACACACCTGCTGTCCAGTCCGGCCCCGCCGATGCCGAGACCCCCGCAACGCCACCGGCCGACCCCGCGGACGAGATCGGGGCGTGGGAGGCCGAGGTGTCGGCCCTGCTCGCCGAGCACCATCAGGCCAACCAGGCGCTCGTCGAGGTGTCGTTGCCGACCCATCTGTCCGTCAGCCAGCTGGTCGAACTCGACGCCGACGAGGCCGAGTTCGCTCGCCGGCTCCGCCGGCCCACCCCGTTCCGGCCCAACCCGATGGCCCGGCGCGGCACCGCGTTCCACGCCTGGGTGGAACGCTGGTTCGGGGCGACACGGCTCCTCGACATCGACGAACTGCCCGGCGCCGCCGACGCGACCGCGAGTCCGGACGCCGATCTCGAGGAACTGCGGGCCGCGTTCCTCTCCTCGCCCTGGGCGAATCGCAGCCCGACCGAGGTGGAGGTGCCCTTCGAGACCGTCATCGGCGGGATCGTCGTGCGCGGACGGATCGACGCGGTGTTCGCCGAGAAGGACGGTTCGTGGACGGTCGTGGACTGGAAGACCGGTGTGATCCCCGAACCCGCCCGCCGGGAATCACTCTTCATCCAGCTGGCCGCGTACCGCCTGGCGTGGGCGCAGCTGGCCGGGGTGGAGCCGACCAAGGTCCGCGCCGCGTTCCACTATGTGCGCGACGGGCACACCCTGGAGGCCGACGACCTGCCCGACGAGGCGACCCTCGCCGCGAAGCTGGCCCGCTGAGCGCGCCGGTGCCCCGGGACAGCTCCCGCCACATGCCTTGTGATGCCCCGAGGTGGGCTACATTGCAGCGTGTGAGCGAACTCGACGTGCGCGTGCGTGCCGGTGGCTAACCGTCTGCGCCGACGCTTCGGCGGTACCGAGCTGGCCAACCGGCCCGACCACGCACTGGTCGGCGTCGTCCGCATCCCCGAACTCCAGCAGAGCCCGAGCCGGGCGATCGGTCGGCGCGTCTTCTGGGCGACCCTGGCCCTGTTGTTCACCTCGGTCGTGGTCTGGCTGGATCGCGCCGGCTATCGCGATGCCCAGGACAACGAGTTGTCGTACCTGGACGCGCTCTACTACTCCGCGGTGACCCTTTCCACGACCGGCTACGGCGACATCACACCGATCACCCCGTTCGCCCGTTTCATCAACCTCGTCATCATCACGCCGTTGCGCGTGCTGTTCCTGATCGTGCTGATCGGTACCACCCTCGAGGTGCTCACCGAACGGTCGCGCCAGGCGCTCAAGATCCAGCGTTGGAGGAATACCGTGCGCAATCACACCGTGGTCATCGGCTACGGCACCAAGGGCCGCACCGCGGTGGACGCCATGCGGGGCGACGGCATCAAGCCCTCCGAGATCGTCGTCGTCGACGCGGACGCCACCGTGCTCGAGGCGGCCGCCTCCGACGGGCTGGTCACCGTGCGCGGCGACGCCACCAAGTCGGATGTGCTCCGCCTCGCCGGTGTCGCGCACGCCGCCAGCATCGTCGTCGCCACCAGCCGCGACGACACGGCAGTCCTCGCCACGCTCACCGCCCGCGAACTCAATCCACGGGCGAAGATCGTCGCGTCGATCCGGGAGTCGGAGAACACCCACCTGATGCGCCAGTCCGGCGCCAACTCGGTGGTGGTGTCGTCGGAGACCGCCGGCCGCCTCCTCGGGATCGCGACGATGACCCCGTCGGTGGTCGAGGTGATCGAGGACCTCCTGACCCCGGATGCCGGCTACGCCATCGCCGAGCGCGAGGTCGACCCGACCGAGACCGGCGGATCGCCCGCCCACACCCGCGACATCGTCCTGGGTGTTGTGCGGAACGGTGTGCTGCACCGCGTCGACGACAGCGAGGTCGAACAGATCGAGGTCGGTGACCGGCTGCTGTACGTCCGCACCAACCCCAACGACGACTGATCGTTCCGTCATCGAGAAAGGCCGTGTCACCGTGCATTTCGACATGCCCCAGCCGCCGCTGCTGTCGCGGGCGGTGTTCGACCGGGCGGACGCGATCCGCGACGACGCCGAGCGGATGGCCGCCGGCTGGCCGACGGCCAAGGTGCTGTTGATCGACGCGGCCGGCCGCTACCCGGTCACCGATTCCGGTGCGCTGCACTGGGTTGCGGCTCCGACCGTGGCCGAGGCGCCGCCGGGGGATGCGGTGATCCTCGGATTCGACGGGTCGGGCGGCGCCGGTGGAGCCGACCTGTGGACGCGCCGGGTGGACCACATCGACGGACCGACCGATGACGCCCGACGCGGTGCGACGCGACTGTCCGCCGACGAGGCGGGGCTCCTCGCGACCGCCCTGGGAATCCTGAACTGGCATGCGACCGCGAGTCATTCACCGGTCGACGGTTCCGTCACCCGGCCGGCCCGCGGTGGTTGGGTCCGGCGCAGTGTGGATTCCGGCCGCGACGAGTTCCCGCGGACCGACCCGGCGATCATCACCGTCGTCCACGACGGCGCCGATCGCATCCTGCTCGGCCGCCAGTCGGTGTGGCCGCAGGGTTGGTATTCGACGCTGGCCGGCTTCGTCGAGCCGGGGGAGTCGCTCGAACAGTGCGTCCTGCGCGAGGTGTACGAAGAGGTCGGGATCGTGGTGCGGGAACCGCGCTACCTCGGCAGTCAGCCGTGGCCGTTCCCGCGGTCGCTGATGCTGGGCTTCGCGGCGCTCGGCGACCCGGCCGACGAGCTGGCGTTCCTCGACGGCGAGATCGGCGATGCGCAGTGGTTCCACCGCGACGAGGTCCGGGCGGCGCTGGCCCGGGGCGACGGCTGGTCCCGCGCCGAGGCGCCGGGTTCCGACGACGCCGACCGTCTGCGCCTCCCCGGATCGATCTCCATCGCTCGTTCGATGATCGAGGCCTGGGCGGCCGGATAGACCGGCCGCCGTCGCGCTGGACTCATCGCCGGCCGACCGGACTCAGACGCCCAGCTTCGCCTTCACGTCGGCGATCGACGGGTTGGTGGCGGTGGTGCCGTCGGCGTAGAGGACGGTCGGGACGACGTGGTTGCCGCCGTTGACGCTGCCCACGAATTCGGCGGCGTCCGGGTTCAGCTCGATGTCGATCTCCTGCCAGCTGATACCGCTGCTCTTGAGGCCGCGCTTGAGGCGCGCGCAGAAGCCGCACCACGACGTGGTGTACATGGTCAGTTCACCGGAGTCGGAGGTGCGGGCGCCGGCCTCGTCGTCGATCACGTTGCTCATGGGTCCCATAACACCATGTCCGGGCCTGCTGTTCCCGTCCGCGTTGTTCGCCTGCCGGCGGCGTCGGTGGTTGGTGACATAGTGGACGCCGTGCCTCATCCGACTTCTGCCGCGAAACCCGAGTCCCCGCGTCGTGCTGCGGTGTCGGCGAGTGGCGGCGCGGTCGAGGGACTCGATCCCGAGCAGAGCGCCGCAGTCCTGGCGCCGCGCGGACCGGTGTGCGTGCTGGCCGGGGCGGGCACGGGCAAGACCCGGACCATCACCAGGCGCATCGCCCACCTCGTCGACACCGGCCAGGTCAATCCCGGCCAGGTCCTGGCGGTCACCTTCACCGCCCGCGCCGCCGGCGAGATGCGCACCCGCCTGCGCAGTCTCGGTGTCGGCGGTACGGGGGGCAGCGTCGCGGCCCAGACCTTCCACGCGGCCGCCATGCGTCAGCTGCGGTACTTCTGGCCGCGTGCCTTCGGTGACGCCCGGTGGGAGCTCCTGGACAACAAGTTCCCGCTCATCTCGCGGGCGGCTCGCCGCTCCGGCCTCGACACCTCGACCGACACGCTGCGAGACCTGTCGTCGGAGATCGAGTGGGCCAAGGCCTCGCTGATCTCACCGGAGAACTACGTCGAGGCGGTCGGCCGGCTCGGCCGCGAGTCCCCGGCACCGCCGCCGAAGGTCGCGGCCGTGTACGGGCACTACGAGGACGCCAAGGTCTCGCCCGACGGGGACCGGTTGCTCGATTTCGACGACATGCTCATCTACATGACCCAGATCCTCACCGTCGAACCGGGCGCCGCGGACGAATTCCGTTCGCGGTACCGGTGTTTCGTCGTCGACGAGTACCAGGACGTGACGCCGGTGCAGCAGGGTCTGCTGGACGCCTGGCTCGGGGAACGCGACGACCTGACGGTCGTCGGTGACGCCAACCAGACGATCTACACGTTCACCGGTGCCTCGCCGAACCATCTCTTGGATTTCAGTCGCCGGTTCCCGGAGGCCACGGTCGTCCGTCTCGAGCGCGACTACCGGTCCACCCCGCAGGTCGTCGATCTGGCGAACCGCGTCATCGGCGCCGCCCGGGGGCGCATCGCGGGAACCCGCCTGCAGCTCATCGGACAGCGCCCGCCCGGGCCGGCGCCGCAGTTCGCCGAGTACGACGACGAGCCCGCCGCCGCGACGGCGATCGCCATCGAGATCAAACACCTCATCAGATCGGGGGTCGCGCCCGCCGAGATCGCGATCCTGTACCGCGTCAACGCACAGTCCGAGAACTACGAGCAGGCCCTGACCGAGGTGGGCATCCCGTACCAGGTGCGCGGCGGCGAGGCGTTCTTCGCGCGCACCGAGGTCCGGCAGGCCATGCGGCAGCTCGCGACGGTCGCTGGCCGCGAGGTCAGACCCGACGTGGAGCTCCTCGACGTCGTGCGCGCGGTGCTGGGCGAGCTGGGTCTCAGCGAGGAGCAGCCGTCCGGTGCGCAGGCGCGTAGCCGGTGGGAATCACTGAAAGCGCTGGTTCAGCTGACCGAGGACATGGTCGCCGAGAACCCGGAACTGACGCTGCCGCAACTGTCGGCCGAACTCGCCGCCCGCGCCGAGGCGCGCCATCCCCCGACGGTGCAGGGCGTGACGTTGTCGTCGCTGCACGCGGCCAAGGGACTCGAGTGGGATGCGGTGTTCCTCGTCGGACTCACCGACGGGTCGCTGCCCATCAGCCAGGCGATCAAGGGCTCCTGGGAAGAGGTCGAGGAAGAGCGGCGACTGTTCTATGTCGGAGTTACGCGTGCCCGCGAGCACCTGCACCTGTCGTGGGCCCTGGCCCGCAACGAGGGCGGCCGTGCCCGGCGTCGCTCGCGGTTCCTCGCCGACCTCGTGCCCGACGACTCGCCCGCGTCGCCGATCGCGAAGGAGCGCGCGCCCCGCCGCGGACCGACATGCCGGGTCTGCGGTTCCCGGTTGATGGATTCGACCGCGACGCTGCTCGGTCGCTGCGCCGGGTGCCCGTCGGATCTGGACGAAGGACTGCTGGTCTCGCTCAAGGAGTGGCGTCGCGAGCGGGCCCAGGAGAAAAAGGTGCCGGCCTTCGTCGTCTTCTCCGACAAGACCCTCACCGCGATCGCCGAGCAACGACCGACCGATACCGCTGCGCTGGTGGCGATCTCGGGAATCGGGGCGAAGAAGGTCGACGAGTACGGCACCGACATCATCGAACTCGTCAAAACCGCAGGTCAAAAATAGGTTGTGCGGGTTTCGGCCCAGCGTCTACTCTGAGTCCCGTCAGTACGGGGATGGGTTGTGTGCGTCCGTCACACCAGCCCGCCACAGTCACCGACGACCGACACGAACGCGGAAAGCCACGAGACCAGAAGGGAGTGGATCAGTGAACGGAATCACCGTGAGCCAGGCCGGCATCTGCCAGTCTGCGGCGAACCTGAGAGCAGCCGACACGTATGCGCCGAAATTGCATGCGCTGAAGCCGAATCAGCCCGCCATCGCGCGTACCGGTCGCACCCGCTCCTGGATGCCGGTCGCCCGAGCGTGCACGAGCTTTGCACGCCCGGTCGCCGTCCCGCCGGCGGCTCTGCACCTGGCAGCCGAAGCGCGCGTCGCGCGAATCGCACCGCCCGCAGCAGCAGTAGCACCCGCGCCGCGTCGGTTCCCCGTTCTGTTCCGAAGTTCCCGGAGTTAGATCTCCGAGACATTCCGGGCCACGGGCGAATCGCAGAGGCGACACCCGTGGCCCTCTTTTTCTGTCACCGAATCTCCACCCCGATCCAGGGGTCTCGGACACAGAGCCACATCGAGGACTCGGGTTCAACACCCCAAACGAGCAGATGTGGAGAAACCAATGACTGTCGAATGCGTCCTCGAGTCCTGTATGTCGGCGGACCGCGCAGCGACCGCCCGGCTCGACCTGCCCTGCCAGGTCGCCGACGCAGATCTGTGGTTCGCCGAAGACCCCCGTGACCTCGAGCGTGCCAAGGCCATGTGCGCCGAATGCCCGTTGCGGGCCCAGTGCCTGCAGGCCGCACTCGATCGATCCGAGCCCTGGGGGGTCTGGGGAGGCGAGATCTTCGAGCGCGGAGCCGTCATCGCACGCAAGCGTCCCCGCGGTCGCCCGCGTAAGAACGTTGCCTGACAACAACACCGACGCCGCGAGCGGAAATGCTCGCGGCGTCGGTGTCGTGTCTGCGGGGTGGGGTCAGTCGCCCAGGCCGGGGACCCACTCCTCCATGATGGCCCGGTATGGGGCATGCGCCTCGAGTTGCGAGGCGATGCCGACGCAGCCCCCGAGTACGCGGAAGACCATCACGAAACGCTTGGGCACGTTCAGGTTTCGTGACGTCTTGTACACCTCGCCGCGAACATCGGTGGCCTTGCCCGCGGCCCGCTGCATCCACTTCCGGGTGAAGTGGAACGACTCGCTGTAGAGCGGATCGACGTAGGGACGCAGGTAGGCCTCGAGGTCGGCACTCGTCACCTTGTTCGCGTGGGACGGGCGGATGAACTCGGCGGAGATCATGAGTTCTTTGAGTTCGTCGTACTTCTTGTCCCGCGCCAGCCGGAGAATCGGTCCGGTCTCGGGCGGGAGGCCTTCCGGATAGTGGCCGACCGCACCGAAGTCGAGTACGCCGAACCGCCCGTCGGTGGCCCGGAAGAAGTTGCCCGGATGCGGATCGCCGTGGAGGAGTCCGACCCGGTACGGCGAGCTGACCTCGAATTCGGCCATCTTCGCGGCGGCGTCGTCGCGGGTCTGCTGGTCCCCGGTGGTGATGATCTTCGACAGCGGGACGCCGTCGACCCACTCCGAGACGACGACCTTGGGTGCACTCGCGACGACCTTGGGGATGAGGAAGTCGGGATGGCCGTCGTAGGCCTTGGCGAAGGCGCGCTGATTGTCGGCCTCGCCGAGGTAATCGAGCTCGGCCTCGGTCCGGTCGATGAGTTCGTCCATCATCGCCTTGACGTCGGTGCCGGGGGACAGGCGCTGCAGGAGTCCGGACATGCGGGACAGGGTCTTCAGATCGGCCTTCAATGCGTGGTCGGCCCCGGGGTACTGGACCTTGACCGCGACCTCACGGCCATCGGACCAGATTCCCTTGTGTACCTGTCCGATCGACGCCGATGCCGCGGGCTCGTCGGAGAATTCCCGGAAACGTTCGCGCCACCGGGTGCCGAGCTGCTGGTCGAGCACCTTGTGGACCTTCGCGGCCGGCATGGGCGGGGCGTCGGCCTGCAACTTGGTGAGCGCTTCGCGGAACGGCTCGCCGAACTCGTCGGGGATCGCGGCTTCCATGATCGAGAGCGCCTGCCCGACCTTCATGGCGCCGCCCTTGAGTTCGCCGAGAACGGCGAACAGTTGTTCGGCGGACTTCTCCAGGAGCTCCTGGTTGACCTCGTCCTTGTCCCTGCCGACCATGCGCTTGCCGAAACCGGCCGCAGCCCGCCCGGCCATACCGATCGGAAGAGAGGCCAGTTTCGCGTTGCGGCGACCCTGTCCTTTGGTGATGTCGGTCATAGCATCCTTTCCGCGTCACACAATAGACGACCTGGCTTGCTAGTCCGGTGCGGGACGACAATCGCAGGCCGGGTGCGGCGACCATTGTCTGATGTCCAGCCGCGTCGGGTCATCTCGGAACTCCAACACATGGTCGAGCAGCTGCGGATCGGGTCGCGGCTCCACATGCGGCCGGTCGCGTACGGCCTCCACCAATTGCTCGATCTGCGAGTGGGCCATCGCGGCGGTCATCGCCACCACGGCCGGGCTCGCCTGACCCGACGTCCGGATCAGCTGGACGGCCAGGGCCGGCCAGTCCGGGTCCGCGTCGGACCGGTGACGGTCCGCGCACATGAGGCAACTCGACAGTCCGGGGAGCACCAGCGGGCCGACGATGCCCACCCCGTCGCGTACCCGGACCAGCAGATGGGGGATCCGGGCCCGGGTCAGTGCGAACACCACCCGCGGATCGTGGACGACGAAGTCGGTCAGGATCACCAGGTCGGTGTCGACGGCATCGAGCGTCCCGTCGGGTAGCCGCCGCATCGTCCGTCGAGCTGACAAACCCATGCTGCGCAACGAATTCGACAGCTGTTCGCTGATCGGCCCCTGGCCATGGATCAGGATGTGGAACTCCGCGGCCGTGGGCGGGCGGTCGACAACCGCTCGGCCGGCCGACACCAGACTGCTCAGGACCAGATCGAGGTCGTCGTCGTGGAGGCCGGCCCGTCGGGCGCGGCGAGCGAAGGTGTCCGCCGTGCACGGATCCTCCAACGATCGAAGCAGCCCGGCGACGGAATACGCCGACACCGAGGCGTCGAAGTCGAAAAGCAGGCTGTCGGCCGGATCGATGCCCACGCGGACCGAGTTGCCCGGCTGGACGATGACGGGCGTCCCCGGGAGCAGCCGCGGGACCGCGGGCGGAACAGCGCAGGGGGACACCGAGATGGCGCTGGAACTCGTCCGGGCTGGCGACATGCGGCAACTCTGCCAGCCGAACGCCGTCGCGGGCGCTCGGCGAGCAGGTTATCCACAGCATGGCGTGTTCCACCGGTGGTGTGGATTCCTACGATCCGCCTCGTGCCGATTCGCCGCCGTCATCGTTACGGGACTCGTCGGTGGCGTCGCGCGCCTTCTCCTCGGCGATGGTCTTCTCGAGCTGTGCGATCGGGTCGTCGAGGTCGTCGCCGCCCAGGAGCCGGTCGATGAAACCCGCAGGGTTGTCGAGGTCGTCGGCATCCGGCAGCAGATCAGGGTGTGCCCACACGCCGTCCCTGGTCGCGACGTCGGTGGCCTCCAGCGCGCGGCGCCACAGCTCCGACGCCTCGCGGACCTTGCGGGGCCGAAGCTCGAGACCGACGAGGGTTGCGAATGTCTGCTCGGCCGGCCCGCCCGACGCGCGCCGACGCCGCATGGTCTCGGTGAGTGCCCCGGTACTCGGGATCCGGTCGCCGAGCGCTCGGGTCACGACCTGCTCCACCCAGCCCTCGATCAGGGCGAGGAGGGTCTCGAGACGGCCGAGCGCCGCTTTCTGCTCAGGTGTCGTGGTCGGCTCGAACGACGTCGACGAACTGATGATCTCCTCGAGTTTCGAAGGGTCGGAGAGCAATTGGGTCGGGTCGATCCCGGCGGTGGCGTCGGTGATACCGCTGAAATCGATACTGATGCCGCGGGCGTATTCCTCGACGGTGGTCAGCAACCGCTGACGCAGCCAGCCGACGTGGGTGAACAGGCGCACATGGGCGGCCTCGCGCGCGGCGAGGAAGACGATGATCTCCTGCGCCGGCTGCTCCAGACCCTCGGCGAACTTGGCGATCGCCTCGGGGAGCAGGACGGCGATCCCCTCGGGCGCCAGCGGCAGCCCGACGTCGGTCGACGTCAGCACCTCCTTGGCGAGCTGACCGAGCCCCTGTCCGAGCTGGGTGCCGAACGCCATGCCGCTCATCTGGGTCAGCATCCCGATCATCGGGCCGGCGAACTGGGCCGCCTCGGCGGGGAGGTTGTCCTGCCAGGTCCGGGCCAGCTGCTCGGCGACCGGGTCGCACAAACCCTTCCACGTGTCCATCGACTCCTCGAGCCATTGGACCGGTGTCCACGCCACCGTCTGGGTGACGCCGCTGGGGAAATTCGTCGCGTCGTCGAGCCAGACGTCGGCGAGCCGGACCGCGTCGGCCGAGGCCGAGATCTCCTTCTCGAGGATCGGGGTGAACGAACCGATCTGCTGGCGGGCGAGATTGGTCGCGACCGAGTAGTTCACCGGACCGTTTCCGCCACCCGCCATGCCCGCGCCCATACCGCTGAACATGTTGCCCAGTTGCGAGAACATCTGGCCGATCATGTTGGGATCGAACTTCGAGGGGTCGAAGTCGCCGCCGGGACCGCCGCCGAACCCCTGCCCGCCCCCGAATCCGAACGGGTTGGCCCCGCCGAACGGGTTGCCACCGGGATTGTCGCCCGGCTTGTTCTTGTCACCGCTGTTCTTGTCGCGGTCGTCATCGCCGTCACCGGACGACGAGAAGCCGAAGGGCAGATCACTCATGGGTTCCACCGTACCGCCCGGTGAGGCCCGCAAACGGCGACGACTGTTCGCCCTGCGCGTAGCCGGCTCATGGTCGCCGGCGCAGCCGACTCGTGGTCGCTGCGGGGCACTATCGTGTGCGGAATGAGTTCGAGCCCCCGATTCCGGAGAATCGCCGCGGCCGCGGTCTCCACCGTGGTCCTGCTGGCGTTGCTGGTGCTCGGCACGCAGGTGCAGGTGCCCTACGCCGCGCTCGGGCCCGGACCCACGCTCAACACCCTCGGTACGACAAAGGTGGAGGACGACGGGGCGGTGGTGGAGCGCAAGGTCGTGCAGATCGACGGTGCGCCGACCGATCCGACGACCGGCCACCTCAACCTCACCACCGTCTCGGTGCGGGACGGGATCTCGCTGTTCGACGCCCTGGGCATGTGGGTGTCGGGCACCTACTCGCTCACGCCGCGCGACCAGGTCTATCCGCCCGACCGCACCACCGAGCAGGTTCAGGAGGAGAACGCGCAGCAGATGACGGGGTCCGAGGAGAACGCGACGGTCGCCGCGCTCCGTTACCTCGATCGTCCCACCGCGTTGCGCATCGCGAGCGTCGCACCCGACGGGCCCGCGGTCGACGTGCTGCGCGCCGGCGACGAGGTCGTGGCGGCCGGCGGCGTGCCTGTGGAAACGGGTGAACAGCTGCGGAAGGTCGTCGGCGACAATCCGCCGGGGACCGTCCTGCCCATCGAGATCGTCCGCGCCGGTGCCCGGCAGACCGTGTCGGTGACCCTCGGCACGCATCCGGCCGACTCCGAGGCCGGGTATCTGGGCGTCGTTCCGGAGGTGGTCGATGCCGATCCGCGCCTCGAGGTCACCTACAACGTGGGGGACATCGGGGGACCGTCGGCGGGGATGATGCTGGCACTCGCGGTCATCGACCAGCTGAGTCCCGGCGAGCTGACCTCCGGCAAGTTCATCGCGGGCACCGGCACGATCACCGATGAGGGGGTTGTCGGTCCCATCGGCGGGATCACGCACAAGACCCGGGCCGCCCGCGACGCCGGCGCGACGGTCTTCCTGGTCCCGGCCCGCAACTGTGCCGAGGCGGTCTCGGAGCGACCGGACGGATTGGAGCTGGTGAAGGTCGACACCCTCGAGGGCGCTGTCGACGCGCTGAACGCGGTCGGCGCGGGCCGTCCGGCGCCGAGCTGCTGAGGCTTGCCAGGACTGCCGCGTCAGCCCCGGTCGGACGACTCCGGTAGATCGGGAGCGAAGGTGTCGCGCAGCGCGGCCCGCAGTTCGAGTGCCAGTTGCGGGTGGGTCAGCAGTTCGGGTTCCCCGTCGGGTTCGGGTCGAAGACGCATCAGCGCGAGATCGGCGCCGGTGCGCAGCACCCCGACCACCAGCCGCGCAACCTCCTCGCCCGGATGGTGATCGCCGGTGTCGGTGACCTCGAAGCGGGGCGTCCGGTCGTCGTCGTCTTCGGGATCGGCGATGACGATCTCCATACTCACCGCCGCCCCGGCGACCTCCTCTGGCCAGACCGCCGAGGCGAGGAACTCGTCGAGGTCGTCGACGTCTTCCTCCACCGGGGTGAACACCGAACCGTCGTCGGCGATCACCTCGGGAAGCTGTGCGTGGAGGAGGGCGGTCGGCGCCAGCGCGAACACGGACGGTGACTGACCCCAGCCACGGGAGTCGAGGTGTTCCATGATCTCGTTCAACGCGCTGCCGAGATCGTCGGTGGAGAAGGCGCGTGGGGTCGTCGGGAGGTCGGGCACGTGCTCATCCTGCCCCGGATCGCGGTGCGACCGCGAGTCTGCGACGCCGCCAGGGAACCGCTGAGGTGTGGCGATCGTTGAGCGGGCGCCCCGAGTGAGTTGGTCACCCGGGTGGTGCCAGTACAGTGGGCACCACGCCCAGCAGGCACGTGTGCGCGGGTGGTGTCCGGATTGAGAGCTTTGGAGAGTGGGTCTGGTGGGCGTCCGAGGGCCGGCGGGAATGCCGACACTGTCACGCAGGAGCAAGATCATCATCGGGCTCGGCGTGGCCGTCCTGGTGCTGTTGCTCGTCGGGCCACGCCTGATCGGTCTCGCGACCGACTGGCTCTGGTTCTCCGACGTCGGGTATTCGAGCGTCTTCACCAAGGTGATCTGGACGCGCGTGATCCTCTTCCTGATCACGACGATCGTCGTCGGACTCATCATCTTCGGGGCGGTCTCCCTGGCGTACCGCAGTCGCCCGGTGTTCGTACCGACCGCGGGCCCGAACGATCCGCTCGCCCGGTACCGCACGGCCATCATGGGCAAGGTCCGCTGGTTCGCCATCGTCCCGGCGGTGATCATCGGCGCCCTGGCCGGCCTGGTCGCGCAAGGGTCCTGGGCGACCGTCCAGATGTTCCTGCATGGTCAGTCGTTCGGTCGGACAGACCCTCAGTTCAACCTCGACATCGGGTTCTACGCCTTCGACCTGCCGTTCTTCCGCTTCGTGCTCAACCTGCTGTTCGTCGTGGTCGTGGTGGCGTTCCTGGCGAACCTGGTCACGCACTACCTGTTCGGAGGTATCCGCCTGGGGCAAGGCGGTGGTTCGGTCACGACCGCGGCACGCATTCAGCTCGCGGTGCTGGCGGGCACCTTCCTGCTGCTGAAAGCGGCCGCTTATTGGCTCGACCGGTACACTCTGCTGTCCAGTCAGCGGAAGGCCGAGATCTTCCCGGGGGCGAGTTACACGGACATCAACGCGGTGCTGCCGTCGAAGCTCATCCTGATGGCGATCGCGATCATCTGTGCGGTGGCGTTCTTCGCCGGGATCGTGCTCCGCGACCTGCGGGTGCCGGCACTGGCCACCGTCTTGATGTTGTTCTCCGCGTTGCTCATCGGGGTCGGCTGGCCGCTGACGATGGAGCAGTTCTCGGTCAAGCCGAATGCCGCGCAGAAGGAAGCCGAGTACATAGAACGCGCGATCACCTCGACCCGCGAGGCGTACGGCATCGGGCCGGCCAAGGTCATCACCCAGCCGGGCTGGACCGCCGGGCCGGCAAACCCGGCGCTGGTGAACAGCGATGAACCGACGCTGTCGAACGTCCGGATCCTGGACCCGAATGTGGTGTCCCCGACGTTCATCCAGCAGCAGCAGCGCCAGAACTTCTACGGATTCCCGACGCAGCTGGCGGTCGACCGCTATCGCATCGACGGCGAGCTCCGTGACTTCGTGGTGTCGGTGCGCGAGCTCGATCCGAGTCGCTATCTCGAAAACCAGCAGAACTGGCTGAACAAGCACCTCGTGTACACCCACGGCGACGGGTTCGTCGCCGCCCCGGCCAACCGGGTGAAGGAGTCGACGGACGTCAACAACGTCGACGGTGGCGGCGATCCGTTCTACTACGTCAGCGACACCTCGAACTACCAGACCGAGGAGTACAAGCGGGACGCCCCGATCAAGGTGTCACAGCCGCGCATCTACTTCGGCGAACTGCTCGCGAAGATCGACCCGGATTACGCGATCGTCGGTTCCGACGACGGGCAGGCTCGTGAGCACGACATCGGGGACGACAAGTACACCTACCAGGGGCCGGCGGGAGTCTCGCTCGGCAATTGGTTCGCCCGCGCCCTCTATGCCGGCAAGTACGCCGAGCGGAACTTCCTGCTCTCGGGCGAGATCAACTCGGCGTCGAAGATCATCTACAACCGCGACCCACGGGACCGCGTCGAGCAGGTCGCACCGTGGCTGACGGTCGATTCGAAGACGTACCCCGCGGTGATGGAGGACGGCTCGATCAAGTGGATCGTCGACGGTTACACCACCCTCGACGACTACCCGTACTCGCAGCCCACGTCGTTGCAGAGCGCGACCGCCGACGCCCAGGACCTCAACCCGGGGCAGACCGGTCGGACGCAGATCAACAAGACCGTGTCCTACGTGCGCAACTCGGTGAAGGCGACCGTCGATGCCTACACCGGCAAGGTCGAGCTGTATCAGTTCGACACCGATGACCCGGTGCTGAAGACGTGGATGGAGGTCTTCCCCGACACGGTCAAGTCCCGCGCCGACTTCGACGCGCAGACCTCCCTGCGGGATCACGTCCGCTACCCCGAGGACATCTTCAAGATCCAGCGGTCGCTGCTGACCCGCTACCACGTCGATTCGCCCCAGACGTTCTTCCAGGCGAGCGACTTCTGGTCGGTGCCCTCCGATCCGACGGACCCGGACGCCGAGCAGCGCGGACTGGACCAGCCCCCGTACTACTTCGTGGCCTCGGATCCGGAGAGCGGTGAGCCGACGTTCCAGCTGACCTCGGTGCTGACGCGACTCAACCGACCGATCCTGGGCGCCTATGTGACCGTGTCGTCGAATCCCGAGAACTACGGTCAGATGACGGTCAAGCAGTTGCCCAGCAACTCCCAACGGTCCGGTCCGCAGCAGGCGTTCAACCCGATGCGCACCGACCGAACGGTGGCGGAATCACTGAAGTCGCTCGAGAACACGGCGACGGTGACCTTCGGTAATCTCCTCACGCTTCCGGTGGGCGACAACGGCATCCTGTACGTCGTCCCGTTGTACGCACAGGCCCAGGGCGAAGAGGCCTTCCCCCGTCTGTTCCGTGTGATCACGAGGTTCGAATCGGCAGACCGGGTATCCGGGATCGGTTATGCACCCACGACCCGCGAGGCTCTGCGGCAGGTCGGCATCACGCCCGCTGCCGGAGTGGTCCCCGGCGATCAGCAGGCACCGCCCGCGCCGGACCAGGCCGGAACGCCCGCACCGGCCACGCCGGCACCGAATCAACCTCCGCAGCAGGGTGATTCGCCCGAGCGGGACGACGCGGCAAACGCCATCAGTGACGCGATCACGGCGCTACGCCAGGCTCAGCAGAGTGGCGACTTCGCAGCGTACGGCGAGGCGCTCGACCAGCTGAGTCAGGCGGTTGCCCGCTACGAGTCGCTGGCGGCTCCCAACTAGTCGAACGACGACCCAGGCCGGGCGCTATCTGCGAGTCATACCGCTATCCGCGGTATTTCCGCAGGTAGCGCTCGGTTTCGTTGGGGGTGTTGTCGGGGAGCACCGGGCTGTGGTGGTGCCGGTGGCCCAGCGAGAAAAAGATCGACACCGCCGTCGTGAAAGCCGCGACCATCAGCAGGCCGCAGATGATCGCGGGGCCGACATTCCCGACCGCCATGTGGACCAGCCAGAGCGCGGCCATGGCGAATCCGGTCAGTGCCAAGACGAACCCGACGAAACTCATCGGATGGTTCCCGTGGCTCTCGTGGTGGAAGCGGTGGGTGTTCATGGTTCCTCCTCGGCGGGGCGTCTCGTGAGCCGAGTGTACGCCTGATGTGACTGGCATCACATTGCACCGCGGCGACGGGCGGGCGATTCGAGTCGTCACGTCACCTGGGGCTATAGAGGTGCGAGTGACTGCCGTCACTGACGTTTTCCCAGGTCGGATGGGGTTGGAGTACCGATTTGCATCGCTGACAAACCGGTGTGTAACGTTGTGTTCACCAACGCGGGGTGGAGCAGCTCGGTAGCTCGCTGGGCTCATAACCCAGAGGTCGCAGGTTCAAATCCTGTCCCCGCTACCAACACCAAGAACCCCCGCCCGGGACGCCCGGGCGGGGGTTCTTGCTATGTGCGGTCCTGTCGAAGGCGGGACAAGCCCGACGCTTCGGGAACCCAACCGGGCAGGCCCGGCTGCGGCCGCATCGGCGGCGGATCATCCACTCTGGTCGGCCCCCATGGCACCGTCGCGGCCGGCTTGCCGACCGAACAGTCTGCGAAATCTGCACTCCCAGGTCGTCGCATCGAGCGTCGCACCCACTCTGACCAGGCGATTTGACGACGGGTACGGCGGTGCGTAACTTATGTCGAGTCAGCGAGCCACGGCGCCGCCCCGGAAGACCTGGAAGGGTCTGATGGTGGGGAGTGGAGACCGGGTTTCTTGGCTGGCCGCCCCTGAATGTTTTGGCTTGAGTCGTTGTGGCTCGGGTAGAGTGTTTGGGGTTGCTGGGTCTCTCAGTGGTTCGGAATTCTTCGGGGTTGCGGGCTGCGGGTGGGGTCTGGTAGGCTGGAAGAGTTGCCCCGGAGACGGGGTGGCTGGCAAGGTTGAATGCGAAGTCTGCTGGTGAGAGCCCTGATTTGGGGTGGGTAGCTGGTGGGTGTGTGTTCTTTGAGAACTCGATAGTGTGATGATGAATTGTCTGATGCCAATGTGGCATCGTGCATCTTTTGTGGATGTAGATGTTTGTTTTGTGTGGCGTTCGGGCCCCGTCCTGGGTGTCACATTTTGCTAGGTTTATTTTGGTCAGGTTGTGCTTTCCTGATTGTGTTGAAACGCCGGCCCTTGTGGGGTTGGTTTTGTTTCACTGTTTTTTCATGGAGAGTTTGATCCTGGCTCAGGACGAACGCTGGCGGCGTGCTTAACACATGCAAGTCGAACGGAAAGGCCCAGCTTGCTGGGTACTCGAGTGGCGAACGGGTGAGTAACACGTGGGTGATCTGCCCTGCACTCTGGGATAAGCCTGGGAAACTGGGTCTAATACCGGATATGACCAACTGTCGCATGGTGGTTGGTGGAAAGCTTTTGCGGTGTGGGATGGGCCCGCGGCCTATCAGCTTGTTGGTGGGGTAATGGCCTACCAAGGCGACGACGGGTAGCCGACCTGAGAGGGTGATCGGCCACACTGGGACTGAGACACGGCCCAGACTCCTACGGGAGGCAGCAGTGGGGAATATTGCACAATGGGCGCAAGCCTGATGCAGCGACGCCGCGTGAGGGATGACGGCCTTCGGGTTGTAAACCTCTTTCACCAGGGACGAAGCGTGAGTGACGGTACCTGGAGAAGAAGCACCGGCCAACTACGTGCCAGCAGCCGCGGTAATACGTAGGGTGCGAGCGTTGTCCGGAATTACTGGGCGTAAAGAGCTCGTAGGCGGTTTGTCGCGTCGTCTGTGAAATTCTGCAACTCAATTGCAGGCGTGCAGGCGATACGGGCAGACTTGAGTACTACAGGGGAGACTGGAATTCCTGGTGTAGCGGTGAAATGCGCAGATATCAGGAGGAACACCGGTGGCGAAGGCGGGTCTCTGGGTAGTAACTGACGCTGAGGAGCGAAAGCGTGGGTAGCGAACAGGATTAGATACCCTGGTAGTCCACGCCGTAAACGGTGGGTACTAGGTGTGGGTTCCTTTTCACGGGATCCGTGCCGTAGCTAACGCATTAAGTACCCCGCCTGGGGAGTACGGCCGCAAGGCTAAAACTCAAAGGAATTGACGGGGGCCCGCACAAGCGGCGGAGCATGTGGATTAATTCGATGCAACGCGAAGAACCTTACCTGGGTTTGACATACACCAGACGCGGCTAGAGATAGTCGTTCCCTTGTGGTTGGTGTACAGGTGGTGCATGGCTGTCGTCAGCTCGTGTCGTGAGATGTTGGGTTAAGTCCCGCAACGAG
>ERZ501064.53-NODE-53-length-32399-cov-9.079211_pt1 | contig 32399 bp, 25 predicted proteins | sample MGYA00510851_ERZ501064 | MGnify/ENA primary metagenome ERZ501064 (study PRJEB25958, sample SAMN03398529) | human skin metagenome | study: EMG produced TPA metagenomics assembly of the Human Skin Microbiome Metagenome (human skin metagenome) data set. | reverse complement strand
CGCAAGCTCCGGGCGCTCCTCAGGGAGCAGGGGCAGGTCGTTTCTTTGGACTAAGGAGCGGTGGCTAAGCACGCCCATCGGGCTCGGGAGCAGGGGCTGGCGCTTCTTTCTGATCAGGGAGCGGAGGGGCATTTCAGGTTGCGGCGCCTTCCTCGTCGGTCACCAGGTCGAGGCGTACGCCCAAGAGGCGGACCGGGCGGTCGATGTCGAACCTGGTGAGCAGGTCGGCGACCACCGACTCGAGTTCGGTGAAGTCGAGGCTGGGCGCGGGGAGCTTCCTCGACTTGGTGCGGGTGTAGAACGTCGTGGTGCGGACGGTCACCGCGACCCGGAACGGCAGGCGTTCCTCGCCGACCACCTGATCGAGCAACTCGCGCAGGAGGTCCGCGGCGGCGGCGCGCATCTCGGTGGCGTCGCTGAGGTCGGTCGCGAACGTGCGGGACTTGGAATGCGAACGCGCCAGCCAGGGTTCGGCGGTGATCGTCGAATCACCGCCGCCGCGGCAGAGGACGTACAGCCAATTGCCCTGGTGCGGACCGAAGGTGGCGATCAAGTCGTCGCGCGGAGCGGCGATCAGCTCGGTAACCGTATTGATCCCAGCGGCGGCGAGCTTCGCCGACGTCTTCGGCCCGACGCTCCACAGGTCGCGGGTGGGTCGGTCCCCCATCAGTTCCAGCCAGTTGCGGTCGTCGAGCACGAACACGCGCGGCGCGTCGACACCGCTTCGCGCGCCGCCGGGCGGACGCTTGGCGAATCCGGTGGCCATCTTCGCGCGCTGCTTGTTGTCGCTGATCCCGACGCAGCTCGTGAGCCCGCACCGGTCGAGGATCTCCGAACGGATCCGTTCGGCCAGGTCGACGATGGCCGCGTCGTCGAAGGGGTCGACCTCCGCCCCGCGCGCGCTCACCCCCAGGTACGCCTCGTCCCAGCCCCAGACCTCGACCGGGTGACCGGTGGCCCGCAGGACGTCCATGACCTCGGCGGACGCCGCGTCGTAGGCGCCCATGTCGAGCGGCAGATACACCGCGTCGGGCAGCTTGCGGTGCGCCGCCCGCAACGGCATCCCCGCACGGACACCCACGTCGCGCGCCTCATACGACGCGCAGGTGACCACTTTGCGCGCCTCGGTCGGATCGCCGTTGCCGCCGACGATCACCGGCACCCCGACCAGTTCGGGGGCCCGCAGCCGCTCGACCGCGACCTGGAACTGGTCGAGATCGACGTGCAGGAGCCACCGATAGCGCTGCGAAACCGACGTGGTCACGACGCCCAGAGTAATCGCCGCGCGCCCGGTGGCCGATCAGATCAGCCGGCGATACAGATGTCGACCTCGCCCAGACCCATCGACCGGCACGAGGTGCGCAACGAGTGCGGGTTGTACCGCAGCACGGAGAGGGAACGGTCGGTCACGCTGCCGGCGTCGGCGAACGCGGTACTCGCAGCGGTGATGTGAGCGGCCAGCTCCGCACGGGTGGCCGGGTCGGACATCGCCACGGCGTGGGTCAGCACCTTCTCCAGGAGGGCGCGATCCCGATGCAGCGGCGGGGGCATGAGATTGAGTGCGGGCGAAGCGGTCCCACAGTTCGTCGGGTCGGTCAGCGCGTGCGCCGCGGCGAGCAGGTACGCGACGGCGACCAGCGCCGGACGCCGACCATCGGGGTCGGCGTCGCGGTACGACCGCACCACCTTCGACGGCTCGACGTCCGTGGCGATCGGATCACCATCGGGACCACCGAGACCCAGGGCGGCCAGCGCCTCGTCGTGCGGCGACGAGACCTGTTCGGCAGCAACGGCTTCGGTTCGCATCAGCCGAAGCCGCGCGATGATCGCCCGGTGCCGGTGCACGGCCGCGTCGACCTCACGCATCAGGTCCGGCGTCACCCCGAAGTCCGCGGCACTCTCGGCGAGCGCCGCGTACCCGGTCAGGACGATCGACTCTTCGATGTCGATCGCCTCGCCGATCGCCGACGACGTGAGAAACGTGCGCGCACCGCGTCTCGATGCGCCCACAGACAAAACGCTGGTCAACGTCAACCCCTCCACTCAGACCACGACCGTCGACGACCTGTCGAACCATGACGATCGTGGACACCGACGAGGAGCGAGATCCCGCCCCTCGAGTCGACCCCCTACGCCCCGGCACCCCCACACGATGTCGGCCATCGGCGCAGTGCGAGGATACGCTGAGCACGGATCGTTTGTGAGTCGAATGACTGAACACGCCGGTGCTGCGCCCGTTTCGGGACCAAAGGCCCTGTCCCGGCGGGCCACCGGCAACGACCATGTAAGGGGCGACCGGCATCAGGAGGGGGACATGCTGCGATTCCTCGCCCGCGAACTCCACTGCTGGCGTGTGATGCACGCATCGTCGAATGGCCTGGTCCGCCGCGCCGACCGCCTGGAAACCGCGACACTCGTGATGTTGTGGATCGCAGCACTCGCCGGGCTCATGGTCGCCCTGACCGTCGGGGGCAACACCTATGCGGCGCACAAGGCGACGATCGAGCACCAGGGACCCCGACATTCGGTCAGCGCCACCATCATTCGCACGTCCGTCGAGGGCATCGGGGAACCACGCATCGGTGCACCGAGTGCCGGCGTCCCGGGCGTCGGTGTTCCGAGCGCCGACGTGCCGAGCGCCGCCGTGCCGAACGACAGCGGCCAGAACACCACCGACCACACCACCGTGGCGTGGCAGGACCCGAACGGTCACCGGCTCACTGCGTCCGTCGGCGCCGAGCCGCTCGACGCCGTCGGCCGGGTCCGGACCGTCTGGCTCGACGACACCGGCGCGGTGGTGGGCCCACCCGTGACCACGACGGACGCCGTGATGGAGGGCCTGATCGCCGGTGCCGGGGTGGTGATGCTCGTCGTGCTCGTCTGGTGGGGCTCGACCGTGCTCGTGCGCCTGGTCGCCGATCGGCACCGGTCACGAGAGTGGGACGCCGCCTGGCGTCAGTTCGACATCGACAGCCATCCCTGACCGGCGACCTGCGCGTCGGCGTGCGGGTCAGCCGCTGACGACCGCCCAGATGACGAACGCCACCCAGGCCACGGCGCCCAGGATGTTGATGACGAGCGCCGTCGTGGTGAGGGCATCGCGACGGCCACCGGCACGCGTGATGCCCACGACCGTGAGTACCAGGCCGACGATCGTGCCCAGGCACAGCGGAAACCCGAGAATACCCACGATCAGTCCCGCCAGGCCGAAGGCATTCACCTTCCCCGGTTCCGGAATCGATTGCGACGGAACGGCTTGGGGGATGTGAGGCGGTGGAGAAACAGGTTGCGGGACGACGGGTTGCATCATGGGCCGGGCCGGCACCGCTGATGTGCCGGCGGGCATCCGGTGCAGCCGCTGCCACTGGTCCGGCCGCAGATCCACCGGTCCGACGGCCGCGAACACCGCGCCCGGCTGGACCGCGGCGCCCGACCGCAGGTCGAGACCGTGCACTGTGCCCGCGACCGGCGCGTCGATCGTCACCCGTCCGGCCGGGGAATCGACAGTCGCGAGCGGTTCCCCCCGTCGTACCGCCTGGCCGTTGCGCACCGAGACGGCGGCGATCACCGAACCGCCCGGCAACGCGGGGAACGCGATTCGACGACCCGATGCGTCGACCGCCGGGCCCACGGTCCGCCGCGGATCGGTCTCCCGCCCGGCGTCAAAGCTGTTGGCCTCGGTCCCCGGGACGACGTTGGTCGAGCGGAGGAGCCCACCCTGCGCGACGACGACCTTCGGGTCGCCGATCCGGGCGACCCGGCCGACCGACGACAGCGCGGACTGCAACATCGGGATGCTGCTGGTCCCGCCCGTGACGTAGACGATGACCGGCCCGCCCGGACCGGTACCCGCGGCGTCGGCCCGCGCGATCGCGTCCCGGGTCAGCTCGACGGCCCGCTCCACGAACGGTCCGATCATCGCCTCGAACTCGCGTCGCGTCAGCAGCAGCGTGTGCCGGGTGCCGGGCAGTTCGATGACGGCCTGCGCGGTGTCGGACAGCGCTTCCTTCGCCGTCCGCACCCGATCGGCCAAGGCGATCGCGGCGGCCGGGGATCGGAGCCGGCTCGGGAGGTCGGGGTCGAGTTCGGCGGCCTCGTCGTGCACCCAACGGATCATCCGGGCGTCGAGGTCCCGGCCGCCGAGGTGGTTGTCGCCGCCCGACCCGGTGACGGTGAACCCCTCGGCGCCGTCGCGGACGAGGACCGCCACGTCGCACGTGCCGGCGCCGAAGTCGAAGACACACATCCGTTCGCCACCACTGACGTCGTGCCCGCGGTACACGTAGTACCAAGCGGCAGCGAGTGATTCGGAGGCGACACGCAGTGCGTCGGCGGGGATGCCGGCCCGCTGCGCCGCGCGCCGGAGGACGTTCTTGCGTCGCTCGCTCCAGCGGTCCGGATGGGTCAGCACGATCGAGTCGAACATCGGCAGTCCGCTGTGGCGCAACGCGGTCTGGTGCACGTGCCGCAGCACGGCGGCGATCAGATCCTCGACCGGCCAGAACCGGTCGCCGAGTTCGATCTCGCCGTCGTCGATACGCGACTTCGGGGTGTCCTCGAAGGCGTCGGGGGCCTGCAATCTCCGCTGCACCGCGTCGTGACCCACCACGACGGTTGTGTCAGCCGCGAACACCGCCGAGGGCATCGCGGGTCCACCCGGGCCGAGCGGCACGATGACCGGCTCGCCGAACCCGACCCGGTACGCGGCCGCGGTGTTGCTGGTGCCGAAGTCGATACACAGCCGCCGCCTGCTCTCCTGCGCCACGTGGCCACCTCCTCCGGAGCAAATGGTTGCACATCACACCGGGTTTCATCCGGCGGGCGCTCGAAGTACCCGGGCGATCGACTTGCGCACGTTGTCGACCGCGATGATCTGGTTCCGGAGATCCTGCGCGATCTTCTCCCGCTCGGCCGCCGACTTCTTGGCATCGGCCGCGGCGTCGTTCAGGATCTTCGTCGACTCCGCGAGGAGCCGCTCGAGCAGTTCGTCGTAGGCGATCTGCAGGTCACCGCTGGCCTGCGCCTTGATCGACTGCAGCTGCGACCGGACGTCGGCCTTCATGTCGGCGACCGCCTTCGTCAGCCACTTGCGGTGATTCTCCTTGCCGACCTTCGACGCCCGGAACCCGACGACGACGCCCGCCCACACCGGTACCGCCACCACGTTGACCACCGGGATGATCGCCAGCGGGCCGCCGGCGGCGACGATGGAGAGCAGGATCGGGTCGACCATGTTCTTCCACGGCGAGATCTTCTCCTGCTCACGGAGCTTGAGCTCACCCGCGCCGCCCGCGATCTGCCCGACCAGCTCGTCGGAGATGGCGGCATCGGCGAACAGTGCGTCGGCGATCCGCTCGATCCCGGCCACGAACGAGGCGCTCACCTCGCGCGCGGCGGCCTCGAGGTCGACGGTCATCTGCGCGATCAGCTCCTGGCCCGCCCGGTGCGGTTCGTAGAAGCGCAACTTGTCGATACGCGTGGACCACTGGCCCAGCAGTTTGTCGAAGCGGTCGCGCATGAGGTCGTCGGTCTGCAGCGACGCCGCGGTGATGTCCTGCGTGAGTCGCGCCCGCCATTCCCGACGACGATCCTTGAGGCGCTGGAGCCGGTCGCGTTCGGCTTCGATGTCGGCTCGTTCGGCGGGAGTCGCGGTGGCGGCCTTCATCTCCAGGACCAGGCGCGTGCGGACGTCGTCGAGCCCGGCGAATGTCAGCTGCAGCGCGTTGCGCACCGGCGACGCGGCCCCGTCGCGGACCAGTGGGGTCAGAGCGTCGACGAGTTCGGGAACGCCCGACGCCGCGAGGGCCCGTTCACGACGGTCCGGATCGGGGATCGCCGCGGCCTGGGCGGCGATGCGGTTGGAGACGCCGATGATCGGGATGTGCGCGAAGCGAGGTGCGTTGGCGCCGATCAGCTTTCGGTTCTCGGCTACAATCGTCCGCCACTGCCGCATCACGAGGTCGGTCTTGGTGACCACCAGCACCACCGAGGCGACCTCCTCGCTGACACTGCGCAGGAAGTCGAGTTCGGGTGCGCTGAGCGGTGCGGTCGCGTCGCACACCATCACCAGTACCGACGCGCCGCGCGCCGCGCTGACCGCGGCCTCGACGTGTTCAGGGACCAGCGACCCGACGCCCGGTGTGTCGACGACGGTGACGCCGGGCAGCACCGTGGCGTCGACCCCCACCCGGGCCGAGACCGGCGGCACGAGAACGGAATCGACGGGCGTGCCGGGCGCGAGACGTTCTGCCGGCACCCCGGCCGCGTGGCGTCCGCCGACGGTCACCCAGTCGGACAGTTCGGTCGCCGGGATGCGGTGGGCGGCACCGGGGAACTCGACAAGCGCGGTGCCGGCGGGCAGGTCGTCGGTGGCAGGGGTGAACCGGACGTACACCGAGGTGGTGATCTCGGCGTCGACGGGCGCGAGGTCGCCGACCCCGAGAAGCGTGTTGACCAGCGAGCTCTTGCCCCGGCTGACCTCGCCGATGACGACCACGGTCCCCTGCGGTGCCGGTCGGTCGCGGACGCGGGTCGCGCGGTCGGCGATGGCGTCCTCGCCGTGCTTGCGCAATGCGTCGATCGCCGAGCGCAGGACCGCCTCCGGCGTCGGCGTCGCACTCTTGGCCGGGGCCTTCTCGAGTCCCTTGGCCCCAGCCCCGGACATGGCGGCGGGTTCGCTGGAAGTCATTGTCTGCTCTCCTCATTCACCCTGCGCTCCTCGTCGACCATGACGTCAGTTGACCCAGAGTCCGCGCCTGACCAGCTGATAGGTCTGCTCGAGCACCAGCAACGCCTCCCGTTCGGCCGACGTCGCCGCGAAGGCCCGCCGCGACCGGCAGTCGGTGGCCCGCTGCCGCGCGGCGTCCGCGATCGCCGGTGGTGCGGCATTCGGCGGCAACGACAACAGCACGCGCACATCGCGACTCGCGACGACGACGTTGAGCTCGCCGACCAGTTCGCTGTCGGGCTGCCACCGGGCGAGGGCCTCGAGCGCGGCGATCTCGCGGAGCCGGTGCAGCGCCGGGGACGTCTCGGCCTCGTCGATCGCCTCCAGGAAGACGTCGCGTCGCGGACTGCGGTAGGCCGACTCGCGCAGCGCGGCCAGCACCGTGCGCGCCTTGAGGATGTCGCCGACGGCCAGGAATCGTCGGCCGATGGCCAGCCGCAACTCGTCGATACCCGAAACCCGGTGCAGCCATTCGCTGTACGCCCGCGCACCCTGACGCGCGATCTCACCCCCGGCGTCCATCGCATAGGTGCCCACGAGTTGCTCGAGCCGGCCCAGTTCGTCGACGTCGATCCCCGGCGGCGCGGGCATCCCGCCGTCGAGGATGGTCAACAGCTCCCAGGACTCGAGCTGTCCGCGGCGCGAGATCTGGGCGGTCTCACGTTCGGTGACCCCGCAGACGCCCGCCTCGGCCATCAGCCCGGACACCGCGACCACGGCGCCCGCGATCGCCGGGAAGCGTCGCCAGACCCGGCGAGCGATCTCCTGCGCCTTGAGCATCGGGTTGTCGGCGGCGATGAGGTCGGCCTGGGAGATCACCAGGATGGTGTTCTGCGCCGACGCACCGGCGTCGGCGAGGAAGGCGACCTCGTCGGCCTTCGGTCCCGCGGCGTCGTCGAGCAGGAAGAGTACGACGTCCGGCCGGGCCAGCCTGCTCTGGCCACCGAACACCCGCCGGGTCGCGATCTCGGCGGTGTCGGTGAAACCCGAGAGGCCGGGGGTGTCGATGACGCGGAAGCGCTCGCGCAGCAACCGGGACGGGGTGTGGACGATCGCGTGGTCGATGTCCTCCGGTGGCCGGCCGAGGTCGCCGCGCATGGGTCCGGGGAGTTCGGTGACCGTGCCGTCGAGTCCGATGACCTCGACCCGCTGCGGGTTGCCCTCGGTGTAGAGGGCGGCGACGCGGGTGCACTCGGCGCGGTCGGTCGGGGCGACACGGTCCCCGACGAGGGCGTTGAGCAGCGTCGACTTGCCGGAGCTGACGCGTCCGACGAGCGCGACGGTCAGTGGTTCGGCGAGCCGGGCCCGCAGGGCGGGGATCGTCGCCGGGTCCGGCGCCAGCGGGCCCACCTCGTCGAGCAACTGCTCCACGCGACCACGCACGGTCATGCGCTGCTCCACGAGATCTGACCTCCCGAGACTTCTTCCGATCCGGCGGGAACATTCCGGGCTCGGCGACACTCCTAGGTACGTGCCGAGAATTGTCCATCACTCCTCGGCGCCCGGCAGTCGACCGGATGACAGAGATACCTGCGGAGGCGAACGACCATGACCGACGACCTTGACGATGACAGCGGCTCCGGGGAGAGCGGCTTCGACGACTGGCTGCGCGACACCGACCCGCCCGGCGAGCTGAGCGTGCCCGAGGGCGCGTGGGAGACCGCCGTCGGAACCGCGTTCGACCCGTCGTACGAACTCGACACCGACCTGACCGCCGCACCCGGGCCGGATCCGGCGGACGAGGAGTTCGACGGCGAGGTGTCTGCGGAATCCGACCTCGCGGGTGACGATCCGATCGGTGGTGACTTCGGGGACACCATCGACGACGTCTTCGGCGACGACGGGGATCCGGTCGTCGATCCAGTGGAAGACGGGACGTTCGATGACGACTTCTGAGCTGCGCGGCACCGAAAGTCGCGATGTGCTGCCATGGTCGGGGCACGGCCCTACGATGAGCGGGTGCAGTCGTTGATCGACGAATCCACCTCTGGCGCGGACCTCCTCGAACGCGCCCGCGCCGGCGATCAGGCGGCCTTCACCACGCTCGTCGAACAACATCGAGACCGGCTGTGGGCCATCTGTTTACGCATCACCGGCAATCAGCACGACGCCGAGGACGCCATGCAGGACGCGCTCGTCGCCGCATGGCGGGCCATCGGCAACTTCCGTGGCGACGCGCAACTGTCGACCTGGCTGTACCGCATCGGGTCCAACGCCGCGCTCGCCCGGATCCGCAAACGCACCGACGCCGACGACATCGCCGACCACGACCCGATGAGCCATCTGGACGTCGCGGCGCAGGTCGTCGTGTCCGACCGGATCGCCGAAGCGTTGGCGCAGGTTCCCGACGCCTACCGGGCGACCTTCGTGCTGCGCGTCTACGGCGAGCTCAGCTACTCCGAGATCGCCGAGGCCCAGGGCATCGGCCTGCAGACCGTGCGCAGTCGCATCTCGCGCGCGCGGTCCCTCCTGTCGGAGTTGCTCGCCGATCTGCGCTGACGGGGGTACTCCCCGCGAATGATCCCGACGCGACTTCGAGGCCGTGGGGAACAAACCGGGGCAGACTCACCTCCAAGTAACCAGAACCACTTCACAACCCCCCGGCACCACCGCGCCGAACCCCGAAAGGACCCACCATGAGCACCGAGATCCCCGCCGACGCCGTTCTCGTCGACACCGACGGCGACGGAGCCGTCGACGCCGCACTCACCGACGTCGACGGTGACGGCACCACCGACGCCATCCTCGACACCGACGGCGACGGCCAGGCCGACTCCATCGCCTACGACACCAACGCCGACGGCGAGATCGACATCATCGAAGCCGACACCGACGCCGACGGCTACACCGACATCGCCGTCGCCGACACCGACGGCGACGGCACCTTCGACACCGCCGTCGACGACGAGGGCAACGTCGAGGTCGGCGACTTCGGCAGCATCGACGGCGGCGACGCCGTCTGAGCACCTCGATTCCATAGCCCGGAGCCGCGGTACACCCGGCTTCGGGCTATGAGACGTTCCGGCGGCGGCCGACGATCACGTTGTGTCCCGGTGAAGCGAGTCCGGAGTCCTCGGAACTCGGTGACTGCCAGGCCAATTCGACGTCGAGCGAGATCGGGACGGTCACCGGTGCGGCGCCGGGAACACACACCACCGACCAGTCACCGCGATGCATCGCGAACCATCCGGCCGCCTCGTCGAAGTCGACGGACACCGACGAGAAGGCCGGATCGGACAGCGCGGCTTCGGCTTTCCGCAAGGCGATGAGGGTTCGATAGAAGTCGAGCACACGCGCGTGCGCGGGATCGTCGAGTTCGGTCCAGTCCAGCTTCGACCGTTCGAACGTCGCCGGGTCCTGCGGATCGGGCACGTCGTCACTGTCCCAGCCGTGTTCGGCGAATTCCGATTTGCGCCCCTCCGCGGTGGCCCGGCCCAGTTCGGGCTCCGGGTGGGAGGTGAAGAACTGGAACGGTGTCGCGGCCGCCCACTCCTCACCCATGAACAGCATCGGGGTGAACGGAGACAGCAGGACCAGCGCCGCCTTGATCGCCAGCTGTCCGCCGTCGAGGTAGGCGCTCGGGCGGTCGCCGATCGCCCGGTTGCCGATCTGATCGTGGTTGCAGGTGTAGGCGAGGAGGGCCGACGCGGGCAGCCGGTCGGTCGGGATCGGCCGTCCGTGGTGCCGCCTGCGGAACGACGAATAGGTGCCGTCGTGGAAGAAGCCGCCGGTGAGGACCTTCGCCAGGCACTCGTAGCTGCCGAAGTCGCCGTAGTAACCCTGCCGTTCGCCCGACACCAGCGTGTGGATCGCGTGGTGGATGTCGTCGTCCCACTGCGCGGCGAGTCCGAGTCCGTTGACGCTGCGCGGGGAGATCATGCGGGGATCGTTGAGGTCGCTCTCGGCGATCAGCGACAGCGGCCGTCCGAGTTCGACGGCGAGATCGTCGGTCGCGGCGGCGAGTTCTTCCAGGATGTGCACGGCGCGGTGGTCGGCCAGCGCGTGCACCGCGTCGAGGCGCAGGGCGTCGACATGGAACTCGGTGAACCACCGCAGGGCCGTACCGGCGATGAACGCACGGACCTCGTCGGAGTCCGGATCGGACAGGTTGACCGACGATCCCCAGGATGTGACGCCCGCGGAGAGGTAGGGCCCGAAGTCGGGTAGGTAGTTGCCGGACGGACCCAGATGGTTGTAGACGACGTCGAGGACGACACCGAGTCCCCGGGCGTGACAGGCGTCGACGAACCGGGCCAGCGCTGCCGGTCCGCCGTAGGTCTCCTGCACCGCGTACCAGCCGACGCCGTCGTAGCCCCAGTTGTGAACCCCGTTGAACGCGTTGACCGGCATCAGCTCGACGAAGTCGACCCCCAGGTCGACGAGATGGTCGAGCCGGCCGATGGCGGAGTCGAGCGTGCCCTCCGGGGTGAAGGTGCCGAGATGGAGCTCATAGACCACCGCTCCCCGGATGTCGCGACCGGTCCAGTCGGCGTCGGTCCAGCCGGCGTCGTCGACGGTGAACAACGCCGACAGTTCGTGCACCCCGTCCGGCAGGCGCACGGCCCGCGGATCAGGACGCACCGGTCCGCCGTCGATCGAGAATCCGTAGCGCAGTTCCCCGACGGGTTCGGTTCCCGGTGCGGTGTCCACCTGCCACCACCCGCCTGCGGATCCCGTCATGGCGATCCGGTCCGCGGCCGGGTCCTGCGCGGACGACCCGATCACCAGCTCTACGACCTGCGCGTTCGGTGCCCAGACCCGGAGTTCGCCCAGTGATCGCGGTGGTCGGAAGGGCTCCACATTGGAACGAAGTGGTAGGTTTTGTTCCCGCTGGTCGTCCGACCAAGTTATCGTGCTCTGGGCAACAGCGGCAGCGGTCGGGGGATTCGTCACATCATGCAAGGTATGTCGGACCTCGGACAGGTGCAGTCGGGCGCTAGTGTGAGGCCGGACACATTCGGACGAGGGGAATGGGGTATGTTACCCGCGGCGCTCATGCCCATGGGGGGGCACGCGAGGCGGGTCTGCGGAAACGAGAACGCGCGTCGACGTCGACACGCGCCATCGCGACCTGACGGCCGGTGAACGGGTAAGCCGAGACGCAAGGGTAGGGATTGAGCACTAACGCAGTCACCTCGGACGACGAGGAGGTGGGTCGCAAGAGGCCGGGGGCGGTGCGGTCGTGGGTGGACGGCCATGTCGTCGCCTCGTTCGACACATTCGGTCGCCAGCTCGGCATGTTCGTCGAGGTGTTCCGGACCCTCTTCGTCGATCTCTTCAAGCGACGGTTCCCGTTCGGGGAGTTCATCCGTCAGTGCGCCTTCATGGCCAGCACCTCGGTCTTCCCGACCCTCCTGGTCGCCATCCCGATCGGCGTCATCGTGTCGATCCAGGTGTCCAACATCGCCGGTCAGGTCGGCGCCACGTCGTTCTCCGGCGCGGCAACGGGTCTCGGTGTGATCCGGCAGGGTGCACCGCTGGTGACGTCGCTGCTCCTCGCGGGCGCCGTCGGCTCGGCGATCGCCGCGGACCTCGGATCCCGCACCATCCGCGACGAGATCGACGCGATGCGCGTCATGGGCGTCAACCCCATCGAGCGTCTGATCTCGCCGCGACTCCTCGCGACGATGGTCGTCAGCTTCCTGCTCTGCGGGTTCGTCTGCTTCGTCGGGTTCATCACCGGCTACGTCTTCAACGTCTACTTCCAGGGCGGCACACCGGGTAGCTACACCGGCACCTTCGCGTCCTTCGCCACCACCGCCGACCTCATGTTCGCGTTGGCCAAAGCCGTCATATTCGGCGCGATCGTGGCCATCGTCGCCTGCGATCGCGGCCTCTCGACGAAGGGCGGGCCCGCGGGTGTGGCCAACTCGGTGAACGCCGCTGTCGTCAACTCGGTCCTGCTGCTGTTCACGGTGAACGTGATCCTCACGCAACTGTTCGCGATCCTGTTCCCGTCGAGGGTGGTGTGAGATGACCGCGTCACGGTATGTACCTCCGGCCCTGCGGCCGCTCGAGGCCGCCAAGGCGGTGTACCGCGGTCCGCGCGATGCGCTCGCCGCGATGGGCCATCTGATCACCTTCCTGGTCCGCTCGATCGCCGCGGTGCCGCTGGCGTTCCGTCACTACAGCAAAGAGGTGTGGCGCCTCCTCGCCGACGTGGCCTGGGGCAACGGCGCCATCGTCGTCGGTGGCGGCACCGTCGGCGTCATGGTGATCCTCGGCATCATGGGCGGCGCGACCGTGGGCATCGAGGGCTACACCGCCCTCAATCTGCTCGGCATGTCCCCGGTGACCGGCGGGCTGTCCGCCTTCGCGACGACCCGCGAGATCGCACCGCTGCTCGCCGCGACCGCGTTCACCGCCCAGTCGGGTTGCCGGTTCACCGCACAGCTGGGCTCGATGCGCATCGCCGAGGAGATCGACGCCCTCGAGGCGATCGCGATCCGGCCGCTGCCGTATCTCGTCACCACCCGGATGTGCGCGGCCGTCCTGGCGATCATCCCGCTCTACTCGGTGTCGCTGGCCGCCAACTACCTCGCCTGCCAGTTCATGTTCATGCTGCAGAGCGGTCAGGGCGAGGGCACGTATCTGTACTACTTCAACCAGTTCCTCGTCTCGTGGGACATGTTGTTCTCGTTCTTCAAGGTGATCGTCTTCGTCCTGCTGACGACGTTCATCCAGTGCTACTACGGCTACTTCGCCTCAGGTGGTCCCGAAGGAGTGGGAGTTGCTGCCGGACATGCCATCCGACTCGCGATCATCGTCATCGTGTTCGCGAACCTGGTCATGACACTCGTGTTCTGGGGCACGTCGCCCGGGATCAAGATCTCGGGATGAGGGGGAGACCGTGAACATCGCGACCGACGGGCGCAATCCCTCGCTGCTGCAATACGTGCTGCGCGGAGTCGCCTTCCTGCTCGTCCTGCTGGTGATCTTCGTGCTGCTGTTCATGCGATATCAGGGCACGTTCAGCAAGACGGTGGCCGTGACCGCCGACCTCGTCGATGTCGGCGACGGGCTGTCCACCGGTGCCGACGTCCGCTACAACGGGCTGATCGTCGGCACGGTCAAGTCGATCAGCGTCGAGGACTCCGCACAGGCCGACGCGTCCCGGTTGATCAAGAACGTCGCCATCGACATCCAGCCCGCCCAGGCGGAAGGCATTCCTGCCTCGGTGACCGCGCGTACGGTTCCGTCGAATCTGTTCGGTGTCAACTCGGTCGAGCTGGTGCAGCCCGCCGAGGTGGGTGCCGACCGGTTGTCCGCCGGCGATGTGATCCCGGCCGACGACTCGCTCGAGACGATCAAGCTGCAGGACGCCCAGAACGAGCTGAAGCGGATCCTCGACGCGGTGCCGCCGGAGGAACTGGCGCAGGTGCTCGGCACGATCGCCGACGCGCTGAAGGGCGGCGGCTCGGTGTTCGGGTCGTTCGTCCCCGTCCTGAAGAACTACTTCGACTCGATCAACGCCCAGTTCCCGCCGGGCGCGCCCCCGGGTTTCGACAACTTCGATGCCGCGCTCACCGGACTGTCGCAGTCGGCGCCGCAACTGCTGGACACCCTGGGCCGCAGCGTGATCCCGGCGATCACCATCGCGGAGAAGCAGCGTGACCTGACCGCGGTGTTGACGGCGAGTCAGGGCCTGCTCGATCAGACCCAGTTGCTGTTCGCGCGCAATGGCGACAGCGGTCAGCGTCTGGTGACCGATCTGAACCGCATGCTGGGTGCGCTCGTCCTCGAGCCGAACTCGCTGCCGCAGGGCGTGATCGCACTGAACAACCTGGCCGCGAGGGTGCTGACGGTGTTCACCGGCACCAACGGCCACGTGCAGCTCAACATCGGTGTCAGCTTCGGCGCCTTCCAGCGCTACACCCGGCAGAACTGCCCGGTGTACGACGGCGGCCCCTACGGCACACTGCGCGGCCCCGGCTGCGTGGGACCGGGCACGGGCACGGGGCCGACGATGTCGGGTCCGCTGTCGATCTATCCGTCCGACGGGATGCGCCGGAACAAGCCGGTCGGCAATGTCACCACCGATGCCGACAACAAGACCCTCGGCACCGTCTTGCGCCGTACCCCGTCGGCAGCGGACACGATCATGCTGGGCCCCCTGGTCCAGACGCTCGAGGTGCGCAACGCCGCCGAGCCGGGCCGGGGTGGCGACGGCCAAGGAGGAGGACGATGAGCGCGGCTTCGGAATCGATCCGCAAACCGCTGATCGGTTTCACCATCTTCGGGATCGCCGCGTTGCTGGTCACCTACGTGATCTTCTCGACGCTGGAGCGCTCGGTGCCGGGGACGACCAACAGCTACACCACCTATTTCGGTGACGCCTCGGGTCTGGCCGAGGGCGACGACGTCCGCATGGCCGGAGTCCGCGTCGGTCGTGTGGACGGGATCGAACTCGCCGACGGCCGCGCCCGGGTCACCTTCGAGGTGCAGGACAACCAGCAGGTGTACACCAACACCCGGGCGGCGATCCGCTACCAGAACCTCATCGGGCAGCGATATCTGAACCTGACGCTGGTCCCGGATCGGGAGAGCACGCCGCTCGACCCGGGGTCGACGCTCGAGCTCCCCTCCGAGGACTCCTTCGACGTCACCACATTGCTCGCCGGGTTCCAGCCGGTCTTCGAGACCCTCACCCCGGAACAGGTCAACGCCCTGTCCGAGGGCTTGATCCAGGCGTTCCAGGGCAATTCGGTGTCCTTGAGCTACACGGTCGCCGAGGTCGGCCGCCTCGCGGAGGACACGGCCAACCGGGACGTCGTGCTCGGCGCGATCATCAACAACCTGAGTGCGGTCATGCGCGACCTGTCGCGCCAGGGCGGTCAGCTGGGCACCGTCATCGAGTCGATGTCGGCGCTGATCGCAAACCTCAACTCGAACTCCGCGGCGTTCGGCAGTGCGGTGACCGACATCGGCCGCACCGCAAGCGGATTCGCCGACGTGCTGAGTGAGAGCCGACAGAGTCTCGCCGACGCCGCGACGGACGGCCGGATCGCGACCAACACCCTGATCAGCAATGGCGCCAAACTCGATCGGATGGCGGTCGACGCGCCGATCTTCCTCGGTCATTTCCCGCTCGTGCTCGGTGAGGGCGCTTACTTGAACATCTATGCATGTGATCTCGACGTCGCGATCGGCGACGTCCTGCTACCGCCCGGGATCTTCAACAAGATCGGCGGCACGAATCACTCGGTGGTGTGCCGATGAGCTGGTTCCGCAGGAGTTTCCGTGACAACCGGCGCGTGTGGTTCGGCGTGATCGGCGCCGTGGTCATCGTCGCCCTGTTGCTCGGCGTGACCGCTCTCGCGACTGCGCATCTGGGCAAGAAGACCCTCACCGGCGACTTCGCCCAGGCCGGCGGTATCCGGCCGGGGGACAAGGTCCGCGTCGCCGGTATCGACGTCGGTGAGGTCACCGACACCGAACTCGCCGGACAGCACGTCGCCATCACCATGAAGGTCGACAGCGACGTCCGGGTGACGTCCAACGGTTCCGCCGAGATCAAGATGTCGACGTTGCTGGGTCAGCGCTACATCGATGTGTCGCTGGGAGATTCGCCGGAGGATGCACCCGACGGGCACATCGCGAAGACCGCCGTGCCCTACGATCTCCAGCGCACCATCGAGGCGGGCGCGCCGATCCTGACCGGGATCGACGACCGGACGCTCTCCGAGAGCATCCGCACCCTCAACCGGCAGCTCGCCGGCGTACCGGCGATCACCGAGCCGACCTTCGAGGCGCTCACCCAGATGTCGAAGGTCATCACGAATCGCAAGGACCAGATCAACCAATTGATCGCCGACACCAAGACGATCACCAACATCGTCAACGACAATCAGGCCCAGCTCGCCGTGATCGTGGGTCAGGGACGCGACCTGACCCAGAAAATCGTTGCGCGTGAAGAACTGGTCACCCGGATGCTCGACGGCATCGCCGAACTCACCGAGCAGGCGACCGCGGTGGCCGGCGAGAACGCCAACCAGTTCGCGCCCATCATGGCCAACCTGAACACGATCACCCAGGGTCTGGAGAAGAACCGCAACAACCTCCGCAAATTGCTGGAGATCCTCCCGGTCACCGCGCGCCTGACCAACAACGTCATCGGCGACGGGCCCTACGCGAACGGCTATCTGCCGTGGGGCATCTTCCCCGACAACTGGCTGTGCCTGGCCCGGGTGGTGGACGGATGCTGAGCCCGGAAACGATGAGCCCGGACAGGACGGCAGGTACGACGATGCACGCCCATGGACTCCGCCGCCCGATCCTGCTGGTCGGGGTCGCGCTGCTCGGCATCCTGGGGCTCTCCGGTTGCTCGATGATCCCGGGGAGTTGGAAGGCGGCGCTCGGACAGGCCATCGAGGTCACGGCCTACTTTGACAACGTCGCCGGGCTCTACGTCAGCAACGACGTCGCGGTCCTCGGCATGCCGGTCGGTCAGGTCACCGCGGTGGAGCCGCAGGGCGAGCGCGTCAAGGTGACCATGACGATCGACAGCGACGTCCCCGTCCCGGCCGACGCCACGGCGGCGATCGTCAACACTTCGATCGTCACCACCCGCCATATCGAGTTGTCGCCCGCCTACGACGGCGGACCGAAGCTCGAGGACGGCTCGGTCCTGAAAGAGACGAAGGCCCCGGTGTCGGTCGGCGAGCTGTTCGACGCCATCGACGGTCTGGTGGTGGCCCTCAAGGGTGAGGGAGAAGGACCCGGCCCTCTCGCGGAGATGATCGACATCACCTCCGGCATCGCCACCGGCAACGGCGAGGAGATCCGCGCGGCGCTCGACGAACTCGGCGGGGCGTCCGATGTGGTGGCGGGCAACAGCGATGCCCTCGTCGACATCCTCGAGACCATCGAGGGTCTGACCACCACCCTGGTGCAGAACTATCCGAAGATGACGGCGTTCTCCGAGTCGGTCAACCAGGTGTCGCAGCTGCTGGGAGACCAGGCGCCCGGTCTGCTCGCCACCCTGGCCAACCTGAATCAGACGCTGCAGAACACCACCGTGTTCCTGCAGAACAACACCAACACCATGTCGGTGTCGTTCGACCGGCTCGCCGCGCTGACCGCCAATCTCGGGGACTACTCGCGGCAGGTCGTCGAGACGGTCGACGTCGGCCCGCTGCTCTTCCAGAACCTGAGCAACTCGATCTCGGCCGAACAGGGCGCGTGGCGCACGCAGGTGCTGCTCGACAAGACGCTCCTCGACAACGAACTCCTCGCCGAGTTCTGTGAGGCGATCAACCTGCAGAAGGACGGTTGCCGAACGGGCAAGCTCAAGGACTTCGGTCCCGACCTCGGTATCTACTCGGCGATGCTGGAGCTGACGAAATGAGAACGGCGACAATGGATTCGCTGAGCCGTTCGGACGGCCCCGGGCGCCCGGCGCGATCCCACGGCCGGGTCCGCCGAGGCGGGGTCATGGCGGTGCTGCTCGCGGCGCTCATGGGACTCACCGGTTGCGGACTCCTCCCGAGTCTCACGGTCGAGCAGATCCCGCTGCCCGCACCCGGCGGCATCGGTGACTCGATCACGATCACCGCGAACTTCGCCAACGCGCTCAACCTGCCGGCGCAGGCGAAGGTGAAGCTCAACGGAACCGATGTCGGACAGGTCACCGACCTCGTCGCCAAGGACTACACCGCCGTGGTGACCATGCAGGTCAGCAAGAAGACCAAGCTCCCGGTCGGGACCGGCGCCGAGCTCCGCCAGGCCACACCGCTGGGCGACGTCTTCGTCGCCCTGCTGCCGCCGATCGAGGCGCGCGACGGTCTGATGGTGGACGGGGACACGCTCACCGGTCCGACGTCGGCCGCGGCGACGGTCGAGGATCTGCTGATCAGCATGAGCGGGGTCGTGGACAGCGGTTCGCTGAACTCGCTGACGATCATCCTCACCGAGCTGAGCAGCGCGGTCGCGACGAACCCGTCGGATCTCAACGGCGCCATCCGGGGCCTGACCACCGGCATCCGGAAGCTGAACCAGAGTTCGGCGGCGGTCGATCGGTCGCTGGCCGCCACGCGGGTGCTCAGCGGTCAGCTCGCCGACGGGCGTGCGCAGATCATGGCGTCGATCAACAAACTGGGTCCGGCGCTCGAGTCGCTGAACGGGCAGATCGCCACGATCCTGACCACCCTGGACAAGACCCAGCAGGTCACCGCGGCCACCAACGACTTCCTCGACAGCGATCAGGACAACCTGGTCGAGATGCTGGGCCATCTGTCGACGGTGCTGGCCGGGCTCCGGCAGGCCGCGGGTCCGCTCGGATCACTGGCCGACAACCTGCACGAGCTCACGCCGAAGTGGGTCAAGTCCACACCGGGTAGCGCGGCGGCGGTGTCATCGAAGGTCTACTGGCTCAGCCCGGGTGTCGGCTTCGACTCGGCGAGCAGACTGCCCGAGATCCAGGACGTGGACGAGGGTTCGGCGGCGTTGCAGCAGACACTGACCCGTCTGCTGGCGCGGATCACGGGGACGAGGGGGTGTTGCGGATGAGCGGCATATTCGGTGTCCTACGCCGGAATTCGGTACTCGTGGGCAACATCGCCCTGGTACTGGTCATGGTCGTCGGACTCAGCTATCTCGCCCTGGGCATCCTGCGGTGGCAGCCGTTCGCCGACAAGTACAAGCTCACCATCCAGTTCCCGATCTCCGGCGGTCTGCAGGAGACGTCCGGGGTCACACTGCGCGGCGCGCGCATCGGCGACGTCGACACCGTTCGGGTGCAACCGGATTCGGTGGAGGTCGTCGTCACGGTCGAGGACCGGTACAAGATCAACCGCGACACCACCGTTGCGGCACTGGGTCTGTCGGCTGCGGGCGAGCAGTACGTCGATTTCCAGCCGGACACGTCCGACGGTCCCTACCTGGAGGACGGGGACGTCATCCGGGCCGACCAGACCGAGGTCACCGTGCCGTTCTCGCAACTGCTCGAGTCCTCGCTGGAACTGATCAACCAGATCGATCCGGCGAAACTCCGTTCCGCCGTGGACAATCTGAAGATCGCTCTCTACGACGAGGACGGCACGAACGACCTGTCCGTCATCTTCGATTCCGGTGGCACGATCTTCGCGAAGCTGTACACCGCGCTGCCGGAGACCACCAAGTTAATCCAGAACGCGGGGACCATCTTCAAGACCACGGCACAGATCCAGCCCGACCTCGGCACGACGGTTGCGGGATTGAGTTCGCTGGTCAACTCGGCGGCTGCCTCCGACAAGGAACTCCGCGAGCTCCTCGACCGAGGTCCCTCGCAGTTCACGAGCCTGGCGGGGTCGATCAACCAGTTGACGGATCCGATCACCGATGTGACGAAGCAGTTCGTCGACATCGCCGAGCAGGGTGCGTTGCGTGCGCCGGCGCTCGCGACGCTGTTCCCCGCGATCCGCGATGCCAGTGTCAAGAGCCTCACCATGTTCCACGACGGTGCGTGGTGGGCCTTCGGGTCGGTATACCCCCGTCCGAGCTGCAACTACCCGGTGACGCCGCGGCGCCCGACGCAGATCCTCGAGCTGGCCATCCCGACCAATCTGTACTGTGTGACCGAGGATCCGCGTCAGCAGATCCGTGGCTCGGCCAATGCGCCGCGGCCACCGGGCGACGACACCGCGGGACCGCCGCCGGGTTACGACCCGAACGCCCGTACCGTTCCGCTCGACAAGTGATGGGCCGCTCGACGACTGACGGCCACTCGACGACGACAGACAAGTTGTGTGACCTGTAGATGACTGACCGGAATGACCCAGATCGTACTGATACCGACGTGAATCCGACGGACGAGAAGGCCGACAGCACGTCGCCCGAGAGCGGGGATGTCGCAGCCGATCACACCGATGGGGCGACGAGCGCGGAGGACACGAACGACGCCGGGACCGCGGCGACGCCGCGGGGGAAGTCGGCTCGACGGAGCGGAACCGGCACGGCGGCGAGCACGTCCGAGACCGACGGTGCCGACGCCTCCGGTGCCGCGGGTGACCCGTCGCCGGCAGCATCATCGAAGGCGGGTTCGGATCGTCGCGAGATCTCGTTCACGGTCACCGGCGGCGGGATCAAGAAGGTTCTCGCCGCCATCGTCGCGGTTGCCCTCATCGCGCTGGTGGCGTTCTTCGGCTGGCGCGCCTACGACCTCCAGCGGGAGGCCGACGCGTTCGCCGATTCCAAGACGGCCTCGGCCGACTTCGTCACGAAGCTCGTGACGACGCTCAACGCCGACAACGCGGGCAACTCGAAGGAACTGCTGGGTCCGCTGTCGACGGGGGAGTTGCGCAACCGCCTCGAGCAGGAACGGGCCGACACCGAGGCCAATGTGGAGTCCCTGAACATCGAGGTGTCCTCGACGATCAGCGTGGTTGCCGTCGAGACCGTCGATGCCGACACCGCCAAGACCGTGGTGATGGCGGAGGTGACCGGCCGCAGCGTCAAGTTGCCCAGCGGCGGTACCAGCCTGATGGTCTTCCGCTTGGACCTCAGCAAGGAAGACGGCAAGTGGCTGGTGTCCGAGGTCGACGGTCCGCCGGGGAGCCCCAGCGGTCAGATCGATCCGTCGCAGTCGCTGCCCGGCGCCGCAGGTGCGCCGGCACCCCAGCCGTCGCCGGCACCGCAGCCCGCGCCGGGCGGCTGATCCGGGCCGACACACTCACCGGCAATGGACGAGCGCGCCACCGATTCGGGGGCGCGCTCGTCTATCAGTGGTGGGTGGGCGTCACGTTCGGACGAGTATCGCCACGGGGTGTTCGGCACGGGCCGAGGCGAGGTCGACCGATCCCTCGTACACCGACCCTGTTCGGTCGTCGCGCCACCGGAACCCCGGGGGCAGGGCGATCGACGTCGCGGCCGCGGCATCGTGGTCGAGGCTGTGGGTGAACCGGGCGGTCACCACGACGACCGAGGGGGTGTCGCCGGTGCCGCGCACGAACGCGATGGTGTGGTCGGCGGCGGGCCCGTCGGCGGTCAGTCGCTGATAGGTGCCCGCAACGGCGAACGCATCGGGATGCGCGGCCCGGGCACGGAGAGCTGCCTGGACGAGTCGGGTCTTCGGGTGCTCGGTCGACCGGCCGAAGTCGACCGGTCGTCGATTGTCGGGATCGACGAGGGAGTCCTCCCACCACTCGGTGCCCTGATAGATGTCGGGGACCCCGGGCCCGAGGATCGCGATCGCCTTGCGCGCCAGCGCTTCCTGCTCCCACGCCGGTCCGATGCGGTCGACGAGTTCGGCGACCGAGGATGCGACGTCCCCGCTGGTGACCTGGCCGATCCAGGTCTCGACCGCGGCCTCGAACTCCTCGTTCACCTCGGTCCACGTGGTGCGCAGACCGGCCTCGCGAGTCGCCTTACGGGCGTACTCGATCAACCGGCCCCGCAACTCATCGGTGACCGGGTCCTCGGTGGGCCAGACCCCGACGATGTTCTGCAGCAGAAAATAGCCGGTCAGGTCATCCGGCACGTCGGTCTCGCGCCAGACCTCCTCGACGAGCTGGGACCAGCGGTCGGGGATCTGGGCGAGCACCGCGATCCGCGCGCGCACGTCCTCACCGCGTTTGGTGTCGTGCGTCGACGTGGCCGTCATGGCCAGCGGCCACCGCGCGGCGCGCTCGGCGTTGTGCTCGTGGAAATCGGCCAGCGACATGACGGGATTCGCGGGATCGCCACCGACCTCCTGGGCGGAGACGAGCCGGGCCGTCCGGTAGAACAAGCTGTCCTCGACGCTCTTCGCGGTCACCGCTCCGCAGGTCTGCGCCAGCCTCGATGTCGCCTCGCCGGGCACCGCCGTCTCCCGCACGATGAGGTCGATCGCGGCACGCAGTTCGGGTTTCGCCTCGGCGATCCCGGTGGCGACGGCGAGTAGACGTGGACGCAACGACGGGTAGTCCGCCCGGTAGACCCCGAGCGCGGCGATCAGTTCGGCGCAGGCGGTGGCGATCACGTCCGGATCCGAGGCCGGTGATCCCTCGACGCGCGTGGTGACGGCGCGCACGAGACGTCTGAGCTCCGCCGGGAACGACTCCCGCACGGTGCGGAGTTTGCGATCGTGCTCGGCGGCCTCCACCCACCGCGCGTCACCGCTCTCGCCGGTGATCCGTTCGTGTAGCTCGGTGAGCTGGGCGACGCCGGCCGGCGCCACGAACACGGCATCGATCACGCGCATGTGGTCGTACCCGGTGGTGCCCTCGACCGGCAGGGTCGGTTCGAGGGGCTCGTCCGGCGCCAGGATCTTCTCGATGTACAGGAGACGATCGTCCCCGACGTCCGCGCGCAGCCGGCGCAGATAATCCTGGGGGTCCCACAGACCGTCCGGATGATCCACGCGCACACCATCGATGAGGTCGGCGTCGAGTAGCTCACGCAGCCACTGGTGCGTCGCGTCGTAGACCTCCGGGTCCTCCTGGCGCAGACCGGCGAGTTCGTTGACCGTGAAGAACCGCCGGTAGCCGATCAGGCCGCTGTTCCACGGCACGAGCCGATAGTGCTGGCGGGAGTGGATCTCACCCGGTGTGCCGCCGGCGCCGGGAGCGGAGCGAGCGGGCCGAGTGTCCCCGGCGCCGGGAGCGGAGCGAGCGGGCCGAATGTCTCCCGCGGTGCCGGGGGCGATCGGGAACGCGTGATCGTAGTACCGCAGATTCCCGTGCTCGTCGATCTCGAGCGGGCTCAAGTCCCCATCGGCGGCGACGATCGGCAGGGCCAGCTTTCCGTCGGCACCGTTGTCGTCGCTGAAGTCGGCGTCGAAATAGTGCGCGTACGCCGATCCGGGCCCGTGGCGGAGCAGGTCGGCGAACCACGGGTTGGCGAGTGCATCGGCGACTCCGGTGTGGTTCGGGACGATGTCGATGATCAGACCCAGACCGCGTTCGGCGGCGGCGGAACGCAGTGTCCGCAACCCGTCGATCCCACCCAGCACGGCGGAGACCGCCGGCGGCGGCAACCAGTCGTAGCCGTGCGTCGACCCGGCCGACGCCGTGCCGATCGGGGAGAGGTAGACGTGGCTGATCCCCAACTCGGCGAGGTGGTCGAGATGTGCTGCGGCATCGGCGAATCCGAAGTCGCCGTGTAGTTGGAGCCGGTACGTTGCGCGCGGGGTCGGACGATTGCCCATAGGAGTCACGAGGTCTTTCGCAGGACCAGGACGGAGCGGGCGCCGACGGTCACCGACTCACCGGCGGCGGCCGTCAGCTCGCTGTCCCCCACGGGATGCGTCGTGTCCAGTTCGCCGACCCACTCGTTGCCGTACCACGTCGGCGGGAGCGTGAAGTCCAGGTCCTCGTAGTGGGCGTTGAAGCAGATGAAGAAGGAGTCGTCGACGACCAGCTCGCCGCGTTCGTCCTTTTCGCCAAGTCCGTTTCCGTTGAGGAACACGGCAAGGCTCTTGCCGAACCCACTGTCCCAGTCCTCGGAGGTCATCTCCTGGCCGGCCGGCGTGAGCCAGGCGATGTCGAGTGCCTGGTCGCCCCACCTGATCGGCTTCCCGCCGAAGAACTTTCGGCGCCGGAACACCGGATGCCGGGTGCGCAGCGCGATGGCCTTGCGGGTGAACTCCAGCAGGTCGGCGTTCTCCTCGGCGAGAGTCCAGTCCATCCAGGACAACTCGGAGTCCTGGCAGTAGACGTTGTTGTTGCCCTGTTGGGTACGCCCGATCTCGTCGCCGTGCGCCAGCATCGGCGTCCCCTGCGACAGGAACAGCGTCGCCAGGATGTTCCGCTGCTGCCGCGCGCGGAGGGCGTTGATCTCGGGATCGTCGGTGGGTCCCTCGACTCCGCAGTTCCACGACCGGTTGTGGCTCTCGCCGTCCCGGTTGTCCTCACCGTTGGCCATGTTGTGCTTCTCGTTGTAGGACACCAGGTCCCGCAGCGTGAAACCGTCGTGCGCGATGACGAAGTTGATGCTCGCGAGCGGCCGTCGGCCGGTCGCCTCGTACAGATCCGACGATCCGGTGAGCCGGGAGGCGAACTCGCCCAGGGTGGACGGCTCGCCGCGCCAGTAGTCGCGGACGGTGTCGCGGTACTTGCCGTTCCATTCGGTCCAGAGCGGCGGGAAGTTGCCCACTTGGTAACCACCCTCGCCGATGTCCCAGGGCTCGGCGATCAGTTTCACCTGACTGACCACCGGGTCCTGCTGCACCAGATCGAAGAACGCGGACAGCCGATCGACGTCGTGCAGTTCGCGGGCCAGCGTGGACGCGAGGTCGAAACGGAAGCCGTCCACGTGCATCTCGAGGATCCAGTACCGCAGCGAATCCATGATGAGCTGCAGCGTGTGCGGATGACGACCGTTGAGGCTGTTGCCGGTTCCGGTGTAGTCCATGTACATCTCGGGATCGCCGTCGACGAGCCGGTAGTAGGCGGCGTTGTCGATGCCCCGGAACGACACGGTGGGTCCGAGGTGGTTGCCCTCGGCGGTGTGGTTGTAGACGACGTCGAGGATGACCTCGATGCCGGCGTTGTGGAACTCACGCACCATCGCCTTGAACTCGGTCACCGCGCTGGCCGGCTGGTCGGGGTTCGACGAGTACTCGATGTGCGGTGCCAGGAATCCGAAGGTGTTGTAGCCCCAGTAGTTTCGGAGACCCTGATCGCGCAGGACGAAGTCCTGCATGAACTGGTGCACGGGCATCAGTTCGATGGCGGTGATGCCCAACTCCTTGAGGTGATCGATGATCACCGGATGGCACAGCCCCGCGTACGTGCCGCGCAGGTACTCGGGGATGTCGGGATGGGTCGCGGTCATGCCCTTGACGTGCGCCTCGTAGATGACCGTCTGGTGGTACGGACGATTGGGCGACCGGTCGTTCTGCCAGTCGAAGTAGGGGTTGATCACCACCGAGACCATGGTGTGCCCGAGTGAGTCCAACTGCGGCATCGGATTGACCGGCTCGGCATCGGGGATGTCCTCGTGCTCCGCGGGCGCGGCATCGCCGTCGGACTCGCCTGCCTCATCGGCGGGATCGACCGCATCGCCTGCCTCGACGGTCGGCTCGTCGGCATCGTCGGTCCCGCCACCGCCGGTCCCGCCACCGCCGGTCCCGCCACCGTCGGTCCCGCCACCGCCGGTCCCGGTGTCGGCGGCCCCGGTCTCGGGGGTTGCGGGTGCGTCGTCGTCGACCGCCGATTCGTCGGTGTCCTCGGGCGGCGTCGGGAGCGGGTAGGAGAACAGCGATGCGTCGCCGTCGAAGTCGCCGTGGAAGGCCTTGCCGTACGGATCGAGCAGGAGTTTGCTCGGGTCGCAACGCAATCCCTGCGACGGGTCGTACGGCCCGTAGACGCGGAAGCCGTAGAACTGGCCGGGGCCGACGTTGGGCAGGTAGCAGTGCCAGCAGTAACCGTCGACCTCTTCGAGCCGGATCCGACGCTCGTGGCCCTCGCGGTCGATCAGGCACAGTTCGACGGCTTCGGCCACCTCGGAGAACAGCGAGAAATTCGTTCCCACACCGTCATAGGTGGCGCCGAGGGGGTACGGAGTACCCGGCCACACCGGGATCGGGGCCGGTTCCGGTTGGACCAGCGCCTCGGCCTGGATCGGGTCGGACGGCATCGGTACGGGGTCGGCGATGGTCTTGCCGCCGCTCGGAGGTGCTGCCGTCGTCGAGGTGGTGTCGGACTCCGGTGCGCGGGGCTCCGAGGGGGAGCCGGGATCGGCAGTGGAATCTGAATCGGGAGTGGAGTCGGGATCACCCGGCTGTTCACCGGGGGCCGGCGGTCCGGTCTTACCCGCCTTCGACGACGTCATGGGTCGACCCTAGTCGCGTTGCCGCGGACGGTCATCTCAGGACGCGGCCGGTGGGGTCAGATGTGGGCTGCCCCACCCGCCGCTTCCCGAGGAAGCCCGCGACTTCCGCCGACCGTCACGGCACCGCGGGACCAGCCCACGGCAGTTGCGCCTCCATCTGGCGCCCCAGCTCGTCGGTGAGGCTGCGGACATAGGTCGCACTCAGGTGGTGCGGGTCTTTGTAGACGGTGATGTTGCCGACGATCGCCGGGCACCGCTCGGCATCGCAGATCCCGTCGGACATGTCGAGGGGGTGGAAGTCGGGTCGCGTGGCGGCCAACTCCGCCGCCGGGTCCTCGGGTGAGAGGACAGCACTGCGGCGCGACCCGCAGCTCTCGGCGTCGCCGCCGTCGGCGAGGCAGATCGGGGTGTCGATGGTGCCCTTCGCGTTCTTCGGCCACGGGGTGTCCCGCATGCCCAACACCGGCACCCCGGCGTCGAGGAAACGGTCGAAGATCGGCACGTAGTCCGGTGGCACCCAGTCGCCGGGTTCGTAGTCCCGCGGTCGCGTCGAATTCGTCAGCACCGCGTCCGGCTTGTCCGCGATGACGCGATCGATGACGCGCTGTCCCCAGTCGTAGCACTCCGGGTAGGGCACGCCGCGCTGTTTGGGTACCCGGTTCGTCGACAGCGGGCACCCCATCTTGAGGTAGGTCTTCACCTTGAAACCGTTGCGCTTGCCGAGAATGTCGAGCGCCGAGATCCACATCTCGGCATGCGAGCCGCCGGCGAGCGCGATGGTGCGCGTCGCGGTCGGATCGCCGTAGGTGCCGACGTGGATCTCGTTGTCGGTGAAGTCGCTCATGTACCCGTCGGTGGAGGTCTCGGGGAAGTCCTTGATGACCTCCAGCGCCGACGGTTGTGGGTCGAGGGCGGGCACCGGCCAGCCGTCGAGCAGTGCTCGGGCCCCCGGGTACGACCTCGGGTCGAGGTTCTTGGTGTCGACGACGATGTTCGCGACGTGCCGCTCCCACACGGTGATGCCGACGCCGGTGACGAGCGTCGCCACCACGAGGATCGAGGTGACGACCGACGTGTACGACAGCCACCGCGACCGTCCGTCGCGGCGGCCGCGGCTCAGCGCCGAACGATCGCCGCCGCGCAGCGGGTCCTCGATGTAGCGCTTGGTGAGCCACGCGAGCCCGACCGACGCCGCGAGGATGAGCACGCCCTCGACGAAGTTGGCATGGTTCTTGTCGCGCCAGGTCAGATAGAAGATCAGCAGCGGCCAGTGCCACAGGTACAGCGAATACGCGATGGTCCCGAGCCAGACCGGCCACCTGCTCGCGAGCCAGCGGTTCGTGACGGGCATCTCGGTGGCCGCGGCATGGGACCCCCGAGGTGGCTTCTGCAACGCCGTCGCGCCCGCCCAGATGATCAGCAGCGTCGCGCCGACCGGCACCAGCGCCATCGGACCGGGGTAGGCGTTGACACCGTCGATCCAGAACCCGCAGCTGACGATCAGCGCAAGAGCGAAGACGGTCGCGATGTTGCGCAGCCAGTTCGGGATTCGCAGGGACGGCAACCAGATCGCGAGCAGGCCGCCGGCCAGCGGTTCCCACAGACGGGAGATCGTGTCGTAGTAGTTGTACGGCTGGTTGATCGCCAGGCCGCGGTGCGCCCAGTAGAACGAGGCGAGCGCGACGACCAACACCGCGCCGCCGACGAGGAACCTGATGACCCGCGGGTCGGCGAACGGCCGGGCGACGCGGGCACCGACCTTGAGCAACGCCGCGAACGCGAGGGCGACGAGCAGGGTCAGGACGAAGAACTGGCCCTGCACCGACATCGACCAGATGTGCTGCAGGGGGCTGTTCGCCGAACTCGCGGCGAGGTAGTCCTGGGAGTTCTGCGCGAGATACCAGTTCTGGTAGTACAGCGCGCTCGCGATGACCTCGCGGCCGACATTGGCCCACCGGGTCTGCGGGAGGATCAGCAGGGTCAGCACCGTGACCGCGATCAGGACGGTGAGCAGCGCCGGCAGCAGCCGTTTGAGGAGACGTTTGAGCCGTGGCCACGGGTTGAGCGTGTCGCGGAAGGAGACGTGCGGAGCCTGGCTCGTGATCGCGTGCCGCAGCAGCGACCCGACGAAGAAGTATCCCGAGAGGGTGAGGAAGACGTCGACGCCGCCGGAGACCTTGCCGAACCACACGTGGAAGCAGGCGACGAGGGCGATGGCGATACCGCGCAGGCCGTCGAGGTCGGTGCGGTATGCGGGCGTCGTCGGCGTCGAGGGGGACGACTCCGGCGCCACTACTCGCGTCGTCGATGCCACAGGGCGTGTTCTTTCCGGTGGGGGACAGATCGGTCTCGGGGCCGGGATGACCGGCTAGCAATGTACTCGTCGAAGCTGTGAAACACCGATTCGGACGACCGCGACACTCGCGCACCGGTCTGCGGGGCCGCGCGGGGTTCACCGCGAGCGGCGGGTCCGGGCCCCGTCGAGGATGATGGCCAGCCCGTCGCGGAACTCGCCCGCGAAGTCGCGACCCGACGGCCCGGTGACACCCAGACGCTCCATCTGCGCGCGCGTCTGTTCCTCGATGGTGAGCCCGATGACCAGCTGACACAGTGCGGTGCTGACCGCCTCGGCGTCGCGGACGGACAAACCGCCGGCCGTGCCGGCGGCGATCATGTCGGCGGTGATGGCCTTCGACGACAGGCCGCTGGCCCAGCTCGACGACACGACCTCGGCACTGTCGGGAACTCCGAGGAGCGCGCTGCGCATGTCGGTCGCGAGCAGATCGAGGCGCTCGTCCCAGGCCAGCGAGGTGTCGGGGATGGCGACCGCGCCGAGGATGTCGTCGGCGAGTGCGGCCAGCAAGGTCTGCTTGTTGGGAAAGTGCCAGTACAGCGCGTTGGGACGGACGCCGAGTTCGGTGGCGAGGCGTCGCATCGACAGGTCGGCCAGGCTGTGCTCGCCCAGGATGTCGCGGGCGGCGCGCAGAACGTCGGTGCGACTGTTGCTCACCCGCGTCAGCGTAATGACCCGGCAGTGGGCATCGAACCCCGGGCCTGTACAGCGTTCAGGATTCCCTGTACGGTGTTCAGGGCCCTGGACGGTGTTCAGGACTGCCTAACGACAGGCCGGGAGGTGCCTCATGGATCACGACGCGATCAGTCGCATCGATGCCGACCACATCTGGCACCCCTACGGTGCGCTGCCGGCGGCCACCCGGCCGTTGGTCGTGGCCTCGGCCTCGGGTGTCCGCCTCGAACTCGCGGACGGCCGATCGGTGGTCGACGGGATGAGCTCCTGGTGGGCGGCGATCCACGGTTATGGACACCCCCGACTCGACGCCGCCGCGGCGGCTCAGCTCGGTCGGATGTCGCACGTCATGTTCGGCGGTCTGACCCACGAACCGGCCGCCCGGCTGGCGCAGCTCCTCGTCGAGATCACCCCGGCCGGCCTGGAGAAGGTGTTCTTCTGCGACTCGGGATCGGTCTCGGTCGAGGTGGCGGTCAAGATGGCGCTGCAGTACTGGCGCAGCCGCGGTCGGTCCGGCCGCACGCGTCTGCTCACCTGGCGTGGCGGCTACCACGGCGACACCTTCACCCCGATGAGCGTCTGCGATCCCGACGGCGGCATGCACGCGATGTGGAAGGGTGTTCTCGCACAACAGATCTTCGTCGACGCCCCGCCGGCCGAGTTCCGGCCCGACTACGTCGCCGAGTTCGAGCGCACCGTGCGCGCGCACCGCGACGAGCTCGCCGCGGTCATCGTCGAACCCGTGGTCCAGGGCGCGGGCGGCATGCGATTCCACGACGCGGCATATCTGCGTGCGCTCCGGGAGATCTGTGACCGCCACGACGTCCTGCTGATCTTCGACGAGATCGCGACCGGATTCGGCCGTACCGGAACGTTGTTCGCGGCCGACGCCGCCCCGGGGGCCGACGCGGCGCCGGGCGCCGGCGTCGCGCCCGACATCATGTGTGTCGGCAAGGCGCTCACCGGTGGCTACCTCACGCTCGCCGCGACCCTGTGCACGTCCGAGATCGCTCAGGTGATCAGTGCGGGGGAGGCGGGCGGACTCGCGCACGGCCCGACCTTCATGGCCAACCCGCTGGCCTGCGCGGTGGCCGTCGCAGCGATCGAACTGCTGCTGGAAACGCCGTGGGCCGAGCGGGTCTCGGCGATCGAGCGGGGGCTCCGCGACGGACTCGAACCGCTGCGTGATCGCCACGGCGTCGTCGATGTGCGGGTCCTCGGCGCGATCGGCGTCGTCGAACTCGATCGCCCGGTCGACATGGTGGCGGCCACCGACGCGGCCGTCGAGGCCGGGGCATGGCTGCGGCCGTTCCGCAATCTCGTCTACACGATGCCGCCGTTCATCTGCACACCCGAGGACATCGGGGTGATCGTGCGCGGAGTGTCCGCTGCCGTGCATGCCACGGTCGGCGATCGCGAGCCGGCAGTGGTGCGGTCATGACTTCGATTCAGGTGCAGCCGGATTCGAGGGTCGACGGCGATGCGCGGGTCAGCGGCGGGGGAGAGATCGGTCTGGCGTGGCTGGCCGGCGCCGCCCGTGCGCGCGCCGAGGCCGGCCTGCATCGCAGCCCACACGTCCGCAGGGCGGCCGGCGACGAGATCAACCTCGGTTCCAACGACTACCTCGGGTTGTCGACCCACCCCGCAGTGATCGCGGGTGCGCGGGCCGCCGCGGAACGGTGGGGAGGTGGCTCGACGGCGTCGCGCCTCGTCGTCGGCACCACCCAGGCACACATCGATCTCGAGCACGATCTCGCCGACTTCCTCGGATTCGATGCGGCACTCGTCTTCTCGTCCGGCTATCTGGCGAATGTCGGTGCGATCACCGCGCTGGCGACGCGCGGCGACCTGATCGTCAGCGACACCGGCACCCATGCGTCGCTGATCGACGGTTGCCGGTTGTCGCGTGCCCGGGTGGTGGTCGTCGACCGCGGCGATCACGAGGCGGTCCGGCGGGCCCTCGCCGAACGTACCGAGGCCCGGGCGCTCGTCGTCACCGATTCGGTGTACAGCATCGACGGTGAACCGGCGCCGGTCGCGGATCTGTATGCCGCGGCACGCGCGCACGGGGCCGTCCTGCTCGTGGACGAGGCCCACGCTCTCGGGGTGCGTGGTCCGGGTGGTCGCGGACTCGTCGCCGAACAGGGACTTTCGGGTGCTCCCGATCTCGTCGTCACGACCGTGCTGTCGAAATCGCTCGGCGCGCAGGGCGGTGTGGTCCTCGGGTCGGAGCTGCTGCGCTCGCACCTCATCGACTGCGCCCGCACCTTCATCTTCGACACCGGCCTGAACCCGGCCGCGGTCGGCGCCGCGCATGCCGCCCTGACGATCCTGCGGGCGCAACCCGGGTTGCCGGACCGACTGCGCGACAACGCCCGTCGCCTGGCGCTCGCGTGTGGCGTCGAAGAGCCCGCCGCGGCGGTCATCTCGATCGTCGTCGGGGATCCGCAACGCGCGGTGGCGGCTGCTGCCGCGTGCCGGGACCGTGGCGTCCTCGTCGGGTGTTTCCGTCCGCCCTCGGTCCCGGTCGGGACTTCGAGGCTGCGGATCACGGTGCGCGCCGACCTCGATGCCGCTGCCCTCGACCACGTGGCCGCCGTCGTCGACGCCGCGCTCCGCGAAGTCGGTGCACGGTGACCGCCGCACGCCGCGGCAGGGTCCTCGCCGTCACCGGGACCTCGACCGACGTCGGGAAGACCGTCGTGACCGCGGCACTCGCCGCTGCCTGCCTGCCCCCTGAGGTGGCCGATCCTCTGCTCCCTGAGGTGGCCGACCCCCTGCTCCCTGAGGTGCGAGGAGCGCAAGCGTCTGCCCATCCTCTGCTCCCTGAGGTGCGAGGAGCGCAAGCGTCTGCCCATCCTCTGCTCCCTGAGGTGCGAGGAGCGCAAGCGTCTGCCCATCCTCTGCTCCCTGAGG
>ERZ501064.52-NODE-52-length-32500-cov-10.392295_pt1 | contig 32500 bp, 29 predicted proteins | sample MGYA00510851_ERZ501064 | MGnify/ENA primary metagenome ERZ501064 (study PRJEB25958, sample SAMN03398529) | human skin metagenome | study: EMG produced TPA metagenomics assembly of the Human Skin Microbiome Metagenome (human skin metagenome) data set. | reverse complement strand
CCGGCTCAACCAGCGGAGGGGTGGGGGTGGTCGCCAGGTGGTTTCGACACGGCGCCTCGCTCCGCTCGGGGCCGGCTCAACCAGCGGAGGGGCCGCACAGTCGACGGAATCCGGCGCACGATCGACGAACCCTCCGCCTACAGCGAGTCCACCTCACTCATCGGGTCGATGAGGACCTTGGCGTGGTGTTCGGCGCCGCCGAGGGCATCGAACGCCGCTCCCACGCCGTCGAGGCCGACCGTCGCGGTGATCAGCGGTGCGACGTCGACCTTGCCGTCGGCCATCATGTGCAGCGTGTCGTGGAACTCGGCGGGGTCGTAGGCGAACACGAACCGCAACTCGTGTTCCTTGTTGAGCGCCATCGCCGGGCGGAAGGTGTCGGGCTCCATGCACACCCCGACCACGACGATCCGCGACCGGAACGGCGCCTCGGTCACGATGTGCTCGATCATGCCGGGCGTCCCCACGCATTCGAAGACGACCGGCCCCTTGGGCGTCGCGCCCAGCCGGTCGGCCATGCGGAACACCGAGGACCACGGCGCCAAGGGGATCCGCCGCAGCGTCCGCATGGCGTCGAACGCCGCGCCCAGCAGATCCTGCGCGCGAGTGATGTACTTGCCGACCTCGGCACACCGCTCGAACGGCGACGACACCGTCGGGTCGACGACGATGTCGGCCCCCACGCGATGAGCCAGCACCCGGCGGCCGGGTGACGGGTCGCTCGCGATGACCGTGCGAACTCCGTCGGCCTTCAGCATCGTGATGACGGCCAGCCCGATCGGGCCGCAACCCACGACGACCGCGACATCCCGGCGTCCCACCTCCCCGCGTCGGACCGCGTGATGGGCGACGGCCATCGGCTCGGTCAGCGCAGCATGCTCGGCGGGCAGGTTCTCCGGGATCTCGAAGGTCATGTCCTCCGACACCAGGACGAACTGGGCGTACCCGCCCGGCGCGGACTCCGACAGTCCGGTCAGGTGGGCGTCGGCGCCGTGCCGGATCATCGGGACCGACACCACCGGGGTCCCGGGAGACCAGCGTTTACGGCAACCGGGCCCGTAGGAGACCACCTCGCCGGCGAACTCGTGTCCCATGACCACCGACTGCCCGGATCGCATGAATGCGTCGTAGCCGACCTCGGCGGACACCTGCGCCGTGGCATCGGCATGGACCCGGGCGTGCAGGTCCGAACCACAGATGCCCGCGCGGAGAACGCGGAGCAGTACCTGACCCTTGCCGGGCTCCGGGGTGGGGATCTCCTCGACCGTCAGCTCGCCCTGCCGGCACACGACTGCACGCATGCTCCATGAGTATCAGCTGACGGACCGGAACGGGCGTCGAACGCGCGCCACGCCCCCGCGCGACACCGAGCTCAGCCGAAGTAGACGCTTCCGCGCCGGCTCAGCATCCGGAAGAGGGTCTGCTGGATCTCTTCGCGCACGTGGTCGGTGAGATCGAAGACCACCATCGGGTCGTCGGCGGACGCCTCGTCGTAGGAGCCGGTCTCGATGGGCCGGCCGAAGTGGATGTGCCACTTCGACGGCAACGGCACCATGCCCAGCGGCCCGAGCCACGGGAACAGCGGGGTCACCGGGAAGTACGGCAGGCCGAGGATCTTGGCGAGCGGCTTGAGGTCGGCGAGCATCGGGTAGATCTCCTCGGAGCCGACGATCGACACCGGGATGATCGGCGCGGCGTTGCGCAGCGCGGTCGTCACGAACCCGCCGCGGCCGAACCGCTGGAGCTTGTAGCGGTCCTTGTACAGCTTGCCGATGCCCTTGTACCCCTCGGGCCAGACCGCGGTCAGCTCACCCGCGCGCAGGAGACGGTCGGCGTCGGAGTTGCACGCCAGCGTCGCACCGATCCGCCGCGCGACCTCACTGACGCCCGGCGTGTCGAAGGCCATGTCGGCGGCCAGGACCCGCAGGTACCGGCCCTCCGGGTGGTTGTCGCGCACGGCCAGCGAGGTGATCACGGCGTCGACCGGGATCGTGCCCGCGTGGTTGGCGACCAGGAGCGCCCCACCCTCGCGCGGCAGGTTCTCCACACCGGTGACCTCGACGCGGAACCACTTCTCGTAGACCTGCCGGATCGCCGGGAACCACACCGATTCGGTGAAGTGGGGATCGAATCCGAACTCGTCGACCTCGTACTCCCCCGCCATCCGTTCCCGGATGAACCCGGCGGTCGAGGTGAGGGTGTCGGCGACCGCGCCGCGCAGACCGCCCAGGCTGAACAGCGGACTCGATTTCGACGGACCGCGATGTTCGACGCCCAGCGCCTCGTCGGGAAGGGTGATCTCGTCGCTGATCGGGGTCACCTGCGCGGGCGCGCGGCCGAACCCATCGGTGTTGGGGTGTCCGAGCGTCGACGATCCCCGTTGCGCCGCTGCGCTTTTCGATCGTTCACGACCGACCTGCTGACTCGGATGGCGTCGGCGACCCGACTCCCGGACACCCCGGGCATCGGGACCCGTCGGCGATGTGTAGAGCTGAATGACTTTCGCGGTACGTGCATCTGTCGCTCCGCCACCTGCCAAAGTGCTCACCCCTAGCTGAGTCCTGGGTTCGAAATCCGGGCCGGGTCTGGGCTCGGGTTGCTGCCGGCACTCGGACCGCCGGGGCGAACGAGTCGCGGCGTAGGAGCGCTGGGCGCGATGTGGGTCTGGCGTCCAAGTCTAGAGGTTGCACCCACGTTGCGCATGCTCACGGCGACTTCGCCGCCATCATGACCCTGAATTTCACTGCAACTGGTGGGCGGCCGACACGACCCGTCGCTCGAACGATCTCCACGAATCGGACCCGATCACCGGCGTCACCCCGCTGCGTTCGATGAAGTCGTCCAACGTCTCCAGCGTCGTGTACCGCGGGACGAAGCCGAGTTCGGTCCGCATGCGGGTCGTGTCGAGCACCCGGCCGTAGGTGAGGAACTCCGTCTGCGACGACCGCAGCTTCGCCGACCGCAGGTCCTGGAACACCCCCGCGATCGGCGCCAGCAGACTGCTCGGAACAGGCAGTTCGATGTGCCCGACGCGTCGGATCGCCTGCGTGAGCGTCACCACGCCCTCGCCCGAGATGTTGTAGGTGCCGACCTTCCCGGCGAGGGTGACGTGCTCCATCGCCGCAAGCGCATCCTCCTCGTGCAGGAACTGCAGGCGCGGCTGGAATCCGATCACCGTCGGCACGACCGGCAGGGAGAGGTACGAACTCATCCGGGTGGTGATGCGCGGACCCAACATGGCCTGCGGGCGGACGATGGTGATGTCGATGTCCTGACGCCGCCGACCGAGGCCGCGGACGTAACCCTCGACGTCGAGTAGATCTCGACCGTATCCCCGCTTCGGCTCCCGGGGAGCGCGCGTCTCCTCGGCGAAGTGCGACGGGTCGCGGCTGCCCGCGCCGTACACCATGGCGGTGGAACGCAGCACGAGACGCTTCACCGATGGTGTGCGCTGGCAGGCCGCGCACACCTGCATCGCCCCGACGAGGTTGAACTCCTTGATCGCAGCGGAGTGCGGGGCGGTGTCGGCGATCGACGTCGCGGCGTGGACGACCGTGTCCACGTCATAGGCGGCGAGCGCCTTCGCGATCGTGGGACGCCGGATGTCCACCCGGAGGAACTCCGCTCGCCCCATCCGGCGGAGGAGATCCTTGCGCGGCACCCGCGAGTCCACGGCGAGCACCTTCTCGATGTCCGGATTGGCCGCGAGACGGGCCACCAGGTAGCCGCCGAGGAAGGTCGACGCCCCGGTGACCAGGACCACCCTGGGGGGTGCGGAGGTGGATTCGGCCATGCCCCGAGGCTATCGCCAGTCGGGCGTTCCGGCGCACCGAGGAGGCCCGGGACGACAAAAGGACCCGCCGTAGCGGGTCCTGATGCCGAAGAAAAGCCTATTTACCGAGTTTGCGACGCTGCACCCGGGTCCGACGCAGCAACTTGCGGTGCTTCTTCTTCGACATGCGCTTGCGGCGCTTCTTGATCACTGAACCCATCGGGGCGCTTCCTCACGATTGACACTGATGTACTTGTTCGGCCCTGGTCAGCACTTCAGCCGGGTACGGCGCCGGGAGCGAAGCGACGAGCGGCGGTGCGTCACGTAGGGCTCACCGGCGCATCCAGGTACGCGACCACCGAGCCTACCGGGCGGCACGCCGGATCGGGAAATCGCGATGGCCGACGAGCGGCGGCGGGGGACGCCCACACGCAAAAGGCCCCGTGACCGGCGTGGGCCGGTCACGGAGACCTTTCGAAGAAACTGCTGTTCAGGCGTGGTGCGAAAGCCGGATCAGCCGGCGTCGAAGTACGACGTCTCCAGGTAGTCGTGGACCGCTTTCGCGTGCACACGGAACGAGCGTCCGACCCGAACCGCGGGCAGTTCGCCGTTGTGGACGAGACGGTAGACGGTCATCTTCGAAACGCGCATCAACGATGCAACCTCGGCGACGGTGAGGAACTGCGACGCCGAAGCCGCGTTGCTCACTGCGCCTGTCCTGTCACCAGGAGTGTCTGCAGGTGCCATGAATCACTCATACCTCCGGTGCACGCGTCGCGGCCGCAGGCTTCCCCTCCTGCGGACATCAGACACGCACGTGCTTAAAGAAGCTTAGCGTGGCAGATGTGAAAAAAGCGACGTGAGAGACCGGTATTTCTGAGATTCCTGTGACTCGACCCCAACATGCTGGGGTTTGTCGGCCGTTCGACCACAATTCATGGGGTGTCGGTGACGGCGTGTCCCTGCGCCAAACCCTCGACTTCCACTCGACGTCCGCCGCGGGCGCTGGCCGCCGCGCAGGCACGAGTCGCCTGGTAGACCGCGTGCCGCAGACCGTTGGCCTCGAACTCCCGGATCGCCTCGGCGGTGGTTCCGCCGGGCGAGGTGACGGCCGCACGCAGGTCGACCGCGGACAGCCCCGAGTCGCTCAGCAGGATGCCCGCGCCGCGAATGGTCTGCACCGCCATCTCCGAGGCCTGGGCACGGGTGAGCCCCAGGCCGACGCCGGCGTCGATCATCGCCTCGGCGAGCAGGAAGACGTAGGCCGGACCGGAACCGGACACCGCGGTGACCGCGTCCATCTGCTTCTCCGGCACAACCGTCACCCGGCCGACCGTCTGCAGGATCTTGACCACCGCCTGCAGCTGTTCGTCGCCGACGTACCGGCCGGCCGAGACCGCCGACATCGCCTCGTTGACGAGCATCGGGGTGTTGGGCATGACCCGGATGACGGGCGACCCGGCCTGCAGCGCGCTCTCGTAGCGCGACAGGGGCAGGCCGGCCACCAGGGTCACGGTCACTCGCTCGGATTCCGCGTTGTCCTCCGCCGAGGCGAGGATGCGCAGGATCGAGTCGACGTCGTCGGGCTTGATCGCCAGGAACACATACTGCGCCGACTCGGCCGCGCTCTTGACGTCGGTGACCAGCACGCCGTACTCCTCGGCGATCTCGGCGGCGCGGCTCTCCACCCGCTCGGCGACGACGAGGTCCTTGGTGGGGGTGCCTGCACCGATCAGACCGGCGAGCAGTGCCTCACCGATCTTGCCTCCGCCGATGATGGCGATGCGTTCGGACACGGATGTCTACCTTCCTGCGGGGATGAGGGCGAGCTGACGGGACTGTGCGACGACGGTCCCGGTCGAGTCCACCACGAGGTGGTCCTCCTCGAACATCCCGGGGCCGACCTCGGAACTCGTCGCGGCGAAACGCAGCCAGCCGGGCGCGGGATGGCGCCGGACGTAGGTGGTCAGCTGCACCGTGGGCGCCCACCCGAACAGCGCCAGGTTCATGACGACCGGGGGCGAGATGTCACCGACCAGGACCGTGAAGTACTCGTCGGGTTCGACGCCCTTCGGCCGGATCCACCCGCGGACGAGCGGCTCGCCGGTCTCGCCGCGGACGACGGGGAACGTCTCCGAGTCGAGGACCAGGTCGATGGCGGCGCCGAGGTGGTTGACCTCGGCGATGGGCGAACCGTCGAGCGGGATGCCGGTCGACGACGGTTCCACGGGCACGGAGTCGAGGACCGTGGGGCCGGAGTGGTGCGGCCGGCCGCTGTCGGGACGGGCCATCGTCACCGACGAGGACACCACGGTCCGACCGAGTTGCACGGCGTCGACCGACAGGACCGTGACGGTGCGCCCGCGCTTGCGCACACTGATCACCAGGTCGACGTCCGCGGCATCGGGAGCGGTGAGGTAGTCGCTGGAGATCGCCACCGGGATCATCGCGGCCGCCGACTCGGCGAGCCGGTCGCCGTCCGGCGTGAGCGCGGTCAGCGCGGTCCGGGCCGCCTTCGCGACCACCATCTGCAGCGTGCCGCCGTGCACCTTGGGGCCGATCGTGAACGTCTCGTCGATGTGCGCCCGCAGGGTGATCGAGTCCGGACCGCCACGGTCGACCTCGGTCAGCTCCTGCACCTGGGTGATCTTGCTGGTCATCGTCCCGCCTTCGTCGAGGAGACCCGTCCCCCGACGAATCAGCTGCTCAACTGGCCGGTGGGCTCGGGGTGCAGCTCCCGTTTGAGATGCCGCCGCGCAAAATCTAGCGAACGGGCCAGCAGCGCGCTGCGCTCGGGTTTGGTGCGCGCGCTCCCCGTGGTGACCTCGAGCACAACCGCCCCGGCGAAGTCGCTCGCCGCGATGCGCCGGCACACCTCGGCGCAGGGCTGCGCCCCGTCGCCGGGGATCAGGTGCTCGTCGGTGGCGGCACCGTTGCCGTCGGCGAGATGCAGGTGGTTGAGGCGCGAGCCCATCCGGTCGAGAAGAGCGAGGGCGTCGACGCCGGCGGTCGCGGTGTGCGAGAGATCGAGCGTGTAGTGCGCGTAGCCGTCATCGGTCGGATCGATCGACTTGCCGAACGCCGATGCCGCCAGACCGGGACCACCGCCGCGCTTGCTGAGTCGCCGGACCGAGGGCTCCCCTGCGCCGAACAGCCGGTCGGCGCGCATGGGGAACATGTTCTCCACGGCGACGGCGACCCCGCTGTCCGCCTCGAGTTCGTCGACGAGATCGTCGAAGGCCGCGACGTAGCCGCGTTGCCACCGGAACGGTGGATGCACGACGACGGTCGACGCACCGAGATCCTCGGCCGCCTCCACCGCACGGGCCAGCTTCACGACCGGGTCGCGTCCCCACACCCGCTGGGTGATGAGCAGACACGGGGCGTGGATCGACAGCACCGGAACCTGGTAGTGGTCCGACAGGTACTCGACCCGCCGGATGTCCTGGCTCAGAGCGTCACCCCACACCATCAACTCGACGCCGTCGAAGCCCAGTTCGGCGGCGTAGGCGAAGGCCGCCTCGGTGTTCTGGGGATAGACCGACGCCGTCGACAGGCCGATCGGGATCTCGGCGGACGGACGCGGGAGGTCGGGTCTCATCCGGCCCGCCCGCTTCGCTCCGCTCCGGACGGGTTCATCGGTTCACACCGGCTCACGCGGCCAACAACACCAGCGGCCCGATGGTGACCAGCAGACCCACGCCGAGCGCGAGCAGCGTCGTCGGCAGGTCCTTGGTGCGCCGGACCACATGCGACAGCGTCACGATGCCGAAGATCACCAGGACCGCGAGCACCAGCGCGAAGTACGGATTCCATCGCCACAGTTCGGTGAAACCCCAGAACAGGCCGACGCCGACCGCGAGGCCGACGATCGCCTGTCCGAACAACACCAGCCAGGCCTTCACCGGCGACTCCTCGGCGTCGTCGGTCGCCCGACCGTCCGGTGCCGGTGTGTCGACGGTGCCGGTCCGCTCGGCGGACTCCGCGTCCGCGGCCGAATGCACGACGTCCTGTCCGGCGTGCTCCGCCGTGGCGGCTGCCGAGTCGGGATCGGCGTCGTCATCGGAGGTCTCGTCGATGTCCGTGGTGTCGTGCAGGGCATCGAAGTCCGCCGGGCCCTCGGGCTCGGCGGGATCCTCCGGCTCGCGCTCCTTCACCAGGTCGACCCGGTCCTCGTCGCCCTCGGAAGCGGACTCGATCGGTTCGATGGCCTCGGTCGGGTGGTCGTCGGTGGGGCGGTCGGCGGTCTGGAGACCCTCGGTCTCGTCCGAGCCGGTCCACCGACCGTCGGCCTCATGGGTCTCGGGGTGCGCCGCGGCGATCGCCGCCGTCGTCCCGCCCGCGGTCGCGGTGGCGGTGGCTGCCCAGTCGTGTGTCGACTCGTTGCCGTCGGTGTGTGCGTCCGGGTGGTCGTCGATGTGGCGATCGGGGTCGTTCCGGTCCCGGTTCTTGCCGCCGAAGAGCTTTCGCGCGAACCCGACGACACCCGACGGCCCTGTCTTCTTCGACGTCCCGGTCTTGCGGGCCGGGCCCCCGGACCGGCCCTTGCCCCCGGGCCCGTCGTTCCCGCTCTCCACGTCGGCGAAGTTGCGATAGGCGTCGAAGTCCATGACCTCGGAGAACCCGCCGTCGCCGCGCTCGCGGGGGCCGTCGGTGCCCGCATCGACCTCGGTCAGGTCGTAGGTGACCACGTCGTCGGAGTCGACGACCGACAGATCCGACCCGTTCTCACCCACCACCGGGATGATGCCGGTGACGGCGTTCGCCGACTCCTGGTCGACGGGAGCGGAATCTCGCGGCGGCGTCTGCCCGAGCCGACGTGCCACCGCCTCGGAGCTGAAGTCGCGCGTCGACATCGGCGGGACGGCTCCCTGGCCGTAACCGGGCATCCCGCTGGCGGTGCGGTTACCCGGCCGTGCCTGGTGTTGCTGGTCGGCGCGCGGCCGGTCGACGACGGGCTGATCGTCGGCCGGGCGGCGTGGGACCGGGTTCGTCGAACGCGGGAACGGCGCGGCGGCCGCGGCCGGACGGTTCCGCGGGGTCGTGTCCCGCTCCGGGGCACCGTTCTCCGCAGCAGTCTTCTCCGGAGCTGCCTTCTCCGGGGCCGCCGTCTTTGCAGGCGCGGTGCTCGCTGGCGGGGCAGCCGGCTCGGGCCGGGTTGCGGGTTCGGGCCGGGTTGCCGGCTCGGGCCGGGCCGCGGGCGCCGCGGAACCCTCTCCCGCGTCGGCGACCTTGGGGATCTCGCCGGTCAGCTCGGACACCGAGAACGATCCGTCCCGGCCGGCGCGTCGGCGGCCGCGGCCGTCACGGGTACGTGCCGGCGAGTCCCCCTGGGACCCCTGCGAGCGGGCGAGAAGTTCCGACACCGAGATGGGTCGGGATTCGGGCTCCGAATCCTTCGGCATGTAGTGGCTCTCCGTCCTCGTTCTCGAACGTTTGGGTCCGGGTCTACCAGGGTGTCAGCCGACGCCCTCGCGAACGCCCTGCACCGGTGTCGGCTCCAGCGCGTCGGCCTGCTCCGCGTCGAGTCGGCGCAGGATCACACCTTCCCGGAGTGCCCACGGACAGATTTCCAGTGTATCGACTTGCAACGCGCGCATCGCCGCCTCGGCGACCAGCGCCCCGGCGACCAGCTGGCCCGCCCGATCCGAGCTGACGCCCTCGAGTTCGGCGCGATCGGCCTTGGTCATGCGGGAGATGAAGGAGATGAGCTGACGAAGCCCGCTCGTCGTCAGTTCGCGGCGCACCCGCGGTCCGGCACTCGACGGCGCCGCGCCGGTCAGCCGGGCCAGGCTCCGGAAGGTCTTCGACGTGCCGACGCACAGATCCGGCGCACCGGGTGCGAGCAGTTGGGCCGCCGGTGCGCGGAGTTCGGCGTCGAGCCAGTCGCGCAGCACGCCGACCCGCCGCCGGTCCGGCGGATCGTCGGGCAGCCACTCGCGGGTGAGTCGTCCGGCCCCCAGCGGCAGTGACAGTGCGACGTCGGGTTCCTCGTCGACGCCGTTCGACATCTCCAGGGAGCCGCCGCCGATGTCGAGAGCGAGGATGCGGCCGGCGCTCCAGCCACGCCAGCGGCGCACCGCCAACGACGTCAACCGGGCCTCGTCGCGCCCCGACAGGACGAGCACGCGCACCCCGGTCCGCTGCTCGATCTCGTCGAGCAGGTCGTCGGAGTTCGTCGCATCGCGCACGGCCGACGTCGCGAACGCCATCATCTGCTCGCAACCGGACGTCCGGGCGATGTGGGTGAACTCGTCGATCGACTCGATGAGCTTGGCGACGGCGCGATCGCTCATCCGGCCGTCGGCGTCTATCTGTTCGGCCAGGCGCAGGACCGCCTTGGTCGAACTCATCGGGGTGGGGTGACCGCCACGATGGGCGTCGACCACCAGGAGGTGGACTGTGTTGCTGCCCACGTCGAGGACTCCTAAGCGCACGGGTCAACGGTAGTGCAGCCGCATGCACCGCCCGATCCCGGCTACCGTGTAAAGGTGACCGCCATTTCGCCGTCCGCGCCTCGCATCGATCCCGCGCCGGAGGTCGAACTCGACTTTCCGCGCGAATGGTACGAATTCGCCGATCCCGCCGACCCCGAGCACGTCATCCGGGCCGATCTCACCTGGCTGCTCTCGCACTGGACATGCGTGTTCGGCACACCCGCATGTCAGGGCATCCTCCCGGGCCGGGAGACCGACGGCTGCTGCAGTCACGGCGCATACCTGTCCGACAAGGACGATCGCAAAACCCTCGCCCGCGGCGTCGCGATGCTGACGCCCGAGGACTGGCAGTTCTACAAAAAGGGCTCCGGCAAGGACCCGGTCGGCCCGAAGGGGTACCTCGAGGAGAGCGACCTCGACGACGAGCCCGCCTTGAAGACGCGACTCCACAAGGGCGCGTGCATCTTTCTGAACCGACCCGGTTTCTCCGGCGGCGTCGGATGCGCGCTGCACTCGATGGCGCTGCGCAAGGGACTCGAACCGCTCACGGTCAAACCCGACGTGTGCTGGCAGCTGCCCATCCGTCGTGAGCAGGACTGGATCGAACGCCCCGACGGCACCCAGGTGCTCCAGACGACGATCACCGAATTCGACCGGCGTGGCTGGGGCGAGGGTGGCCACGATCTGAAGTGGTACTGCTCGGGTTCCCCCGACGTCCACATCGGGGCCAAGCAGGTGTGGGAGTCGTACGCACCCGAGCTCACCGCGCTGCTCGGCGAGGCCGCCTATGCGGCGCTGGCAGCCGCCTGCCGACGCCGGAACGGGCTGGGGCTCATCGCGATCCACCCGGCGACGCAGGCCGCGACCGAGCGCCGCGAGACCGACGTCAAATACGAGCTGCAGCCCCCGGAGTAGTCCCCGGGGCGCCGCGGCCCGGCCGGCTCACGCCTCGAGCTTGTACCCGAGGCCGCGGACGGTGATGAGGTGCTTCGGATTCGCCGGGTCGGGCTCGATCTTCGAGCGCAGGCGCTTGACGTGCACGTCGAGTGTCTTGGTGTCGCCGACGTAGTCGACGCCCCACACCCGGTCGATGAGCTGACCCCGGGTAAGGACGCGGCCGGAGTTGCGCAGCAGATACTCGAGGAGGTCGAACTCCTTGAGCGGCAGGGTGATCGACGTTCCGTTGACCGACACGGTGTGTCGCTCGACGTCCATCCGGACCGGCCCGGCCTCCAGGATCCCGATCTCCAGACCGTCGTCGGGCACCTCCCCGCCGCGCCGCAGCACCGCGCGGATGCGGGCGATCAGCTCGCGCGCCGAATACGGCTTGGTCACATAGTCATCCGCGCCGAGTTCGAGGCCGACGACCTTGTCGATCTCACTGTCGCGCGCGGTCACCATGATCACCGGGACATTCGACCGGGTGCGCAAGGCCTTGCAGATCTCGGTTCCGGACATCCCGGGCAGCATGAGATCGAGGAGCACGATGTCGGGACTGACCCGATCGAAGGTCGGCAACGCCTGCGCGCCATCGGTGATGACGCTGGCCTCGAAGCCCTCTTTGCGCAGCAGGAAGGCCAGCGGATCCGCCAGCGATTCCTCGTCCTCGACGATCAGAACGTGGGTCAACTCTTGTTTCCTTCGGTGGGTCGGGCAGATGGGTCGTCACCCTCCGCGGAGGGAAGTGCGCGAGGCGGCGCATCGGGATCCGACAGTGCCTGCTGGGCGGCCGGCGGCCAGCCGGCGTCGGACAGGTCCTCCGGAATGCACAGCGTGAAGGTCGAGCCGGTGCCGGGCTTGCTCCACAAATTGATGGTCCCGCCGTGGTTGGCGGCCACGTGCTTGACGATGGCCAGCCCGAGCCCGGTTCCGCCGGTCATCCGGGACCGGGCCTTGTCGACCCGGAAGAACCGCTCGAAGACCCGCTGCTGATCCTCCGGCTCGATCCCGATCCCCCGGTCGGTCACCGCGATGGCGACCATCGGCCGCCCGTCGATCTTGATCACGCGGCGGCTGATCGAGACCACGGTGTCCGACGCCGAGTACGAGATGGCGTTCGAGATGAGGTTGTTCAGTGCGGTGAGCAGCAGCGGACGGTCGCCGCGGATGATGACGCCGATCGGACCGTCGGCGCGCAGTTCGATGGCCGCCGCCTCGGCGGCGAGCGTCGCCGCGGTCAGCGCGTCGTCGATGAGCGAGTCGACATCGATGCAGGTGAACTCCGGTGTGACGCCGTCCTGGAGTCGGGACAACGCCAGCAGCTCGCTCACCATGTTGCCCATGCGCTTGGTCTCGCCGACGACGCGGCGACCGAAGTGCTGCACCGAATCGGTGTCGTCGGCCGACTCGAGCAACGCCTCGGCGAGCAGCCCGATCGCGCCGACGGGGGTCTTGAGTTCGTGCGAGACGTTGGCGACGAAGTCGCGCCGGGTGGCCTCCACGCGTTTGTGTTCGGTGTCGTCGAGTCCGTACGCGACGACATAGCGTTCCTCGCCCTGCGCGACGATCCGCGCGTGACAGCGCACGTGCTCGACACTGGGCCGGGGCGTCCGGCCGGTAGAGACGAAACCGAGACTCGACATCGGCGGGCTGAACTCGAAGCGCCGTTCGACGCCGGTGTCGAGCACTTCCTTCACGGCCTCCCACACCGGGTCGGCCAGCAGCATCTCGCGTACGAGCCCGAGTTCGACGGCCCGCTGGTTGTACAGCACGACGTCGCGGAACTCGTCGACCACGGCGATGGCGGTCTCGGTGTTACGCACGACCATGCTCAACAGACCGGCCTTGGTCATGCGGCCGTCGTCGGTGGTCGCCTGCACGTCGGAGTCACGGACCTCGGCCGAGGCCGGCACCTCACGGGGACCGAGGGTCGCCTCGGGAACGAATTCGGCGGCGGTGGATGCGGAACGACGCGGGATGCGATCGAGGAACGCGAACCCTCGGGACCGGTCCCGGTCCCGGGTGCGTCGACCGATCACGACACCGAGGCAGAGCGCGAGTACGAACGCGATCGTCGCGGCGAAGATTGCGGCGGTCACAGGGGCAGCTTACGGCTCGACCAACACCGAACGCACATCTGACGAAGGTGTTCGACAGTTGTTCACGCGGAGTTGGCCGGAGTCCCTGCCGACGCGGCGGCGCGCTTCCCCGGTACCGGGGCGGCCGTGTCCGGACCGGTCATTGCGGAACCGGAACCGCCATGTCCGCGAACTCGGGGTGACGTTCGATGAAGCGCTGCACGTACGAGCAGACCGGCACGACCTGCTTGCCGCCGCGCCGGATGTCCTCGAGGACCGCCTGGACCAATTGGCCCGCGTACCCGTGACCACTGAACTGCTCGCGGATCACGGTGTGCGTGATGACCACCTGGTAGGGCTCGGAGACGTAGTCGAGATAACCGACGATCTCGTCGTCGCCCTGGGAATCGGCGACGAGGATCGCCTCGTACCGCTCCTGGGCAGGTGAGTGCTCGATTCGCAGGGTGCCCATGTCCGCCATGCCGTCTAATGTAGCGCGCGCCACACCGTCGACGCCATGGCGAAACGTGTCACGTCTGGATGTCCGAACGGACCCCGTCGGCTACTTCTGCCCCTGGGCGGCCACCGCGGCGGCACCCGCGGCTGCCGCCTCGGGGTCCAGGTAGGTACCACCCGGGTTGAGCGGTTTCAGGTCGTCGTCGAGGTCGTAACGAAGCGGGTTGCCGGTGGGGATGTTGAGTCCGGCGATGTCGTCGTCGGAGATGCCGTCGAGGTGCTTGACGAGCGCGCGCAGCGAGTTGCCGTGCGCCGCGAGCAGCACGTTCTTCCCCGCCCGGACGTCGGCGACGATCGTCTCGAGGTAGTACGGGATGAACCGCTCGACGACGTCCTTGAGGCACTCGGTCAGCGGCACCTCGGGGAGATCGGCGTACCGCGCGTCGCCCACCTGGCTGTATTCGGCATCGGGTTCGATCGCCGGCGGCGGGGTGTCGTAACTGCGACGCCACAGCATGAACTGCTCGTCGCCGAACTTCTCCTTGGTCTCGGCCTTGTTCAGGCCCTGCAGCGCGCCGTAGTGGCGCTCGTTGAGGCGCCAGTCGCGGATCACCGGGATCCAGAGCCGGTCGGCCCGGTCGAGGGCGATGTGCGCGGTCGTGATCGCGCGGCGCAGCAGCGACGTGTAGACGACGTCGGGCAGCAGGTCGTGCTCGACGAGGAGCTCGCCCCCGCGTTCGGCCTCGGCCCTGCCCTTGTCGGTGAGCGCCACATCGACCCAGCCGGTGAACTGGTTGGACGCATTCCATTCGCTCTCGCCGTGCCGCATCAGGATCAGGGTGCCGTTGCTCATGGCCGATAGTTTTCCACAGTCGGTGCGCACCCTCTCCTCACCGGCGCCGGAACCCCCGGCCGGACCCCGGCGCGCACCTGGCGACGACGAAATGGTAATGAACCGGTCGATTCGCCGCGCGAACGGCCATGGGCGGGTCTAGCGTTAGCGCATGACAGCCAGTACAGACGCCGGCGCGACCGGCCAGAATGCGGAGAAGCAGCCCGAGCTCAAACGCGTGTTGGGCTGGAAGCTGTTGTTGCTGTTCATCATCGGCGACATCCTGGGCACCGGCGTCTACGCACTCACCGGCCAGGTCGCCGGCGAGGTCGGGGGCGCGGCGTGGCTGCCGTTCCTCATCGCGTTCGCGGTGGCGACGCTGACGGCGTTCTCCTACCTGGAGCTGGTGACCAAATATCCCCAGGCCGCCGGCGCTGCCCTGTACGTGCACAAGGCTTTCGGCGTCCACTTCATCACCTTCATCGTGCTGTTCACCGTGATGTGTTCGGGTATCACCTCGGCGACCACCGCGTCCCGCGCGTTCGCGGTGAACATGCTGACCGGGATCAACGGCGGCGAGTCGCCGGACGCGACGCACCCAGCGCTGGTGTTCATCTCGATCGGCTTCCTGCTGCTGGTGATGTTCATCAATTTCCGCGGCGTCGCCGAGGGCGTCGGCACCAACGTGGTGTTGACCCTGGTGGAGCTGACGGGCCTCCTGCTGGTCATCTTCATCGCCTTGTTCTTCGTCTTCGGCGGCAACGCAGATCACTGGGATGCGGTGGTGGTTTTCGAATCGCCGGAGGAGAGGAACATCCTCATCGCGGTGTCAGCGGCGACGGCGCTGGCGTTCTTCGCACTGGTCGGATTCGAGGATTCGGTCAACATGGCCGAGGAGTGCAAGGAACCGACCAGGATCTTCCCCAAGGTCATGCTCAGTGGTCTGGGGATCACCGCGGTGGTGTACGTGCTCATCGCGATCCTCGCGGTCGCGATCGTGCCCGTGGGGGTGCTCGCCGAAAGCGAGACCCCGCTCGTGGACGTCGTGCAGACCGCCGCCCCGGATTTCCCGATGACCGAGCTGTTGCCGTGGATCTCGATGTTCGCGGTGGCGAACACGGCCCTGATCAACATGATGATGGCCAGCCGTCTGCTGTATGGCATGTCCAAGCAGGGGGTACTGCCCAAGTTCCTGTCCTACGTCCATCCCGGACGCCGCACCCCGTTCGCCGCGATCGTGTTCACCACAGCCATCGCACTGTGCCTACTGGTCTACGTCAGCGCCGACCCGAAGGGTTCCATCGTCGGACTGCTCGGCGGCACCACCGCGCTGCTGCTGCTCGCGGTGTTCACCGTCGTCAATGTCTCGGTCTTGGTGTTGCGCAAGGATCACGTGGGGCACAACCACTTCCGCACCTATACGCCGGTTGCGGTGCTCGGCGCCGTGACCTCCGGGGCACTCACCCTCCCGTTCGCCCGCGCCGACAACCAGCAGTACGTGATCGCGGCCTGGCTACTCCTGCTCGGCGTCGTGCTGTGGGCGGTCACCTACTGGCATCACAAGCGGACCGGCGCCGAAGCGGCCTCCTACGACGACATCCCGCCCCACGAGATCCCGTGACGCACAAAAATCCGTATGACGTTGTGCCCGGTTTCCGGGCACAACGTCATACGGATGCCGCAGAGACTACTTGCGGAGGTCCTTGCGCAGGATCTTGCCCGAGGCCGACTTGGGGATCGTCTCGATGAACTCGACGGCCCGGACCTTCTTGTGCGGGGCCACCTTCGACGCCACGAACTCGATGACCTCGTCGGCGGTGATCTCCGCATCGGGCTGGCGCACGACGAAGGCCTTGGGGATCTCCTCGCCCGACTCCGCCTCGATCACGCCGATGACCGCGGCGTCGGCGATCTTGTCGTTGGTGAGCAGCAGCGCCTCGAGCTCGGCGGGCGGCACCTGGTAGCCCTTGTACTTGATGAGCTCCTTGAGCCGGTCGACGATGTAGACGCATCCGGTCGGGTCGACCTGCGCCATGTCGCCGGTGTGCAGGTAGCCGTCGGCGTCGATGGTGTCGGCGGTCGCCTGATCGTTGTTGAGGTAGCCCAGCATCACGTTCGGCCCCTTGACCCACAGCTCGCCCGGCTCCGACAGTCCCTCGCTCGGCAGCTCGATCTCGGCACCCGATGCGGGGTCGACGATCTTGTTCTCGGAGTTCGGCACCGCCCACCCGGTCGAGGACAGCGGCGGGTCCTGCTGACCCAGCAGACCGGGGGTGTCGGCCGGGATGATGTGACTCACCGGCGACAGCTCACTCATGCCGTAACCCTGCAGCATGTGCAGGTCGAGACGTTTGGCAACCGCCTGGCCCAGCTCGTCGTCCAGCGGCGCCGCGCCCGACATCATCGTGTGCAGCGAGGACAGGTCGTAGTTGTCGATGATCGGGTGCTTGGCCAGCGCCACGGCCACCGGCGGCGCGATGTAGGCCATGGTGACCTTGTGGTTCTGGATGTTCTCGAGGAACTCGACGAGGTCGAACCGCGGCATCACGACCAGCGACGCCCGGTTGTACAGCGCCGCGTTCAGCAGCACCGTCATGCCGTAGATGTGGAAGAACGGCAGCACCGCGATCACCACGTCGTCGGCGCCCATGCCCTGCAACGGTCGGATCTGCGCGACATTGGCGACCAGATTGCGATGCGAGAGCGCGACGCCCTTCGGATTCCCGGTGGTACCGGAGGAATACGGCAGGACCGCGACGTGCGTGGCCGGATCGAACGACACCTCCGGTGCGGCCAGTCCGGCGCCCAGGAGATCCGCCGCGTTCGGGTGTCCGGAGGCGTCCTGGCCCTCGCCGTCGAGGACGATCAGGTCGGCATCCGCCAGCCCGACCTCGTCGGCGGCGGCCTTGGCCTGCTCCAGCATCGGCGAGATGGTCACCAGCATCTTGGCGCCGGAATCCCGCAGCTGCTTGGCGATCTCGGGTCCGGTGAAGAGTGCGTTGATCGTCGTCGCGGTGCCGCCGGCCCGCAGAATCCCGTGGAACACCGTCGCGAACGCCGGGATGTTGGGCGACAGGATGCCCACCACGTCGCCCACGCCGATCCCCCGCGACGCCAACGCGCCCGCCGCCGCCTCGATCTGCGAGATCAGCTGCGCATAGGTGGTCGTCGCCCCCGACTTCGGGTCCACCAGCGCGGTACGGGCGAGGTCCTCCTCGGCCACCGCGCCGAACAGGAACTCGAACACACTCACGTCCGGGATCTCGACGTCGGGGAACGGACTCGTGAAGCTCATGACACCTCCATTGGGGAATTTCTCGACCGCATCGTATCAACGCACGTTGACACGATGTGACGTGGACCTCTCTCGAGAGAGTCTACGATTCGTCCGATTCGGCGGTCGACGGATCCTCGGTGACGCTCTGCGCACCGTCGACGACCGACTCACCCGGTACGTAGCGGCCTTCGAGCGGCTTCCCCGCCTCCGGCAGGGACTCCTTGTCGATGAGGTGCTCGAAGGCGAGCAGGTTGCGCAGCGATTCGCCGCGCGACACCCGCCACGCCCACTCCCGCTGGATCGAGGTCAGGAACCCGAGTTCGAGCAGGGTGTTGAAATCCCCGTCCGCGGCCTCGAGGACCTGCCCCAGGATCCGGTCGACCTCGCCGGAACTCAACCCGTCGGCGGAGATCCGGCCCACGAGGTAGATGTCACCGGTGTTGTCGATGGTGTAGGCGACGCCGTACAGCCGGCGGTTGCGCTTCAACAGGTACTTGTACACGCCGGCGTGGTTCTCGTCGGGCCGGCGGCACACGAAGGCCTCCACCCGGACGCCGTGCTCGCTCGCCGTCAGCAGCACGGTGGTCTTGAGTTTGCGTTCGCCGGGCAGCTCGACGACCACGTGATCGACGTCGGCCCCGCCGCCGCTCTTGCGTGCGAAGGCGATCTCGTTCTCGCCCAGCGTCTTCTCCAGCAGGTCGACGACCTCGTTGCGACTCACGGCATCCTCTCGTCGGTGGTATCGGGAACCCCTTGCGCAGCGGGCGATTTCGGCGCAGCGTCAGATGGTGACCCGGTTGCGCCGACGACGCCAGCGGCGCCGGAGGCGCGCCGAGGCCGCGGCCGTAGCGGACACCTCGGGCGACGCCGGGCGCTGGTGCGCGGCGAACGACCGCATCGCCCGGCCGTAACTCTCGAGAAGCTGATCGACCGTGTGTTCCCAGGAGAACTGCTCGGCGTGGGCGCGGGCGTGCTGTCCGAGCTCGACGAGTCGATCGGGTTGCGCGAGAAGCTTTTCCAGCGCATTCGTCCAGTCCCCGACCCGATGCCCGTTGACCAGCACTCCGGTCCGGCCGTCGTCGACCGCCACCCCGAGGCCACCCACATTCGCGGCGATGACGGGCGTCCCGCAGGCCTGCGCCTCGATCGCGACCAGTCCGAAACTCTCCGAATGACTGGGCACGGCAACCACATCCGACGCCCGGTAGACCTGCACCAGACGGTTCGCCGGCTGGGGCGGCAGGAAGGTGACCGAATCGGCGATCCCGAGTTCGGCGACCTGATCCATCAGCGCGGTGGGCCGTTGCAGCCCCGACCCCGACGGCCCGCCGACGATGAGCACCCGCAGCTTCCGTCCGGTCGCGGCGGACTCGCCGATGAGCGGCGCGACCGCGGCGACGAGGAGGTCCGGGGCCTTCAGCGGTTGGATGCGCCCGACGAACGTCACGATCATCTCGTCGGGGTCCAGGCCGAGCTCCGCGCGGGCGGCCGCGGCGGAACCCGGTGTGTAACAGTCGAGATCGGCACCAGGGGTCACCACGTCGATACGGTCGGCGGCGGCTCCGTACATCGAGAGCAGTTCGGTCGCCTCGGTCTGGGTGTTCGCGACCAGGCGATCGGCCTCCCCGACCACCTGCTGCTCCCCGATGACCCGCAGCTGCGGCTCGGCGGTGTCGCCCTCGGCCAGCGATGCGTTCTTGACCGCGGCCAGGGTGTGCGCGGTGTGCACCAGGGGGACGCCCCACCGGTCGCGGGCGAGCCACCCCACCTGGCCGGAGAGCCAGTAGTGCGAGTGGATGACGTCGTAGTGACCGGGCGCCTGCGCGGCCTCGGCCCGCAGGACCCCGGCCGTGAACGCACACAGCTGGGCGGGCAGGTCGCGCTTGTCGAGGCCCTCGAACGGGCCGGCGACGACGTTGCGCACCGTCACCCCCGGCGCTGCGGCGACCGACGCCGGGTCGGCCGACGACGTCGCGCGGGTGAAGATCTCGACCTCGACTCCCCGACGGGCCAGCCGCGTCGCGGTCTGCCAGACGTAGACGTTCATCCCGCCGGCGTCGCCGGTGCCCGGTTGCGCCAGCGGCGAGGTGTGCACGGAGATCAGCGCGACACGCCGCGGGGACGGGCTCGAGGTCATGGTCTCCACCATAGAGAAACGCCGTGTCGGGCGAGGAGTCCCCCGGCCTGCGGACACCCTGCACGCCCGTCGCCGCGATCACCTAGACTGCTTTCGGTAACGATTGTCATTTGCGTGAAGGTTGTCGATGAAGAAATCCCTGCTGGCCACGGCCGGTGTGCTGTCCGCCGCCGCCCTGGTGTTGTCCGCCTGCTCCAGCGACTCCGGCGGGACCGACGGCCCCCCGACCGTGGTCGCGTCCACGAACGTCTGGGGTTCGGTGGCGGCCGCGGTCGCCGGCGACAACGCCGAGGTGACCGCGCTGTACACCAACGCCGACGGTGATCCGCACGAGTTCGAGCCCTCGGCAGCGGACACCGCGACGATCGCCGATGCCGACATCCTCGTCTTCAACGGCGGCCACTACGACTCCTACATGGAGGAGGCGGCGGCCAACTCGGACGCGACGGCGGTCGACGCCTACGCCCTGCTCGGGAGCGACGAGCATGCCGACGAGGCCGGTGGCGATCACGGCGACGAGCACGCGTCCGGCGATCACTCCGACGGCGATCACTCCGACGGGGCCCACGACCACGCGCACGGCGACCAGAACGAGCACGTCTTCTACGACCTCCCCGTCGTCGCCCAGGTGGCCGACAAGGTCGCCGACGCACTGGCCGAGAAGGACCCGGGCAACGCGGAGTCCTACCGCGCCAACGCCGAGACCTTCACCACCGGCATCGACGGTCTGCGCGCGAAGCTCACCACCATCCGGGAACAGCACGCCGACACCGAGGTCGCCCAGACCGAGCCGCTCGCGGGCTACATGCTGACCGAGGCCGGGCTCGTCGACATCGCGCCGGCCGGTTTCACCCAGGCCGTCGAGGAGGGCCAGTCACCCGCGGCCGCCGACCGTGCGGCACTGCAGGACATCCTGGCCGACCGTCGGGCGAAGGTGCTGATCTACAACACCCAGGCCGTGGACCCGGTGACACAGGCCATGCTCGACGTCGCGCGCTCCGCGGGCGTCCCGGTCGTGGAGTTCACCGAGACCCTGCCCGACGGCGTCACCGACTACGTCGTGTGGCAGGGCGCCCAGATCGACGCCCTGACCGCGGCGCTGGGTTCCGGCTCCAATTGACCGGGGCAGGCGACTCGACCGGAGCAGGCAAGGGCAGGCCGGTCGTGGAGTTCACCGGCGCCCGGCTAGCGTTCGGCGACCGGGTTCTCTGGGACGACCTCGACCTGACGATCGAACCGGGTGAGTTCGTCGCGGTCCTGGGGCCCAACGGCTCCGGCAAGACGTCGTTCCTGCGGGTTCTGTTGCACCAGTACGCGCTCGACCGCGGCACCGTGACCACCACCGATGCCGTGGGCTACATCCCCCAGCAGCACGCCGAGGACGACGCCGACCCGATGGCCATCCGCGGCCGGGACCTCGTCGGGTTCGGTGTCGACGGCGGCCGCTGGGGTGTCGGACTCCGGGGCCGGGCACGACGCCGCGCACTCGTCGACACCGCGCTCGGTTCGGTGGACGCCCTGCCGTACGCCGACGCCCCGCTGGGCGTCCTGTCCGGCGGCGAGCAGCAACGGCTACGCGTCGCCCAGGCGGTGGTGAGCGATCCCGCGCTGCTGCTCTGCGACGAGCCGCTCGCCAGTCTCGATCCGACCAACCAGCAGGTGGTCGTGGACCTCATCGATCGCCGGCGCCGGGACGCCGGGACGGCCGTCGTGTTCGTGACCCACGAGATCAACCCGATCCTGCCCTTTGTCGACCGCGTCCTGTACCTCGTCGACGGCCGGTTCCGCATCGGCGAGCCGCATGAGGTGATGACGACGGAGACGCTGAGCGAGCTGTACGGCAGTGACGTCGAGGTGTTGCGCGTCAACGGCCGTCTGGTCGTGATCGGCGGCGAGGACGCCCATCACTGCGCCGCCGACGGCGAACCGGGTGTCGCGAGGCGAGGCGGTCCGGCGTGAGCGTCACCCACCTCTCCGTCGACCGCTCGTTGAGCGACCTCTGGGATTTCTCCACCACCATCGACCTGCTGGGTTACGACTTCATGCAGCAGGCACTGCTCGCGATGGTGCTGCTCGGTCTCCTGGGCGGCCTGCTGGGCCCGCTCATCGTCGCCCGGCAGATGTCCTTCGCGGTGCACGGCGCCAGCGAACTGTCGGTGACCGGTGCCGCGGCGGCCCTGCTGATCGGGTTCAGCGTGAACCTCGGCGGCGTCATCGGCGCGGTCATCGCCGCGGCGGTCTTCGGTTTCCTCGGCAACAAGGCGCGGGAGCGCGACTCGGTGATCGGCGTCGTGATGGCGTTCGGCCTCGGCATCGGCGTCCTCTTCCTGGCCCTGTACGGCCGGATCGGGACCGGCTTCGCGTTGCTGACCGGTCAGGTCGTCAGCGTCGGCATCAACGGCCTGGTCGCGATCGCCATCACCACGGGCATCGTCGTCGTCGTGCTGGCCGTCATCTACCGGCCACTGCTGTTCGCCTCCACCGATCCCCGGGTCGCGCAGGCACAGGGAGTACCCATCCGCACCCTGTCCGTCGTGTTCGCGATCATCATGGGCCTGGCGGCCGCGCAGGGCGTGCAGATCATCGGCGCGCTGCTGGTGATGTCGCTGATGATCACCCCGGGCGCCGCCGCCGCCCGCGTCACGTCGAATCCGACGCGCACGCTGGTGTTGTCGGTCGTGTTCGCCGAGGTCGCGGCGGTCGGCGGGCTGCTGATGTCGCTCGCTCCCAAGCTGCCCGTGTCGGTCTTCGTCACGATCATCTCGTTCGCGATCTACGTCGTGTGCCGGATCATCGGCAACCGCCGCGTGCATCGCACGCGCTGATCCGACAGAACACAACCACTGCCGGGCCGCCTCGCTCGCACCGCAGTACGTTTCATTCCTCGGCGAAGCCGGGGTTGCAGCCGGCGCCGACCATGTCCTCCTCGGCGACGACCGGCCGGCCGGGTTCGAGGTTCCAGCTGGGCTTCTCGGGTTCGACGATGCGGGCGAACCGCCAGTGGCAATCGAACTGGGCCTGCATCCCGGGGGTGTCGGCGGTGGGGTCGAGAGCGACGACCTCCGCCCACGCGGCCGCCATCGCGCCGGTGTCGGTGGTGTGGCGCCCGGAGTTCGTGGGGAACACCGAGAGGCTCGGCCCCACTGCGGTGTCGGTCCACTCCGTCCGCTGGATGTAGGGCGGGCGGTAGACGATCGCCGGCGCGCTTTCGGTCGGCGAGAACGGACCTGATGAAGACGGGGTGGGCGACGCACTCGTCGTGCTCGCGCCGGTCGTGCTCGCGCTCTCCGGTTCGCCGTCGGCGGCGTCGGTCCCGCACGCGGTGAGTACCACCGCCACGGCCAGCGCGCCGGCCGCGACGCGCCACCGCCTGCGTGCACCGTCGGCCACTCCTGTACCCGCCCTGGGCAACCCCGTCGACATACCGCCACCTTAGGTGACGGGTAGCCTGCACCTTGTGGTCCGCCGGCGCACGCACAAGCGGGCGGTCGGGTTGTTCGTCACCGCGATCGCCGTCGTCGTGCTGTGCCTCGCGGGGTGTGCGCGCACCCCCGATCCGGGACCTCCCCAGATCACCCAGTCGCATCGGGCCTCGACCACTCCCACCGGCCTGGTGCTCGACGGGAAACCCTGGTGGCCAGCGGGGTTCAACGCCTATCAGCTCAGCACCGACTGGTCGGTCAACCGCGGCTGCGGCGCCCAGGTCGAGGTCGACGGGTACTTCGACAGACTCCCGCCCCGTGCGCTGACCCGATTCAACCTGTACTCGGTCTTCGCCGTCGACAAGCGCAGCGGGCTCATCGATTTCGGGCCGATCGACCGGGTCTTCCAGGCCGCGGCCCGGCATCACCAGATGGTCCTGCCGGTCCTCACCGGAGGCTCGGGCGACTGTGAGGACGAGCGGTTCAAGGAGCGCGACTTCTACGTCGACGGTTGGCAGAGCCAGGAGATCGTCGGCGGGCTGACGTACGCGGAGTGGGTCGAGATCGCGGTGACCCGCTGGCACGACGAGCCGTCGATCGCCGGCTGGGAACTCGTCGGGGAGCCCGAGGCGAGCGAATGCGGTCCGGCCTCGTGCGACTGGGAGGCGCGAACGTGTCCCGACGATGCGACGGCCGTGTTGCGCTCGTTCTTCGACCGCGCCGGCGCCCATCTCCGGGCCTACGACGCCGACCGGCCGATCTTCTCGGGAGTGGTGGGCGGCGACCAGTGCGGCCTCGCGGGCGCGGGTTATGCCGAGGTCCTGGGCTCGGCCGGCGTGGACGTGCTCGACTTCCACGACTACCGCTCCGATGTCGATCCCGAATCGGGGCCCGCGGGCAGCAATCTGCGCGCACGACTGGCGCAGGCTCGCGAGCTCGGAAAACCGCTCGTGGTCAACGAGATCGGGATACACGCCGGCTCATGTGTCTCGATCGCGAACCGGGCCGAACAGTTCGAGACCATCATCGCGCGCCACCGCGACGCCGGGGTCGCCGGCGCGCTGCTGTGGTCCTTCGTCCCGGACCCGCGCGGCGCGCAGTGCACGTACGACATCGGGTTGCATGACCCGGCCTGGAATGTGGTGCGCGAGAACGCCTCCTGACCGCGTGCGACGGTCCGCTCGGGCTCACACCAGCTGATACAGCCGCCAGTCCGGCAGATCCGCGCCCTGGTTGCGCGCCTCGAGGACGAGAACCCCGATCTGGGCGCCGTTCTCGTAGATGGTCGGATACCGCTGGTTGACCGCGTCGGAGAGTCCCCGACCTTCCGGTGGGACGGTGAGGAAGTAGCGCACACCGCCGCCGACCGGGTCGTTGAGCAGCTGCGCGAAGTCGCGATCCGACGGGATGACGAACTGGCGCGGCCGCTCGGACTGGACCACCACCGCGAAGCCGTACACGGTGTCGCACAACACCGCGCCGTCGGGCAGGTCCAGACCGTCGAGATACTGCGCCAGCGCCCGCTCGGTGGAGAACGACCGCACGATGCGCTGCTCGCCGAGGTACTTCTGGTCCACCGAGTCCGGGCGCGGATCGACCACCGATCCGAGCGCGAACTCCTGGGGCGCGTACTTGGGTGACGTCATCCCGGCGGCGGTGACCGGGATCGCGGTGGCGACCACGACGATCACGATCGTCGCGGCGATCTTGTTACTCCAACGCGAGGCATAGGGGCGGGCCGGCAGAATGTCCGAATGCCTGCCCTCGCGACGCATCGGAACCTGCTCCCGCAGGGGCACAGACAACAGCGCGATGACGGCGGCGAGCAGGACCACGGTCATGTAGAACCGAAGAAAGCCGAACGTCGAACCGCGTGAGTAACCGAAGACCTGAAACGCCAGCACGGCCACGATCAACAGTGCGGGCAACATCGCCGCAAGCCGATGACGTCGGGCACGGACCCCGATGACTCCGAGAATGAGTATCGGAAGCAGTGGCGCGAGGATGAAGATCTCGGTGAGGGAGAACCCGATCGCATCCCCGGTCGTCGACGACCCGCTACCGCCGGACTGCGCGATGATCGCGGCGTTGCCGTACTCAGAGGTGAACTGCGCGAACGCGTCACCCGTGATGAGCCAGCCCGCCGCCGCCCAGGCGAGGAAGGCCAGTGCGCTGGGCGCCACCACCAGGGTGATGTCGAGGAGCGTGCGCGACACCCGTTTTCGGCGGTCGCGACGTGTGTAGGTCACCCAGCCGACCACGAAGGCCGCGGCCAATGCGGCGGCACCGCCGTCGTAGCGGGTGAGATAGGACAGGCCGAGCGCGATCCCGGCCACCACGAGCTCGTGGACGTCGTCTGAGGAGACCCACCGGATCAGACGACGGGTGGCCCAGGCCAAGAAGAAGAGGTACGGCGCCTCGCTCATCCCGTTCGCGGCATAGAGGACGATCATCGGATTGATCGCGTAGAAGGTCGTGAAAGTGCCTGCCACGAGAGGACGCAGGCCCTGGTCGCGCGCGATCCCCGACGCCTGCACCACCGATCCGGCCATGAACGCCGACGACATGATCACCGCCGAGAGCGCCTGCGTCGTCATCTCCGGGATCCACGGGGTGAGCGCGGTCAGCGGCAGCTGGACGATGGCGGTCAGCGGGGTGAAGATGAATCCGATCGCCGCGAGATGCGGTGTCCGACTGAACAGCACGCTCTGTGCCGACTGCACCCTCGACAGCGCGTCGCCGAAGAACAGCTGCACCTCGCTGACGAGGTAGACCCCGATGACGAGGTACGGGATCCACGTCGCGAGGAAGATCAGCACCGAGGCCGGGACACGGCGGGTCACGTCGTCTCCTGCCCGTCGGGATCGGTGTCCGGTGAACTGCTCGTCGACAGACCGTGAAAGGTCTTCTCCCAGTAGGACGGATTGACCAGGATCTGCCACATGCCCTTGATGGCGGCGACACTCATCATCAGCCAGTACAGCGGGATGAGAAGGGCCGAACCGAGCAGTTCGCTGCGATCGTCCTCGCGGATCGCGACGAGGTTCATGTACAGCGCCGCCCCGTTGCCCAGCAGCAGCGAGATCAGCGACAGGTAGTAGATGGGTCCGGGGAACAGCTCGGCGACGACCGGTGGCTGTCCGCCGATCCACAGCGCCAGGATCAGCCAGAACACCATGTTCAGACAGGCGATCACCGGGGTCCCGGCGATCAGCAGCGTGAAGCGCACGAACGCGACGGGCCCGAGGATGTGCCAGAGCTTGACCGGGTGCCGCATGTGGACGAGCCACGTCTGCATGTAGCCCTTGTACCAACGGGAGCGCTGGCGGACCCAGTTGATGGCATCGACATTGGCCTCTTCCATCGTGACCGAGTCGAGCACCAGGGTGCGGTATCCGTGGTCGGCGATGCGGACCCCGAGGTCGGCGTCCTCGGTCACGTTGTAGGGGTCCCAGGCGCCGATCGTGTCGAGGACATCGCGCCGGAAGTGATTCGACGTGCCGCCCAACGGGATCGGCGCGCGGCTGACCATCATGCCCGGCAGCAGGAAGCCGAACCAGATGCCGTAGTCGGCCGTGAACCACTCGGTCAGCATGTTGTCGCGCACGTTGTGGAAGCTGAGCTTGCCCTGCACGCAGACCACCGAGTCGTCGCCGGAGTTGTTCAGCACGTACACCGCCCGACGCAGCTGCAGCGGGTCGGGTTTGTCCTCGGCGTCGAAGATGGTGACGATGTCGCCGGTGGCGAAGTGCATGCCGTAGTTGCAGGCCTTCGGTTTGGTCCGCGGCTGTGCCGGGGGTGTCAGGACGACCGTGACGATCCCGTTCTCCTCCACCCCGCGCGCCGCCTCGATCGTCGGCTCGTCGTCCTCTTCCAGCAGCAGCAGGACCTGGAGCTTGTCCCGTGGGTACTCGATCGTCTCCATCGCGGCCACCAGTTGACCCACCACCTCCGGCTCGCCGTAGGCCGGGACGAACACGGTGTAGGCGGGCAACTCGTCGTCGGGGATGGACCGGGCGTCCTCGTCGGAGACGCGGATGGCACCGTTGACCAGCCCCCGCCGGAAGATCACCAGGCGGTCGACGAGGGTCACCACATATCCGATCGTGGCGATCGAGACCATGGTCGCGCAGGTCCCGACCGGTTCGATCACCATCGCGACGGCGATGATGCCGAGCAGCGTGAACCCGATGATCTTCTGAATCCGGCTGAAGGCCACCGAGGCCGACATGTCCTCGTCGGCGTTGCGGAGACGGTTCACGGCGTCTTCGAGGGCCTGCGCCCGGTAGTCCGGGTCGGCGAGCAGTTCGGCCACCGGACGCATCGGTCTGGTGCTGCGCGCGACCCCCGGCTTGTCGGCGGCTGCGGCGTGCCCGGGGCCGGCCTCGTCGATGCTCATGCACCGGCCCCCCGACCGGCCCCGAGCTGGGCCCGGATGAGCTCCCCGGCCAAGCCGATGAGCAGGGCCTCGTCCTTGAGTTGCGGGTCGGTGTCCAGCAGGACCGAGTTGCCCCGCAGCAGGATCGTCATCAGCGAGTTCATGTTCGCGAGGATGGTGATCCGCGGCTCCGGGAAGTAGGCCTCGGGCTCGTGGTTGTCGACTGCCCACAGCATGACCTGCTGGGTCCGGTTGCCGTTGTTCCATCGCCAGGACAACACCGTGTAGGTGAGGTAGCGCTCGTCGTCGACGACACTCCACACCCGACCCCGGACCCCGTTCGACAGGTCCACCTCGATCGGAAGGCTCGTGCGTTCGCTGGACAGGTCGTAGCGGAAGATGTCCGGGTAGACGTCGAGGACGAGTGGCCGCCTGCTGTCGACGCTGTCGACGACCACCCGCCGAGGACGCGCGAATTTGTCGTAGGCGCGGTTGCCGCGGGTCTGCACCAGGACCTGGCGGATCAGCACGGACCCCGGCCCGTAGAGGCGTGACACCCACCCGTAGACACCCAGGGACTCCTGCCGCCAGCCGACCGGGACCACGAGCGGCTCACCGATACCGAGCTGCGGATAGCGATTGCTCTGGTAGTTGCTACCCACCGGCGGGGTGGGGCACAGCGCCAGCAGGACCGCCACGAGCAGCACCACCAGACCCGGCCGGCCCACGAACGGGACTTTCGGCGGACTGATCCGGCCGGCCTCGGGCGGCGACCACTTCCGGCCGCCGCGCCGCCGATAGTCGACCAGCATGTAGGCCGACGTCGCGAGGGCCGCGATCAGGCCCGGATAGGGCACGACGATGTTCCGGGGCGCGCCGAGCGCGTCGAGCACGAACAGCGCGACCAGGCCCACCGCACCGGCCAGCAACGCCGCGAGCAGCTTCCGCCGCCACGTCCGACCCACCGCGATCGCGGTCGCGGCGACGGCCATCAGCACCACCACGAAACCGGCGGCGAGCGACGTCCCACCCATGATCAGCACGACGGCGCGGACCGGCGGCGGGAAGATGAGCACCAACAGCAGCCACACCCACCGGTAGCGGGCGACCGGACGCAGCCCGAAGAGCAGAACCGCCGCGCCGAAGACGAACAACCACAGGGCGAGCAGATCCATGTGGGTGGTGAGGTACGCGCGCGCATAGCGCGGGTTGACCAGATACTTCATCGCCAGCGCGAGGATCAGCACCACGATGCCGACGATGACGTCGGTCTGCCGGTCGTAGATCGGCAGTTCGTCGACGGTGCGCCACGACACCCCGATGACGGCGATCAGCGCGAGGACGACCAGCACCGGGACGTAGAGGATGAGCGTCTGCGCCATCAACTCGTCGACGATCGCGACGATCGTGTTCCAGAACCCCAGGGCCGTGCACCCGATCAGGAACAACCATCTGGCCGCCACCAGCCACTCCGGGTGATCGACGAATGCGGGGTGCGGCGTCTCGGGCTTGCGGCGCGTGACGACGCCGACGAGCGTGGCGACCGCACTCGTCGCACCGGCCGACCCCGGATCCGGGGTCGACGGTTCCGGGTTCTGGGCCGTGGTCGTCGCGGGAGCCTCGGGCACGCCGGTCAGCTCTCGGCGGTCCGTTGCCGTCGACGGCGCAGGATGAGGGTCGCGGCGACGGCCGCCACCACGACGATGCCGACCCCGACGACCGCGAACGCCACCCAGGAGGTGTCGCCGGTCGACGATTCCGGCTGCTGCGCGTCGTCATCGACCACGAGGACGGGCTCCTGGCCGGACACCTGCAACAAGGCGTCGCCGTTCAGCGACGGCCAGCGATCGGGATCGGCGGCCAGCCAGTCGAGCAGGGCGTCGAGATCAGCGGCGTCGTTCGTCGACGTCGCGACCAGCACCGACCGGCCGGCATCACGGGCCACCTGCAGCGAACCGAAGCGCACGGTCGGCGACAGCAGCACCTCGGCGCGCCGGCCGTCCGGATTGAGCACCGAGACCGTGCCGCCGTCGGCGGTCACCGGCAGCGACAGCTCGGGCAATCCCTGGCCGTCCGCGGCGATGACGACCGCGGGGGCCGAGGCCGACATGGCGTCGTCGAGCGGTACGACGTCGACTCCGAGACGCACCGCCGACAGTCGCTGCAGGCCCGACATCAGTGCCACCGCGCGGGCGACGTCGGCGACGTCACCGCGGGTCCAGGCCAACGAGTTCCGCGGCATCAACGCCTGCGGCAACGATGCGAACCCGGATGGTGTCGGCGGGTCGGCGACCTCGGATCGCACCTCACCGGAGGAGTCCAGGCTCAGCGAACTCCGCACTCCCGCGCCACACTGCTCGCCGACGTCGCCGTGGTTGTAGGTGACGGTGACCTCGGTGAAACGCGTCAGCAGGTCGGCGGGGATGTCGACCCAGGAGTTGTAGCTGCCGGAGGAGTCGGCGGGCCAGGAGGCGATGACCCGGTCCCCGACGGACACCGCGATCTGGCCGCCCATCGGGGTGTAGGTGCCCTTCAGCTGCATTCGCACGTTCTGAGACGGCCGTCCCAGGCGCGTCTGGTCGACCCCGAACGAGATGGTCGGCCAGCCGGTCGCCGAGACGCGCTGATCCCCCACGCCCAGTTCGGCGAGCGTGGTGACCTCCGGCGCGAGTTGCGGTGCGGCAAAAGGCGGTCCGGCCACGGCCGCGGAGCTGACGGCGATCGACGAGAGATCAGAGGTGAGGAACTCGACCTGGGTCTCCAGGTCGTCCTCGCTGCCGCCGATCCGCAACACCGGCCAGCCTGCACCCGGCCCCAGGCTGAGTCCGTCGGGCAGGGCCGAGTTGATGACGATCTGCCGCTCGAGCGGTTCGATCTCCTCGTCGGGTGCGGCATCGCCGCGCGGCAGCGAGTCCGTCTCGATCTCCACTGTCGCCGCACCGTAATTCGCGATCACGGCGGTCGCGAGCGACACGGCCGCAGCGCCCTCGGCGGGCCGCACGTCGTCGGGGACGAAGATGGTCAGCTTGCGCAGGACCGGCGGCAGGAACTCGGCGACGCTGTTCGGCGCGGCTTCCCGGCCACCGTATGTGACGGTCGCGTTCTGGATGCGCAACCCCGAATCGGGGTCGAACAGACACGATCCGGCCGTGCGCAGATAGGTCCGCAGGACGATGTCGGCGGCGTTGCGTTCGACCCGCACGCCGCGTAGCGACAGCGAGATCGGCGAATTCACAGCCGGATTGATCGGCGTCCGCGAGATCAGCCGGCCTTCCTGCAGGACGTCGATGTTGCCGCCGGTGACGAAGGCGGGATACTGCGTGACGCCGCGCAATTCGGTGGGGGCGAGATCCGGCGGTACCGCGAGGGACAGACTCACCTCGCCCTGCTGGCCCGGGAACGCGATGGTCGGCGACGAACCGAGATCGCGAAGGTTCAGCGGCGCAGGCGGATCCCCCGGCGCCGCCTGTGCGGCCGGTGTCGACGGCGCCCCCATCGAGGCGATGCCGGCCAACAGCAGGCCCACCAGCAACAACGCCGGCCCACGACTACGTCGACAACGCGACTCGCCGCGGGTTCTGCAGGACACGTGCATTTGCCACCCTTCGAGTGACCCCCGTCCCGACCCAATAACGCCCCGAAGAGAACCTATCCCACGGCACGACTCGGCACACATTTTCACGCGATCGGACCGGTGGGCCGCCCGACTCTGCGACCATGTCCTGCAGGTCGACACGTCCGGCGAGATTCGAGGGAGCGCGATGCGACAGGTTCACGCCGGCGAACGCGTCGACGGCGGCGTCTACGTGGACATCGCCGACGCGACGATCTGGCACTTCACCGCCGGCGAGTCATACGGCCCGCCGATGGTCCTGCTCCACGGGCTGTTCGCGTCGGCGTCGACGTGGGGAACGCAGATCCCCGCCTTCCTCGACGCCGGTCAGCAGGTGTTCGTACCCGAACGGCCCGGTCACGGTCACAGTCCCGACCTCCCCGGCGAGTTCCACCTCGACCGGATCGTGGCACGCACGATCGTCTATCTCGAGACCGTCGTGCGCCGGCCGGCCAATCTGGTGGGATGGGCCGACGGCGGCACCGTCGCCCTGCTCGTCGCCCGGGACCGCCCGGACCTCGTCCATCGGCTGGTGTTCGTCGGCGGATACCTGAACCGTGCCGGCCGGATGGCCGACGAGTTCATCTCCCGGGTGTCTCGCCGCGACCCGGTGACGATGGACTACCTGCGCATCTACTACGACACCACGTCACCGGACGGGCCCGAGCATTTCGAGACGGTCTTCGACAAGGCGGTCCGGATGCTCGCCGCCGAACCGGAATGCGAGGTCAGCGAATTCACCCACGTCGAGGTACCGACGCTGGTGGTGGTCGGCGATCGCGGGCTCGTCCGCCTCGAGCACGCGCTCGAGCTGTCGCGGACGCTGCCGGCGGCCCGGCTGGCCGTGATCCCGGGCACCCACATCCTGCCGGTCGAATCGCCCGAGCTGTTCAACCCGCTCGTCCTGTCCTTCCTGGCCGCCGACCCCCCGTCGGTCTGGGAGTTCGGCTGACCCGCTCCGAAAGAACAACAAACCGCGGCGGGTCTGTGGGGTGCTCCCTCTGCTCCCTCAGGTGCGAGGAGCGTTAGCGACTGCCCCTTTGCTCCCTGAGGTGTGAGGAGCGTCAGCGATTGCCCCTTTGCTCCCTGAGGTGTGAGGAGCGTAAGCGACGAGCCACGAAGGGCCTGGTGAGACACGTTGCGAAGCCCTTCGTGGCTC
>ERZ501064.51-NODE-51-length-32607-cov-9.998126_pt1 | contig 32607 bp, 30 predicted proteins | sample MGYA00510851_ERZ501064 | MGnify/ENA primary metagenome ERZ501064 (study PRJEB25958, sample SAMN03398529) | human skin metagenome | study: EMG produced TPA metagenomics assembly of the Human Skin Microbiome Metagenome (human skin metagenome) data set. | reverse complement strand
TCGTCAGATTTCCGTTCTCCGTGCTGACCGATGCGTTGTGCACCGTGAGAGTGAGCGCCGAGGCATTCCACGACGCATCGTAGGTCGCGGCGGAGGCCCGCTGAGGTGCGGCTTCGGCGGTCGCGGCGAATACGGTGACGACCGCGGTGACCAGGCACAGAATGGCGCTGAAACGTTTTCTGCGCAGGGGAGAACGCGAAGTGGGGGACACGAGCGCTCCTTCTTGTCCACACGGGGACAGGGCGTGAGAAGGGAGGGGAATTTCGAGGCCTGGTTGCTCAGATCTCTGTTCTCGAGAATGTCAGACGCTTGATCCACTCCGAAACGCAACCACTCGGAATGGTGCCGGTGTGGTGACTTGTTATGCGACCGTTATCTGCACGGCAATTCGGCGAAATGTCGATATGAAACGTCGACAATGATTTGAGCAGGCATTTCTCGGAAAACCCCCAGGTGGACGGTCGGTCATTTCTTCGGCCTATGGCGACGACCCCGGTGCGGCCCCCGTTCATCGCGGTGCGGCCGAAACATGCGAAGCTGGGACCGTGCAGTTTGCCGATCCGTATGCCGCCGACATCGACGCTGTCCTGATCACCGAGGACGAGATCAAACAGCGCACCGCCGAACTCGCCCAGTCCGTGGCGTCGCGCTACGCCGACATCGAAGAGGATCTGGTTCTCATCGGTGTCCTCAAGGGCGCGATCATGTTCATGACCGACTTCGCCCGGTCGCTGCCGATCCCGTCGCAGATGGAGTTCATGGCGGTCTCCAGTTACGGGTCGTCGACCTCGTCCTCGGGTGTGGTCCGCATCCTCAAGGACCTCGACCGCGACATCGAGGGACGCGACGTCCTGATCGTCGAGGACATCATCGACTCCGGTCTGACGCTGTCCTGGCTCATGAAGAATCTCGCCACACGGTCGCCACGCAGCCTGGAGGTGTGCGCTCTGTTGCGCAAGCCGGACGCCGTGCGTTCCACCATCCGGGTCGCCGACGTCGGGTTCGACATCCCCAACGAGTTCGTCGTCGGATACGGCCTCGACTACGCGGAGCGATACCGCGACCTTCCCTACATCGGACGACTGAAGCCGTCGGTGTACACGCACTGATCCATCGCCGGCGCATGACGCGGCGCCCGCGTGTCCGACCTGCGAGGGAACGGTTTCACCAGCGCGATCGTTGACCGGTAGCCTCAATGTGTACGTCGACGGGAAGGACATGGGAACGGCGTCGGCACCGGGACTCGATCCCGTGAGCCCGCACGACCCCCACCAACTGGCATGAACCGTAAGACAGTCTTCCGCAACCTCGCCATCCTGGCGCTCATCCTGCTCGCCCTGTGGGGCTGGAGCGTGATGAGCGACTCCGGTCGGGAGTACCGCGGCGTCGACACCTCTGTCGCACTGCAGCAACTCAACGACAAGAACACCAAGTTCATCAGCATCGACGACCGCGAGCAGCAGCTGCGCATCGAGCTGAACACCCCGATCAAGGTCAACGACGCCGACGCCGACAAGATCAGCGCCAAGTACCCGGCGCAGGCGGGGGACCAGGTCTTCGAGGCCGTCCAGGGCACCGGCGCCCCGTACACGACCAACGTCAACGAGCAGTCCGTCCTGTGGCAGATCCTCATCTTCGTGCTGCCGATGATCCTGCTGTTCGGTCTGTTCTTCTTCGTGATGAGCCGTATGCAGGGCGGTGGCCGCGGCGGCGTGATGGGCTTCGGCAAGTCGAAGGCCAAGCAGCTCACCAAGGACATGCCGAAGACGACCTTCGCCGACGTCGCGGGCGCCGACGAGGCCGTCGAAGAGCTCTACGAGATCAAGGACTTCCTACAGAACCCGACGCGGTACCAGGCGCTGGGCGCCAAGATCCCGCGCGGTGTGCTGCTCTTCGGCCCTCCCGGAACCGGCAAGACGCTGCTGGCCCGCGCGGTGGCCGGCGAGGCGGGCGTCCCGTTCTTCACGATCTCCGGTTCGGACTTCGTCGAGATGTTCGTCGGCGTCGGCGCGTCACGCGTGCGCGACCTGTTCGAGCAGGCCAAGAACAACAGTCCGTGCATCATCTTCGTCGACGAGATCGACGCCGTCGGCCGACAGCGCGGCGCGGGTCTCGGCGGTGGCCACGACGAGCGTGAGCAGACGCTCAACCAGCTCCTCGTCGAGATGGACGGTTTCGGCGACCGCTCGGGCATCATCCTGATCGCGGCCACCAACCGCCCCGACATCCTCGACCCGGCTCTGCTGCGCCCCGGACGTTTCGACCGGCAGATCCCGGTCGGCAACCCCGACATGGCCGGTCGCCGGGCCATCCTCAAGGTCCACGCCAAGGGCAAGCCGATCGACTCCGACGCCGATCTCGACGGTCTGGCCAAGCGCACGCCCGGCATGTCCGGAGCGGATCTGGCCAACGTCGTCAACGAGGCGGCGCTGCTCACCGCACGGGAGAACAAGCAGACGATCACCGCCGAGGCCCTCGAAGAGGCGGTCGACCGGGTCATCGGCGGTCCGCGCCGCAAGTCCCGGATCATCAGCGAACACGAGCGCAAGGTCGTCGCCTATCACGAGGGCGGCCATACTCTTGCTGCCTGGGCGATGCCCGATCTCGACCCGATCTACAAGGTCACGATCCTGGCGCGCGGGCGCACCGGCGGCCACGCGCTCGCCGTCCCCGAGCAGGACAAGGACCTGATGACCCGCTCGGAGATGATCGCGCGGCTGGTGATGGCGATGGGCGGCCGTGCCGCCGAGGAACTGGTCTTCCACGAGCCGACGACCGGTGCGTCGTCGGACATCGACCAGGCGACGAAGATCGCGCGTGCGATGGTCACCGAGTACGGCATGAGTTCGAAGTTGGGTGCGGTGCGCTACGGCCAGGACCAGGGCGATCCGTTCCTCGGCCGGTCCATGGGCTCGCACACCGACTACTCCGCGGAAATCGCGAGCGAGATCGACGACGAGGTGCGCCGGCTCATCGAGGCCGCGCACACCGAGGCGTGGGCCATCCTGACCGAGTACCGGGACACCCTGGACGTGCTCGCGACGCAGCTCCTCGAGAAGGAGACGCTGACCCGCAAGGACCTCGAGAAGATCTTCGCCGACGTCGACAAGCGTCCGCGGATCACCGCGTTCAACGACTTCGGCGAACGCACTCCGAGTGACAAACCGCCGGTGAAGACGCCGGGAGAGCTGGCGATCGAACGCGGTGAGCCGTGGCCGCCGCCGGAGCAGGCCAAGATCCCGGAGCCGGTGGGTGCCGGCTATCCCGGTGGGCCGCAGGTCCCCGGCCAGGTGCCGAACTACCCGCCGATGTATCCCGAGCCGGGCGGTCCGACACCCCCGACGCAGGGCAATCCGGAACCGCGGTACCCCGACCACGGATATCCGCCGGCCGATCCCGGCCCCCACTATCCGAATCCCCAGTATCCGAACCCCCAGTATCCGAACCCGAACTACCCCAACCCGCAGTATCCGGACCCGGGCAACGGCCGGACGGCACCCGGGTCGGGCGGGCCGTACGGGGGCGGCACGCGTCCGGATTACGGCGCGCCGCGCGATTGGTCCGCACCCGGTTGGCCACCCGAGCCCGACCCGCGGTCGGGTCGCAACGGCGACACGAACGGCTGGGGTCATCGCGCCGGTGACGACGACTCGCGTCCGAGTTCGTAAAGTGGCCGGATGAGTATCAGCGAGCGGCGGGACGCCGTACTCGAGGGACCCCGGTCCGACTTCGACCAGGCACGCGCCGAAGCCGCGGTCCGCGAGTTGCTGCTCGCCGTCGGCGAGGACCCGGATCGGGAAGGTCTGATCCGGACGCCCACGCGGGTGGCGAACGCCTACCGGGAGATGTTCGCCGGCTTGTACACCGAGCCCGACGAGGTCCTCGCCACGACGTTCGACGAGGACCACGACGAGCTGGTGCTGGTGAAGGACATCCCGATGTACTCCACCTGCGAGCATCACCTGGTGTCGTTCCACGGCGTCGCCCACGTCGGCTACATCCCCGGGGCGTCGGGCCGGGTGACCGGGCTGTCCAAGTTGGCACGCCTGGTCGACCTGTACGCGAAGCGTCCGCAGGTCCAGGAGCGGCTCACCAGCCAGATCGCCGACGCGATGATGCGCAGACTCGAGCCCCGCGGGGTGATCGTGGTGATCGAGGCCGAGCACCTGTGCATGGCCATGCGCGGTATCCGCAAACCCGGCGCGACGACCACCACGTCGGCGGTGCGCGGCATCTTCAAGACCAGTGCGGTGTCCCGCGGCGAAGCCCTCGACCTGATCACCCGGTGACGCAGGCGCACGCAGTCCCCGCCGGCGGCGGTGTGCACCGGACTCTCGTGATGGGCGTCCTCAACGTCACCGCCGACTCCTTCTCCGACGGCGGCCGCTACCTCGACGCCGATGCGGCCATCGCGCATGGGCTCGAACTCATCGAGCAGGGTGCCGACCTCATCGACGTCGGTGGCGAATCGACCCGGCCCGGCGCGGTCCGGGTCGACCCCGGTCTCGAGGCGGAGCGCGTGGTCCCGGTGATCGGCGAACTCGCCGCGCGCGGGGTGACCGTGTCGGTCGACACGATGCGCGCCCCGGTCGCGGCCGCCGCGATCCGGGCCGGCGCCGCGATCGTCAACGACGTGTCCGGCGGGCGTGCCGACGCCGACATGGCGCGGGTCGTCGCGGACGCGGGATTGCCGTGGATCCTGATGCACTGGCGCCCGGCCGGGGACAGCACGGACCGGCGGTTCACGCACCGCAGTGGAGACGTCGACGGGTACCGGGACGTGGTCGCCGAGGTGAGTGGGGAACTGCTGGCCCAGGTCGACGCGGCGGTGTCGGCCGGCGTCGACGCCGACCGCCTCATCCTGGATCCGGGGCTGGGCTTCGCCAAGACCGCCGAGCACAACTGGGCCCTGCTCAACGCATTGCCCACCATCACCGGGCTCGGCTTCCCGGTGCTGGTCGGAGCCTCCCGCAAACGCTTCCTCGGGTCGCTGCTGCGTCGCGACGGTGCGGATCGGCCGCCCGCCGGACGCGATGTCGCCACCGCGTCGGTCTCGGCGCTGTCCGCCGCCGCGGGCGCATGGGGGGTGCGCGTCCACGACGTCGCGAGCAGTCGCGACGCGGTCGCGGTCGCGGCGGCCTGGCGCACCGGCGGTTCCCGAACCTCGTCCTCGGTAGGAGACACGAATGGCTGACCGGATCGAACTGCGCGGCCTCAAGGTCCGCGGCAATCACGGTGTGTTCGACCATGAACGGGCCGACGGCCAGGACTTCTACATCGACGTCGTGCTCTGGCTGGACCTACGGGCCGCCGGCGAGTCCGACGACCTCGCCGACACCGTCGACTACGGCGCGCTCGCGCAGCAGGTCGCCGGCATCGTCGGGGGCGAACCGCGCAACCTCATCGAGAAGGTGGGGGCCGAGGTCGCGGAGTCGATCATGACCGACGAGCGCATCGATGCCTGCGAGGTGACCGTGCACAAGCCGTCGGCGCCGATCCCACTGACCTTCGACGACGTCGCGGTGGTGACCAGACGTTCCCGCAAGGGGACGCGATGAGCCGCGCGGTGCTCTCGGCCGGTTCCAACATCGGTGACCCGACCGCGCACCTGCGTTCGGTCGTCGAGGCTTTCGCCGACGACCTGGTCGCGGTGTCCGCGGTCTATTCGACGCCGCCGTGGGGCGGGGTCGAGCAGGAGGACTTCCGCAACATCACGCTCGTCGTCGACGGCCCGCATGATGCGCGCGGGTGGCTCGAGCGCGGATTCGATCTCGAGCGGGCGGCCGATCGGACGCGCGAGATCCGCTGGGGGCCGCGAACTCTCGACGTCGACGTGATCACCGTGTCCGAGTCCGGCCAGGTCGTCGTGTCCGGGGACCCGGACCTGACACTGCCCCATCCCCGTGCCGCGCAACGGGCTTTCGTCCTCGTCCCGTGGCTCGAGATCGAACCCGATGCCATCCTCTGGACCCCGGACGGTACGCGCGCGGTGTCCGATCTCGTGGCCGGGCTCGACGCCGCAGAGCGGGACGCGGTGCGTCCGGTCGGCCGCCTGACCGGGGTCGAGTCGTGACCGCGCCGGATCCGCGCCGGCCGGATCAGGACGACGAGGAGACCGGTCTCGGTCCCACCCGGGTCCGCGATCTCGCCGTCATCGCGGCGGTCACGGCGATCGTCGCGTGGATCCTGGTGCGGTACAACTACTCCGATTTCCCGCCGCTGCCGTTGCTCGCCGGTGTGGTGCTGTATGTGCTTGCCGCACTCGAGATCGTCATCGCCTTCGTCGTCCGTTCCCGGGTCGATTCGCGGGATGTCGGTCGCGCGCGGGGACAACTCCATCCACTCACGGCCGCGCGAGTGCTGGCCCTGGCCAAGGCTTCTGCGATCCTCGGCGCGATCGCCGTCGGGGTGTGGCTGGGTCTGCTGGCCTTCCTGCTCGGCCAACACGATCTGGCCGCTGCCGACCACGACCGGCCGGGCGCGATCGTCGGACTGATCGGCGGGGTGGTCCTCGTCGGTGCCGCGCTGTGGCTCGAGTACTGCTGCCGAGCACCCGACGATCCGTCCGCCGTCGGCGGTCCGTGAGGGTCGGGGCGAGTGTCGGTCGCCCCGCGCACTCGTCGCCTAACATGTCGACTATCGGAGAAACTCCGCACCCGCCTGCGGTCCGAATGCACTCACAGCGGGTAAATTCACGATCATGACGACCTCGAACGGCCGTGCCGCCGACTCGCGCCGCTCGAGTCGGTCGACGGCTCAGTGGTTGCTCGGCCTCTTGATCGTGCTCGCATTGATCGCCAGCATCCTGATGGTCTTCACCGACAGGCTGTCGATCACCGGCTCGCTGGCAGTCATCGCGGCGTTGTGGGCGGCCGTCATCGGCGCGATCCTGGTGACGAAGTTCCGTCGACAGGCCGAGAGCGCCGAGGCGAAGAGCCGTGACCTCCGGTTGGTCTACGAACTGCAGCTGGAACGCGAGATCGCCGCGCGTCGGCAGTACGAACTCGATGTCGAGACGACCATCCGCAAAGAGGTCACCGCCGAGTCGAACGAAGAACTCTCCGAGCTCAAGGCCCAGGTGCTGGCGTTGCGTTCCAGCCTGGAGATGCTCCTCGGTGAACCGCTGCCGGATCAGCGGGTCGCCCTGTCGAGTGAGAAGATGCGCGAACTGGCCTCGGGCCTGAACGACGAATCACGCGCGGGACGTCGATCCGGCGCACCCTACGGCGGTGGCTTCTCCGGTGATATCGGTGGCGTGTCCTCCTACGGCGCCACCTACGCCGACGACGGGGTGCTCGCCGCGCGCGACTTCGCGGCGACGGCTCCGACCGCGGACGACGGCAGGCATACGGGACCGGTCGATCCCAACGAGATGACCGAGGTGATCCCGGTCGTCACCGACGACCCGATCTCGGGCCGCATCGCCACCGAGATATCGCCCGACGAGGCCGCGGCGACGAGCGCGCCGGCCGAACCCGATGCCGCGACGGGGACGTCCGATGCGGACGTCTCCGACGCCGAGATCGTCGACACCGATCACCCCGGCGGCACGGAAGCCACCGCCGGCGGCGAGACCTCGGGTGCGGACAGTGGTGCGTCAACCGGCGCCGGAGAGTCCGCGTCCGTGCCGTTCTCCGGGGGCTTCTACCTCGGAAGCGATGCCGACGCGTCGGATACCCGAGGCCCGGGATCGCAGTCGCCGGTCGCGGACGCGAATCAACCGCTCTACACCGACGACACCCCGACCGACGAATGGTCGACCCGGTCGGCGTCGGGCGAAGCACCCGAGAGCGATGAGACCCCGGACGGCGCGGATGCTTCCGACGACGTGGAGCCCCCGCCCTTCCTCGGGTCCGCTGGACGACACGAGAATCAGCCGGGCGGTCGGCCCACGCAGTCCTTCGGCGGTGGTCGTCGACGCCGAGCGGTCGCCGACGACGCGGAATCGGCACACTCGGCGGGGTTGCCCGTCTCCGAACTCCTGAGCCAGCTGCGGTCACAGACCGAGTCCACCGGCGGCGGACGGCGCCGACGGAACGGCTGATCCGCCGGGGCGGGCCCGGCTGCTTGCGACCCCGGGCGGGCCCGGCTGCTTGCGACCCCGGGCGGGCCCGGCTGCTTGCGACACTGCCGGGTCGCGGTCCGATGCCCCTGTCATCCGTCCGGGTGCATCTGCGGCGTTGCCGCGGATTCGCCGATACGAGTTGGACGATCGCCCTAGTATTCCCGTATGAGCGAGACGCTCGCGGGTGGGGAGTTCGGTCTCGGGCCGGGGTCCGATCCGTCGATGGCCGCGATCCGCCATACCGAGCGCGGGAACGCGGTCAAGCAGTCGCTGGTGAGCACCGCGGTGTTCTTGCCGGTCATCGCGTGGTGGCCGACGGTGTTGTGGCTCTTCACCTTCGACCCGCTCGACGGCACCCCGTTCCCCGAGTACCACGCGAACCTCCAGGCCAACGGTCCCGAGGCGAGCCTGTTGCTCATCTGGTCGCTGACGGCTCTGATGCCGCTGTACATGGTTCTCGTGCTGGGGATCTGGGCTCGTAATCCGATGCGGTCGGGGATCGCGGTGGTGATCGGCGCGGTCGGGGCACTCGGATTCTGGGGTGGTCAGGTCCCGGTCCTGGTGCGATCGGGAGACTACCCCGTGCTCACGTTCTGTTCGGAGCACATGCCCGCCTTCGTCGTGATGCTGATCGTGGCGTGGTCGGTCGCGCGTCGACGTGGATTCTGGTGGGTGCTGGCGATTCCGGTCATCATGCTGCTGGCGATCAACGCGTACGAGGGCTGGGCGTCGAACCCGGTCGACGCGATCGTCGACGGCACCGGGAGACTCCTCGACGTCCCGGCCTCGCAGGTACTGGACCCGTTCTCGCCGAGATTCCGTTCACCGTTCGACGACGTGGTCGACATCGTGGCGGGCATCCTGACCCTGTGGGTGGTCGACGCCGTGTTCGGCGCGTTGTCCAGGCAGGCGCGTGAGCCGCAGCAGTCCCGGCCGGGGAGCTGGCGCTGACGAAATCCGTTGCCACGACGTCGAAGTCAGAACTGCATCGCCACGGCGCGTCCGACGGTGAACGCGATGAACCCCAGGCTCAGCACGACGCCCAAGACGCACAGCATGCGGGCGAACCGCCCGGCCGAACCCGGCTGACCACGGCCGGCGAGATACCAGCCGGCCACGCCTACCGGCAGGCCCAGTCCACCGACGACGCTCAACGGGATCGCCGCCACACCGCATGCGAGCGACGCGGTGGTCCGCCGGGTCGCACCCGGGCCGGGCCGAGGTGGGTCCAGCACCGGTAGATCGCGCGAGGCGCGGACCGTCGACGACCCGGGATCATGCTGGGGGACAGCGTGTCCGGGGAGTCCGGAGTACGCCGTCGCGCCCCGTGCGATGGTGGGCCGAGACCCGTCGTCCCCCGGCCGGGTGGCACCGGCGACCGGGATCGCAGCAGTGGGTGCGAAGGCGGTCGGGGGCAGCGCCGGCGGTGCGGGTCGGGACATCGGTGGACCGGACATCGGTGCCGCCGCGGCGTGGCCGCGCACGGTGCGCTCCGGCCGCGGTGGCGCCGGGGCGAATACCGTCGAGTCGATCGCCGAACGGAGCTCGGCGGCAAAGGCGCCCGCCGACGACGGACGGTCTGTCCGGTTCTTCGCGAGACCGGAGCGCACCACGTCGGACACCGCCCTCGGCACGTCGGGACGGAGGTCGGCCAGCTCCGGGGGCGGGGTGCTGAGGTGGTGGTGGATCATCATGGCGGGGGTCCGTGCGGTGAACGGCACTGTGCCCGCGATCAATTCGAAGAGGCTGCAGGCCAGTGAGTAGACGTCGCTGCGGGCATCGAGGGTCTCGGCCGAGAGCTGTTCGGGTGACGAATAGGGGAACGAGCCGATGACGAGATCCGTCGAGGTGAGCGAGGTGGCACCACCGTCGGTCGGGCGCGCTATCCCGAAGTCGGCCAGCCGGATACGCCGGCGCGTGACGTGCTGGGGGAGTCGCGGATCGGACTCCCCGGGGCTGATCAGAATGTTCGCCGGTTTGACGTCGCGGTGCAGCAGACCGGAGCGGTGCGCGTGATCGAGCGCCGCGCCGATCGCGTCGCCCACGGCCGCGACGTCGGCGAGCGGGAGCCCGCCGGGGCTGGTGGCGAGCAGTGCCGCGGCGTCCGTGCCGGGCACGTACTGCATCGAGATCCAGAGTCTACCGTCCACTTCGCCCCGGTCGTAGACGCTGACGATGCACGGGTGGTCCAGCTGGGCGGCGAGGTCGGCCTCGCGGGTGAACCGGGCTCGGAAGATCGGATCGTTCGACACCTGCTCGGCGAGGACCTTGATCACGTCATGGCGCGGGAGCCGGGGATGGCGGACGAGGTACACCTCACCCATCCCGCCCGCACCGATCCTGCGCACGACCCGGTAACCGGCGAACTCTGTGCCCGGTTCCAAGCTCATGGGCGGGACCTTCGTGTGCGCGGGTGTGTCGATGTCGTCCGGGCCGGCAATCCTGGGCGGACTGCGGCTGTCTCAGACTACGCCGCGTCGGCGCAGGTCAACGGCGGTTCGGTGGATCGGTCGGCACGACCGGCGGATCGACCGGCCGCCCACGAGGTGACACCTGTCACAGACGTTGGCACCGGCCGCGGTGTCGGACCTACTCTTGCTCTGCAACGTCTGGTACCCGTGCCGACGCCGCCGCGATGAGTCCGCTCATCCGACGGACGTCTCGGCAGATGCGGGACTGGAACGACACTCTGGAGGACAGCGGTGACCTCACCGAGCGGTGATGCCGGTATGCCATCGGCACGGCGAACCGGTGGCGACGACGCCTTCGTCGATGGCTCGCACCTCCGTTCCGGTCTCACCGACCCGTTTCCCGGCATGACGAATCTGCCGACGCCCGCTCGCCTCACCGTCGGCCTCGTGTCCGCCGGCCGCGTCGGGACCGCTCTGGGCGAGGCGCTCGAGAAGGCCGGGCATGTGGTCGGAGCTGTGGTGGCGCGGTCGCCCGAGTCCCGGGCCCGCGCGGTGAGTCGACTCCCCGATTCCGAGGTCCTCGACCTCGACGCGGTCGTCGCGCGATCCGAGTTGCTGCTGGTCAGCGTGCCCGACTCCGAGCTCGCCGCCGTGGTCGACGAGATCGCGGCGTCCGACTCGCTCCGTCCGGGGACGATCGTCGCGCACACCGCGGGCGCGCACGGGGTGGCCGTGCTGCAACCGCTGACCGACCGCGGTGCACTGGGGATCGCACTGCATCCGGCCATGACGTTCGTGGGTTCGGAGGACGACACCGCGCGCCTCACCAACGCCTGTTTCGCCATCACCGCCGTCGATGCGGTCGGCGAGGCCATCGCGTCGTCGCTGGTGCTGGAGATGGGCGGTGACCCGGTCCGGATCGCCGAAGCCGATCGCACGCTCTACCACGCCGCACTGGCCCACGGCGCCAACCACCTGATCGCCTTGATCTCCGACGCGGTCCTCGCACTCAACGCCGCCATCGACCACTCCGGCCGCGACACCGCGACCGTCGACGGACACGGTAACCGCCTCGCCGAACGCATCCTCGGGCCGTTGGCCGCGGCGTCGCTGCGGAACGTGCTGGAACTCGGCCCGTCGGCGCTGACCGGGCCCGTCGCCCGCGGTGACGCGCCCGCGGTCGCCCGACACCTGGCGGCGCTGCGCACCGTCCCCGCCGGCCCGGGACCGCACGGCATCGCCGAGGCATATCGCACACTCGCCCGGCGCGCCGCGGACCACAGCCACGCACCGCAGGCGTTGATCGACGCATTGGAGGACCGATGACATCAAGCGGAGGAGACGGCGTGAGCGGCCCGTCCGACGCACAGCCCACCTACTCGGCCGGCAAGATGACCGTGCATCGAGAGCCGTCGTCGCTGAGCCGCGTCACCCGTGCGCTGCGGGCCGCGGGCAAACGTGTCGTGCTCGTCCCGACCATGGGTGCCCTGCACGCCGGCCATCTGCAGCTCGTCCGGGCCGCCAAGGCGAAGGGCAACACCGTGGTGGTGGTGTCCATCTTCGTCAACCCGTTGCAGTTCGGCGCCGGCGAGGACCTCGACGCCTACCCGCGCACCCTCGACGCCGACCTCGCGCTCCTCGAGCCGCTGGGCGTCGAGCTGGTGTTCGCGCCGTCCGCGTCGTCGATGTACCCGAACGGCCCGCGGACGACGGTGCACCCGGGCGAGGTGGGCCGAATCCTCGACGGGATCTCGCGGCCGACACACTTCGCCGGGATGCTGACGGTGGTCCTCAAGCTGCTCAACATCGTCGGACCCAATGCGGCGTTCTTCGGTGAGAAGGACTATCAGCAGCTGGTGCTCATCAAGCAGATGGTGACCGACCTGAACCTCGACGTCGACATCGTCGGCGTCCCGACCGTCCGCGAGTCCGACGGGCTGGCGATGTCGTCACGCAACCGCTACCTCACCCCGGAGCAGCGGGAGCTGGCGACGACGCTCTCGGCGTCGCTCGTCGCGGGGGCCCACGCGGCCGAAGGCGGACGCGAAGCCATCCTCGCCGCCGCACGGTCGGTGCTCGCCACGGTCCCGGAGATCGAGGTCGACTACCTGGACCTGCGCGGGCGTCAGCTCGAGGAGCCGCCGGAGAAGGGCGCGGGACGGCTGCTCGTCGCCGCCCGGCTCGGCGGCGCACGCCTGATCGACAACGTCGGCGTGACGGTCGGCGGCGTCGCCGCGCTCGAAGAAGAAATCGCCTGGACCAATGCCACCACAACCACGACAGAGGGACGATGACCATGTTGCGCACCATGATGACCTCGAAGATCCACCGCGCCACCGTGACCCAGGCCGACCTGCACTACGTCGGCTCGGTGACCATCGACTCCGATCTGCTCGACGCCGCGGGCCTGCTCGAGGGTGAGCAGGTCACGATCGTCGACATCGACAACGGCGCCCGGCTGGTGACCTATGCGATCGCCGGCGAGCGTGGCAGCGGTGTCATCGGGATCAACGGTGCGGCAGCGCATCTCGTCCACCCGGGCGATCTCGTCATCATCATCGCCTACAGCATGCTCGATGCGGCCGAGCTGCGTGAGTACTCGCCGAACGTGGTGTTCGTCGACGCGCAGAACCGCATCGTGACCACGGGCGACGATCCGGCAGACGTACCCGCGGGGTCGGGCCTGCTCGACCCGCGTCACCTCGACGGTCCGATCTTCGCCGACGCCTCGCTCTGACGCGGCGACGACCTTCGATGCTGCTCACCGTCGACGTCGGCAACACCAACATCCATCTCGGCGTGTACGCCGGGGTCGGGGATCACGCGCGCCTGGTGCGTGATTGGCGAATCCACACCGACCCGCATTACACCGCCGACGAACTGGCGTGGGCGTTCCGCGGCATGCTCGGCGACGACATCGAGCAGGTGACCGGGGTGAGTGCGCTGTCGACGGTTCCGTCGCTCCTGCGCGAACTGCGCGTGATGGTGCCGCGCTACTTCGGCAACGGGCCACACGTGCTGCTCGAACCGGGTGTGCGGACCGGGGTTCCCCTCCTGGTCGACAACCCGAAAGAGGTCGGCACCGACCGGGTCGCCAATTGCCTTGCCGCGCACACGGAATTCGGCGGACCCTGCATCGTGGTCGCGTTCGGTACCGCAACGGTCGTCGACGCTGTCTCCGCGACGGGCGAATTCCTCGGCGGGGCCATCGCACCGGGCGTCAACCTCGCGGTCGAGGCGCTGTCGGAGCACACCGTGACCATGCGGAAGGTCGAGTTGATGCCGCCTCGCAGCGTGCTCGGCAAGAACACCGTCGAAGCGTTGCAGTCCGGCATCCTGTACGGCTTCGCCGGCCAGGTGGACGGGTTGGTCGACCGCGTCTGCGACACTGTCCCGGGATTCGACGGCGACGACGTGACGGTGGTCGCGACGGGATTTCTCGCGCCGCTGATGTTCGACGAATGTCGTTCCCTCACCGATCATCACCCGCACCTGACTCTGGATGGCCTGCGTCTGGTTCACGAGCGGGCCAAGGCGAATCCCCGTCGCGGGAAGTAGATCTAGTGTCCCGCGCCGGAAATTCGTTGATGATTGCGACGCCCAGGCGGCGCCTCGCTTCGTTGGCGTCGTCGCAGGTACATCCAGTAGCTGCGTCCTCCGCCGCCTCGCGATGCATCCACCTGGACCGCCGAACTCATGAAACGAATTTCCGACCCGGGACACTAGGCGAACCGAACGGCGGCACGGGGATTCGGCGTGTCATCGGTGCGCGCGGAGTGCTGCCTCGGTGTAGGCCGTGATGCGGTCGGTCAGTTCGCCGGCGGTCACGTCGGTACCGGCCAGCTGGTGGATCTGTGCGTCGACCGCGGCGAAGGCGAGCCGGAGGTCAGCTGCCGCGGACTGCGCCGTCCAGCCGTCGGCGACGAGATGAGCGCTCAACCGGTCGATCAGCGAATCGATCAGGGTGGTGTACTCCGTGGCCAGGCGTGTCGGGTCGGCCAGTTCGCGCAGCCGCCCATGGGCGCGGCCGTGCGTCGAGTTCTCGCGGACCGCGACCTCGATCACCGCATGCAGCACCTCCGGCCACGGGCACGAACCGGGCGGGTGGTCGTCGAGGACGGCCGTCATCGCCCCGGCGGCGGCGTCGAGATGGCGGAGCGCCAGTTCGTCGAAGATCGCCTGCTTGTCGCCGAAGTACTGATAGATCGAGCCCACCGACACCCCGGCCTTCTCGGCGATGCGGTTGGTCGTCATCTCCGCGCCCTCGGTGTCGAGAAGCTGAGTGGCCGCCTCGAGAATCGTGTCGACGGTGAACGAAGAGCGTTGTTGCCGTGGCCTTTTGCGCATCTGATCGATCCTCGGGGAATGCGAGTTGTGGAGTCCCGCCGCCGGTTCGACGATGGATACATGATCCGCCGATCCGGAACCCCCGAATCCTACCTTCGGTTCCTGCCCGAGCCGTGGCGGTCCGTCGCCGCCGGGGTCGCGGCCGAATCCACCTGGTGGACCTGGCCGTCGAGCTCCGGCCGGGCGTGCGGGGAGGTCGACGTCCACATCCTGCGGGCGCGCCCGAGCGCGGCACCGCTGCGCGTGTTGCTGCTGCACGGCGGTGGCGGACACAGTGCCCTGGTCTGGCCGCTGGGCGCGATCCTCGCGAACGAGGGGTTCGAGGTCCTCGCCCCCGATCTGCCGCAGTACGGACGCACGCGGGTGGCCGATCCGGGGAGGGTCCGCTACCAGGACTGGGTCGATCTGATCTGCGATCTCGTGACGACCGAGACCGAGGACGATCCGCGTCCGCTCATCGTGCTGGGGGCGAGTCTCGGCGGGATGCTCGCCTACGAGGTCGCGAGCCGGACCGGACGGGTGGCCGCGGTCGTCGCGACCTGCCTGCTCGATCTGGCCGGGGATCCCGATGCGCGTCGAGCGGTCGCGCGCACGCCGGCGCTCGGTCGCCTCACCCCGCTGATGCCGGTGCTCGCCCGCGTCGGGGTGCTCGCCCGGATGCGGTTTCCGATCCGATGGGTGGCGCCGATGTCGGCGATGAGTCGCGACCCGGACCTGTCCCGGGCCTGCGTCGACGACCGTCTCGGTGCCGGATCGTCAGTGTCGCTGGGGTTCCTGGCGGACCTGATGACGCATGAGGTGCCGCCCCCTGAGGAGTACCGGGGTCCACGGGTGCTGCTGGTCCATCCGGCGGCCGACTCGTGGACGCCGCCGGAGGTCAGTGTGCGCTTCGCGCGACGGATCGCGGCGCGCGCCGAGATCCATCTGCTGACCGGGTGCGGGCACTTCCCGGTGGAGCAGCCCGGCGTCGACGAACTCGCCGACCACCTCCGTACGTTGGCCGCCGAACTCGTCGGGACGACGTGACCCCGGATCGTCAGCGGAACGCGCGCAGCAGGGGAGTGGGATCGTGGTCGGCATCGGTGCCGTCGGAGTCCCGCAGGAGCGCGTCGAGGACGAGGCCGTCGAGCGCGGCGACCAGTTGCCGGGCCTCGGTGCGGGTCAACCCGCCGTCGACGAGTCCGTCGACGTAGCGCTCACGGTGCCCGACCATCGCCCGTCGCAGGTCCTCGTCGCGTGTCGCCAGGAGCATGAGCTCGTACCGCGCCCTGGTGCGGACGCGGTCGGTGCCCAACCAGCGGACGATCACCTCCTGGGTCGACTCGCCCTCCGCAGCGCGGTCGGCGCTGAACACATGCTCGACGAGAGCCGCGAGAAAACCGCTCTGACCGCCGAAATGATGCCGAACGCTCCCGTGTGGCACCCCGGACGCGTCTTCGACCGCGCGTGCCGACGCCTGCCGGCTCCCGACGGTGCCGATGAGGGTGATGCCGGTGTCGAGCAGCAGATCACGCGTCGACCCGTTGGCTGATTTCTCCACGTGGAGAAGTTTATTTGCTAGCTTCTTCTCCATGTGGAGAAGAAGCTGATGAAGGTCGTCGTGGTGGGAGCCGGGATCGCCGGCCTGTGTACCGCGGTCGGACTGGCGTCGACGGGTGCCCGGGTGACGGTCGTCGAGCGCGCGCCCGAGGTACGCGGCGGGGGTGCCGGCCTGAGCATCTTCGCCAACGGGGTCCGCGCACTCGACGCATTGGGTATGCGGTCGGTCCTCGGCGGCGCCGCAGCGTCGACCCCGCCGACCAGCGGAACCCGGACACCGGGCGGGCGATGGCTCAGTCGGTTCGATCCGGCGTCGCTGACCGACATGCGCGTCGTCCGCCGCACCGATCTCCACGCGGCCCTCCTCGCCGCCGCGGCCGACGTCGTGGACATCAGGACGGGTTCCGGCGTCGATGACGCCGTGCCCGACCGCGGTCTCGTGCGACTGTCCGACGGCACCGAGATCGGTGACTGCGACCTGATCGTCGGCGCCGACGGTCTGCGCAGCCGGGTGCGTGCCGCGGTCGTCGAGGACCCGGGCGTCCGGCGATGTGGCTACTCCGCGTGGCGGGCCATCACGACGACCCCGGTGTCGGTCGACGCGGCCGGGGAGACGACCGGACGTGGGGCGCGTTTCGGGATCGCGCCCCTGCCCGACGGGCATGTCTACTGGTTCGCCTCGGTGTCGGACGACGGGGGCGACTCGGCGGGCGGGCTCGATGCAGTGCGGCAACGGTTTTCGGGGTGGCATCGACCGATCGGGGAGCTGCTCGACGCCACCGATCCGGCGACCGTCGGATACCTGCCGATCGAGGAGCTCGCCAAGCCGCTGCCCACGTTCGTCAGAGCGGGCCGGGGGTGCGCGAGTGTTCTCATCGGCGACGCCGCGCACGCGATGACCCCGAACCTGGGTCAAGGTGCCAACCAGGCGATGGAGGACGCGGCCACCCTGACCGCGCTGGTACGTCGGCACGGCCGCGGTGACCTCGACGAGGCGCTGCGCACCTACGACCGGCTCCGACGCCCGCGGACCCAGCGGATCGCGCGGCAGGCGTCGATGATCGGCAGGGTCGGGCAACTGCGTGCCGGCCCCGCGGTCTGGGCGCGCGACCTCGCACTGCGCATGACGCCCGACGCCGTCCTGAACGCGCAGATGCGACGCGTGCAGCGGTGGCAGCCGCCGGAAGTGTGACGACCTCGGTCCGATCGGGGTCTGGCCGGTGCGGGTGTGCTGTGGCATACTCGTCGCCGTGATCACGAGCTGTCGGGAGTGTTGTCAGGGCTAGTACCGCGTCTGCGGCTGCCCTCCTTCGCGCTCCCCGCTCGATCTCGATCACCTGAGGACCCCCTCTCATGACCGCTTCGGTTGCTTCTTCCGTTCGTCCTTCTTCCACCGGTTCGGTGTTTGCCCGTGCTTCGGTGTTTGCCCCTGCTTCGGTGTTTGCCCCTGCTTCGGTGTTTGCCGCTGTACCGCCGACCGTCGCCCCGGCCCCGTCTGCGCCGCTGTCGTTGCGGGTCGAGGACTACGCGTTCGCCGTCGCCGCCGGTGCCACCCCCGTCGACGTCCGCTCCCACCGGCGCCGTCAGCTCGACGGCGCACTGTTCGGGGCCCTGGCCATCGACGCCGTCGAGGTTCTCGACCGGCTCACGCCGGACACCCCGGACTCACTGCGCGTCGCCCGGCCGGAATCACGATGGATCCTCGTCAGCGAGGACGGGCACGAGGCCGAATGGCTCGCCTGGCACCTGCAGGCGCGCGGGGTGCACGGCGCGGTGTTCGTCGTCGGCGGGCACCGTCGGATGCGGTCGGCACGGGTCAACGGTCGGATTCGGCCCGACGACCTCGCTGTCATCTCCGCCCACGAGAGCTGAACCCGCCCAGCGCGACCCGGTTGTGTCCGCGGTCACCGCGAGGCAGTGAGTTGGAGTCGATGACCGGCCCCGATAGGGTGCGTGGGGTGAGTGACAGCCCGACCAGCACCGCCACCCCCGAAGCGACCGACGAGCAGACGCCCGAGCAGTTGCGCATCCGCCGCGAGAAGCGTGAGCGGATCCTGGCCGAGGGTCGCGAGGCCTACCCGGTCGCCATCCCGCGCACCCACAGCCTCGGTGAGATCCGCGCCGCCTACCCCGACCTCGAGGCCGGTACCGAGACCGGACAGCACGTCGGCGTGAGCGGACGCGTGATCTTCCTGCGCAACAAAGGCAAGCTGTGCTTCGCCACGCTGCAGGAGGGCGACGGCACGCAGCTGCAGGCGATGGTCAGCTTCAACGGCGTCGGCGAGGAAGCGCTGGCGCGGTGGAAGTCCGAGGTGGATCTCGGGGACATCGTGTTCATCTCGGGCGAGGTCATCAGCTCGCGCACCGGCGAACTCTCGGTGATGGCCGACGGCTGGCAGATGGCGTCGAAGTCGTTGCGGCCGTTGCCCGTCGCGCACAAGGACATGAACGAGGAGACTCGCGTCCGGCAGCGCTACGTCGACCTCATCATGCGCCCGGAGGCCCGCAGCATCGCCCGCACCCGGATCTCGGTGATCGCCGAACTCCGTGCGGCGCTGGGCCGTCGGGGTTTCCTCGAGGTCGAGACCCCGATGCTGCAGACCCTGCACGGTGGGGCGGCCGCGCGACCGTTCGTCACGCACTCCAATGCCTTCGACATCGATCTGTTCCTGCGCATCGCACCGGAGCTGTTCCTCAAGCGCTGTGTGGTCGGCGGCATCGAGCGCGTCTTCGAGATCAACCGCAACTTCCGCAACGAGGGTGCCGACTCCACGCACTCGCCGGAGTTCGCGATGCTCGAGACCTATCAGGCCTACGGCACCTACGACGACTCCGCCGTCATGATCCGCGAACTGGTGCAAGAGGTTTCGCAGGCGGCGCTCGGCACCCAGACCCCGACCATGCCGGACGGTTCCACCTACGACCTCTCGGGCGAGTGGACCGCACTCGAGATGTACCCGTCGCTGTCGGAGGCGCTGGGCGAGCAGATCGTCCCGGCCGGCGCCGACGGGGAGACCACCGTCGAGCAGCTGCTGGCCATCGCGGCGCGCGTCGGCCTCGAGATCCCGAAGGACAAGGGATACGGGCACGGCAAGCTCGTCGAGGAACTCTGGGAGCACATGGTCGGCGAGAAGCTGGACCGCCCGGTCTTCGTCCGCGACTTCCCGGTCGAGACCTCGCCGCTCGTCCGCGCACATCGGTCGCAGATCGGCGTCGTGGAGAAGTGGGACCTCTACGTACGCGGCTTCGAGCTGGCGACCGGATACTCCGAACTCGTCGACCCCGTCATCCAGCGCGAGCGCTTCGCCGACCAGGCCCGCCTGGCCGCCGCCGGCGACGACGAGGCGATGGTCCTCGACGAGGAGTTCCTCGCCGCGATGGAGTACGGCATGCCCCCGACCACCGGCACCGGCATGGGCATCGACCGCCTGCTGATGGCCCTCACCGGCCTCGGCATCCGCGACACCATCCTGTTCCCGCTGGTGAAGCCCCGCTCCTGACCGGGATTTCGTAGCGCGGATACGCGCTATATCCGCATCTACGCTACGGATTTCCGTCGTAGGGCTGTACGGATCTGACGAGGTCGTTCTGTCGGGTGCGGTCTCGCTGGAATGCGACGGCGTCACTATGGAAAGCCATCCCATCGATCTCGATGGCGATCTTCGACGCCTCGAACGCGAAGTCGAGGACGTAGCCACACGCCGGCGTGTTGGCCGACCACCCCGTGAACCCGCTGCCGTCGAGTAGCTTCGCGGTGATCCGCTCCGCCTCCGACCTCGCGCCCGACGACATCGCCTCCAGCATCGCCCGCGCGCGTGGCGAACCCCGGCGAGCCGCATCCGCATCCGATCGTCGACCGTCCGGTCGGCCACCCGGAAGACACCTCGCGTGACCCGGACCCACTGTCCGGTCCGAACCCGATGCCGGATGCCGTCGGCCGACACCCCGTGCGAGTGTGCCTGATGCGTGGTGAAGACGCCGTCGTGGGAAGCGATCATGGCGCGCAGGTCGTCGGTCATACACACTTCGACGCACCGCACGTCCGGCCGGTTCCCAGCCCCGAATTTCGTAGCGTCAGTAGGTGAATAGCGCGCATTGGCGCTACGAAATCCCGGGGTCAGGTGAGGTTGCGCTTGAGGATCTTGCCCGACGCGTTGCGGGGGAACTCGTCGACGAAGACCACCGACCGGGGGATCTTGAAGTTGGCGAGGTGCTCCTTGGCGAACGCGATGACCTGCGCCTCGTCGAGGTCGGCGTCCGCCCGGACCGTCAGGTAGGCGCGGCCGACCTCGCCGAGCCGGTCGTCGGGCACGCCGACGACCGCGGACTCGGTGACACCGTCGAGCCGCGCGAGGGTCTGCTCGATCTCCGCGGGGTAGACGTTGAACCCGCCGCAGATGTACATGTCTTTGAGCCGGTCGGTGATCTTGAGGTTGCCGCGCTCGTCGAGGGTCCCGATGTCGCCGGTGTGCAGCCACCCGTCGGCGTCGATCGTCGCGGCGGTGGCCTCCGGGTCGTCGAGGTAGCCGACCATCACCATGTCTCCGCGCGCCAGCACCTCACCGTCGTCGGAGAGCGTGATCTCCATACCCGGGAACGCACGTCCGCAGGTGTTGGCAACCGTCGCATCGTCGTCGTCGGGGGTGCACGTCGAGACGAAGCCGCTCGCCTCGGTCAGGCCGTAGGCGGTGATGACGGTGTCGACGCCCAGGTCGTGCTGGAGGCGTTCGACGAGGACGACGGGCACGATCGCCGCGCCGGTGATGACGATGCGCAGGCTCGAGAGATCGTGGTCGGCGCGCTTCGGGTCGTCGAGGATGGTCTGGAAGATGGTGGGCGCGCCCGGGAAGACCGTCGCGCGCTCGTCGGACACGAGCTTCATCGCCTGGTCCGGTGAATAGACGGCAAGTGGCAGCATGGTCACGCCGAACAGCACGCTCGGCAGGATGCCCGCCTTGTACCCGAAGGTGTGGAAGTACGGGTTGACCATCAGGTAGCGGTCGTCCGGGCCCAGGCCGGCATTCGCGCCCCAGCCGTACGAGCCGGTCAGGGTCTGCCGGTGGGTGGCCAGCACACCCTTCGACTTTCCGGTCGTGCCGGAGGTGAAGAGGATGTCGGAGAGATCGTCGGGTGAGACGGCATCGGCGCGTCGGTCGGCTTCGGCGAGTGCGTCGGGGGTTGCCGCCCGACTGAGGAACTCATCCCAGTCGACGGCACCGTCGAGCGGGGCGGCGTCGTCCGTGAGCGACACCCGGATCACGACGTCGGGCATCGTGGCGCGGTGATCGCGCAACAACTCGGCCGCATGATCGGCACCGAGGAACTCGCCGGACACGACGACGGCCCGGGCCCCGGACCGTTCGATGATCTCGATCGCCTCGCCCGCGGTGTAGCGCGTGTTCAAGGGGACGAGCGTCGCACCGGCGTAGTGGATCCCGAGCGCCGCAATCGGCCAGTGGAAGCTGTTCGGCGACCAGATGGCGACCCGGTCGCCGGCCTCGATACCCGAGGCCACCAACGCTGCCGCGAAATCCCGGACGGACTCGTGGAGACGGGTCCAGGTCGACTCGATCCGCGGATGCGTCGAAGACTGCCACTGACCGTCGACGAGAGCGATACGGTCGGGCCAGGTCTGCGCCGCCCGGCGCAGTGCGGCCGGGGTCGTGGGCGTGGGGAGGACCTCGTGCAGTGGGGTCTGCGCCATGCGCCCAACCTAGCACTTGCTTGGTGCGTTATGCTAGCGCCCATGACCACGACGAATCTCGCCGATCGTGCCGTCGACCTGGGTGAATGGGCGAAATCGACACCGAACGCCACCACCGAGTTCGCGGCCGCGGTGCGTGCGTGGCTCGACGAGAACCTCGCTGGCGACTTCGCCGATCTGAAGGGTCGTGGGGGGCCGGGCAGCGAACACGAGTTCTTCGCCGAGCGCCTCGAATGGGATCGTCACCTCGCGCGCGCCGGGTGGACCTGCATCGGCTGGCCGGTCGAGTACGGCGGTCGTGGTGCGACGCTCGAACAGCGCATCATCTTCCATCGCGAGTACGCACGTGCAAACGCACCTGCGCGCGTGAATCATCTGGGCGAGGAACTGTTGGGCCCCACGCTCATCGCCTACGGGACCGACGAGCAGAAGCGGCGTTTCCTGCCCGGCATCGTCGATGTCACCGAGTTGTGGTCGCAGGGTTATTCCGAGCCGGGCGCCGGATCGGACCTCGCGGGCGTGTCCACGTCGGCGCGGCTCGAAGACGGCAAGTGGATCATCAACGGCCAGAAGATCTGGACCTCGCTCGCCCACGTGGCGCAGTGGGTGTTCGTGATCGCGCGTACCGAGAAGGGATCGTCGCGCCATGCCGGACTGAGTTTCCTGCTGGTGCCGCTCGACCAACCGGGCGTCACCGTCCGTCCGATCCAACAGCTCACCGGCACTTCGGAATTCAACGAGGTGTTCTTCGACGACGCGGAAACCGATGCCGATCTCATCGTCGGTGACCCGGGCGACGGCTGGAAGGTGGCGATGGGGCTGCTGCAGTTCGAGCGCGGGGTGTCGACGCTGGGTCAGCAGGTCGGATTCGCGCGCGAGCTGGGCAATCTCACCGATCTCGCGCGAGCCAACGGGGCGCTGGACGACCCGGAGATCGCGTCGCGGCTGGCCCGGGCGGACATCGGGTTGACGGTCATGCGCGCCCACGCCCAGCGGACACTCGACGGCGATGTCACTTCGCAAGCCGGCGCGGCGTCGGTCTCGAAGCTGTTGTGGGCGAACTGGCATCGCGATCTCGGCGAACTCGCCATGGACGTCGTCGGCGCACCGGCGCTGATCGGTCCCGCCGCGACGGCGGAGGGTCGGGCCAACGACATCACCGACCCCGAGCACGTCGAACTCGACGAATGGCAACGGCTGTACCTCTTCACGCGCGCCGACACGATCTACGGCGGCTCGAACGAGGTGCAGCGCAACATCATCGCCGAGCGGGTGCTCGGCCTACCCCGAGAGGCACGCTGAGATGACCGGAATCGACGTCAACGGGGCGCATGTCGGCGGCCGGGCGGTCTCTCCGCTGGCCACGCCGCCGGACGAGATCGCCGGCCACGGCCTGCTGCTGGGCAAGAAGGTCGTGGTGACCGCCGCCGCCGGAACGGGAATCGGCTTCGCGTCGGCCCGGCGTGCGTTGCTCGAAGGCGCGGATGTGCTCATCAGCGACTGGCATGAACGACGCCTCGGTGAGGCCGCCGAGAAGCTGTCGGCGGAATTCCCGGAGCGCACGGTCACCCAGCGCACCTGCAATGTGCAGGTCACCGCGGAGGTCGACGCGCTGATCGCCGATGCCGCAACCGAACTCGGACGTATCGACGTACTGGTCAACAATGCCGGGCTCGGCGGCGAGACCCCGGTCGCCGAGATGACCGACGAGGAATGGGATCGTGTCCTCGACATCACGCTCACCGGTACATTCCGCGCCACCCGCGCAGCCCTGCGGTATTTCGGCTCGGTCGAGCACAACGGCGTGATCGTCAACAACGCCTCTGTCCTCGGCTGGCGGGCCCAGCGCGGACAGGCGCACTACGCTGCGGCGAAGGCCGGGGTGATGGCCCTGACCCGCTGTTCGGCACTTGAAGCCGCCGACGTCGGGGTGCGCATCAACGCGATCGCACCGTCGATCGCGAAACACCCGTTCCTGGCCAAGGTCACGAGCGACGACCTCCTCGACGAACTCGCCTCCCGAGAGGCCTACGGGCGCGCGGCCGAGGTCTGGGAGGTCGCCGCGACCGTTGCGATGCTGGCCAGCGACTACACCACCTACCTCACCGGCGAGGTCGTCTCGATCTCCAGCCAACGCGCTTGACGGACAACGACTTCCACCGAACCAAGGAGCACCGACCATGACCACACCCCAGGCCTACATCGTCGACGCCGTCCGCACCCCGGTCGGCAAGCGCAACGGCTCACTGGCCAAGACCCACCCCGCCGATCTCGGCGCCCACATCATCTCCGCCCTCGTCGAGCGCACCGGCATCGACCCCGCGGCCGTCGACGACGTGGTGTTCGGCTGCCTCGACGCCATCGGTGGCCAGGCGGGCAACGTCGCCCGGACCGCCTGGCTCGCAGCCGGTCTCCCGCTCGAGGTGCCCGGCACCACCGTCGACCGGCAGTGCGGGTCCAGCCAGCAGGCCATCCACTTCGCAGCGCAGGGCATCATGAGCGGAACCCAGGACATCGTCGTCGCCGGCGGCCTGCAGAACATGAGCGCCATCCCGATCTCGCAGGCGATGATCTCGGGCAAGGAGTTCGGATTCACCACGCCCACCGCTGAATCCGCCGGCTGGCAGGAACGTTTCGGCGACGCGCAGATCTCGCAGTTCCTCGGCGCCGACATGATGGCGAAGAAGTGGGACATCAGTCGCGAGGACATGGAGCGCTGGGCGCTGCAGTCGCACGAGCGGGCCCGGGCAGCGATCGCCGACGGCAAGTTCGACAACGAGAACGTCGCCCTCGGTGACTGCGTCGTCGACGAATGCCCGCGCGAGACCTCGATGGAGAAGATGGCCGGCCTGCAGGTCCTCGCCGATGGTTCCCGGCTCACCGCGGCCGTCGCCTCGCAGATCGCCGACGGGTCGTCGGCGACCCTCGTCGTCTCCGAACGCGCGCTGAAGGAACACAATCTGACACCGCGAGCCCGCATCCACCACCTGTCCGTGCGCGGCGACGACCCCGTGATGATGCTCTCCGCGCCGATCCCGGCCACCAAGTACGCCCTCGACAAGACCGGCATGTCCATCGACGACATCGACGTCGTCGAGATCAACGAGGCGTTCGCGCCGGTCGTGCTCGCGTGGCTCAAGGAGACCGGCGCGGACCCGGCGAAGGTCAACCCCAACGGTGGCGCCATCGCACTCGGTCACCCCCTCGGCGCCACCGGCGCCAAGCTGTTCGCGACCCTCCTCAACGAACTCGAGCGCACCGGCGGCCGCTACGGACTCCAGACGATGTGCGAGGGCGGCGGGACCGCCAACGTCACGATCATCGAGCGGCTCGGCTGAGAGTCACCACCTCTGCTGCCTGAGGGCCACAGTTCGCCCCTCGACGTTCCCCTCTCGAGGCCGTACCATTCTGACAACAGGCGTGCCCACATACGGGTGTGATCTGGCGCATACTATTGTGTGGCACACGCGGACCATTTCGTTCCAACCGCCGCACGTCAGGTGCAGCACGACCTAGCTGAGGGGATCTCGATGACCAAGCCTGCTGAGCACACCAGCACCGGCGCCACCGGCGCGACGCGTGGCGTCTCGTCGGAAGCGCATAGTTTGACCGAACTGGTCGAGATCCAGCGCGCGGCGTTCCTGCGCGACGGGATCCCCGACGCCGACACGCGCATCGACCGCATCACGCGGCTTGCAGCCCTGCTCCTCGACAACGCCGACGAGATCGCCGCCGCGCTGGCCGAGGACTTCGGTGCCCGCCCGCGCGAGCTCTCGCTCGCCGCCGATGTGGCCGGCTGCATGATCGACCTCGCCCACCAGCGTCGCGGGGTCAAGGAGTGGATGGCCGAGTCGAAGGTCGCGAAGGTGCAGGGCCTGCTCGGGTACAAGCAGAGCATCCGCCACGACCCGCTAGGCGTCGTCGGCATCATGGGGCCGTGGAACTTCCCGCTGCAGCTGACGGTCGTGCCCGCGGGTTCGGCGTTCGCCGCCGGTAACCGGGTCATCATGCGACCGTCGTCGGTGACCGCGAAGACCACCGACGTGATCGCGAAGCACGCACCGAACTACTTTTCGATCGAGGAGCTGGCGATCGCCACCTCCAAGCACGGCTCGGGATCGGATTTCGCCAAGCTCAAGGTCGACCACATGTTCTTCACCGGCTCACCCGGTGTGGGCGCCTCGGTGGCCCAGGAGGCCGCGAAGAACCTGATCCCGGTCACCCTCGAACTCGGCGGCAAGAACCCGGCCGTCGTCGACGTCGACGCCGACATCGACAAGGCCGCGACGATGCTCGCCGACGCCCGCATGGTCAACGGCGGCCAGGTGTGCCTGTGCCCGGACTACGTCTTCGTCCCCGAGGCCAAGCTCGGCGAGTTCACCGACAAGGTCGTCGCGCGGTGGACCGAGAACTTCCCGACGATCATCGACAACGAGCAGTTCACGTCGACGATCAACCAGAAGAACTACGAGCGGATCCTCGGGCTCATCGACGACGCCGAGCAGCTCGGCGCCACCAAGCGTCAGGTGATCCCCGGCGGCGAACCGCTGCCGGACGCCGAACGCCGCAAGATTCCGCCGACGCTGCTCACCGGCGTCAAGGCGGGCATGAAGATCGAGGAGGACGAGGTCTTCGGTCCGGTGCTGACCGTGTACCCCTACCGCGACCTGTCCGAGGTCATCAGCCAGATCGGCTCGCACCCGCATCCGCTGACCATGTACTGGTGCGGCGATCAGAACGAGCGGTTCCAGAAGCTGGCCGACAACACCCGCAGTGGTTCGATCAACGGCAACGACTTCGCCATCCACCTGTTCAGTGGCGAACTGCCGTTCGCCGGCGTCGGTAACAGCGGAATGGGCGGGTATCACGGCCGCACCGGTTTCGAGACCTTCAGCCATGCTCGGGCCGTCGCGTTCTCGACGCTGCCGGTCAGCGTTGCCGAGATGATGTCGCCACCGTTCCTGCCCAAGGACACCAGGCTGACCAACAACCAGCTGAAGCTGTGGAAGTTCTTCAACAACCGCGCCATGAAGAAGGTGCGCAAGCGCCTCGGCGCATAACATCGGTCGTCTTGGCCGGGATCGTCGTCCGACGGTCCCGGCCAAGCGCTTGCTAGGGTGAGCGCAGACTCTTCCAGGAGGATGCGCTTGTCACCACGAGGTCAGACCAGGATCGACGCGAACGGCCGGACCGCTGCGAGTACCGCCGACGCGCCGACTCGTTCGTCGCGCCGGGACGAGTTGTTGGCGACCGCCGGGCGCATGTTCGCCGAGCAAGGGCTGCGCTCGACGACGGTCCGGGACATCGCCGACGCGGCCGGAATCCTCTCTGGGAGTCTGTATCACCATTTCGACTCGAAGGAGTCGATGGTCGACGAGATCCTGCGGGGTTTCCTCGACGACCTGTTCGCTCGCTACCGGCAGATCGCGGCGTCGAGCAAGTCGGCGACCGAGACCCTGCGGGGGCTCGTCATCGCGTCGTTCGAGTCCATCGATGCCGAACGCAACGCGGTCGCGATCTACCAGGACGAGGCGAAGCGTCTCTCGGGCCAGGAACGTTTCGCCTATATCTCCGAACTGAACGTCGAGTTCCGGCAGTTGTGGCAGTCGGTGTTGCAGCGCGGCGTCGAAAACGGGGAATTCCGGGCCGATCTCGACGTCGAACTCGTCTACCGCTTCATGCGCGACACCGTGTGGGTCGCCGTGCGGTGGTATCGGCCCGGGGGCTCGATGACGGTCGACTCGATCGCCGATCAGTACCTGTCGGTGGTCCTCGACGGCATCCTGCCGCGCTGACCACGCGCGTCGAAGTTAGGGTAGCTTTCCTTTCCCAGCGTCTGGCCGTTATTGTGCGCGTATGACAATTGGCGGAACCGATGTGGCCGCGCCGGCACCAGTCTCCAACGTCGACGTCGAACCCGACGATCCGAAAGCCGCGCGCGCTCAGGCCAGATCCGAGTCCAAGGCGAAAGCCGCTGCCCTCGCCGACGTCCTGGCCCCGGTGAAGAAGCGCACGCTGCTCGCCCAGTTCGTCCAGATCTTCGCCTCCGCCGCCACGGTGGTGCCGTTCATCGGGATCGTCGAACTCGGGCGCATCCTGCTCGAACCGGGACCGGTCGATTCCGGTCGCGTCTGGCTGGTCGTGTGGCTGGTGGTCGGTGGGCTCGGCGCTCGCGCCGCCTTCAGCTTCCTCGCGCTCGCGATCACCCACTTCGCCGATCTCGATCTCCAGGCGCAACTTCGAATCCGCATCGCGGACAAGCTGGGTCGGCTGCCGCTGGGGTGGTTCAGCCGGACCAGCTCGGGTGCGGTCCGCAAGTCGGTGCAGAACGATGTCGCCGACCTGCACTATCTCGTCGCGCACGCGACCGTCGAGGCCACGGCCGCGATGCTGTCGCCGATCTTCGCGCTGATCTACTGCTTCTACCTGGACTGGCGCCTGGGGCTGCTCGCGATCGCGACGGTGCCGCTGTACGCGCTGACGTACTCCTACATGGCTCGTGACCTGACGACCGAGATGGAGAAGATGGACAAGGGCGTCGCGCGGATCAGTGCCACCATCGTCGAGTTCATCTCGGGCGTCGCCGTCGTGAAGACCTTCGGACAGACAGGCAAGGCGCACCGGCGGTTCGTCGATGCCGCCGACGAGTTCAACGACGACTTCGCCGGCTACATGGGGCCGATGCTCCGCGTACAGGCGGTCACCACCGTCCTGATCAGCGCGCCGCTGATCCTGCTGGTCAACCTCGGCGTCGGGTACTGGCTCGTCGACAACGGGTGGGTCCAGCCGATCGAGCTCGTCGGGTCGACGCTGATCGCGATGGTGTTGCCGACCGCGCTGCTCACGGTCTCGACCGCGGTCCACACCCGTCAGCAGGCCTCGGCCGCCGCCCTGCGTATCGCCTCGTTGCTCGCCGAACCGGAGCTGACGGTTCCGGAGAACCCCCAGGTGCCCGCCGGGCACGATGTGCGGATCGAGAACGTGCACTTCACCTACCCGCCGCGCCTCGGAGTCCCGTCCGGGGTGAAGGCGCTCGACGGGGTCAGTGTCGAACTGGCCGAGGGAACCGTGACCGCTCTCGTCGGGCCGTCGGGAAGCGGTAAGTCGACGCTTGCGACGCTGCTGCCCCGCTTCGGCGATCCCGACTCCGGTGCGGTGCGCATCGGTGGGGTCGATGTCCGCGACATCGCGCCCACCGAGCTCTATCGCCACGTCGGGTTCGTGCTCCAGGACGTGCAGCTGCTGACGATGTCGGTGCGCGACAACATCCGGCTCGGCCGTCCGGACGCAAGTGACGAGCAGGTCTACGACGCCGCCCGCGCCGCCCAGATCCACGACCGCATCCTCGAGCTGCCCGACGGCTACGACACCGTGGTCGGCGACGGGGCGCACTTCTCCGGCGGTGAGGCGCAACGTGTCTCGATCGCGCGGGCCCTGCTCGCCGACACCCCGATCCTCGTCCTCGACGAGGCCACCGCCTTCGCCGACCCGGAGTCGGAGGCGCAGATCCAGCAGGCCATCGGCGCGTTGATGGTCGGGCGCACGGTGCTCGTCATCGCGCACCGTCTGGGCTCGATCACGCACGCGGACAACATCGTCGTCCTGGATCGGGGTCGGGTCGTCGAACAGGGTCGGCAGGACGAACTGGTCGCCCGCGGCGGGTTGTACGCGTCGATGTGGGCCTCCTACGAGGCCGGGACCACCAGGCAGGACGAGGAGATCGCGCGGGGCGCGGTCACGAGCAGCGAGGCGGCACGATGATCCGCGGTTTCTATACGATCCTGGGTTCCGAACGTGCCCGGATGGTCGTCTTCCTGACCTGGGTGGTCGTCTACGGCGTCGCGCAGGGGCTGGCGATGCTGACCCTGGTCCCGATCGTCGAACACCTGCTGACCGGTGACCTCTCCGCCGCCGCGATGTGGTTGTGGCCGTTGGCCGTTCTGGTCGTCATCTGTGCGGTCAGTGCCTACGTGCAGTCGCTCAAGGGCATGACGATGGCGCTCTACGCGATGCGCATGCTGCACCACCGTCTCGGCGATCACATGGTCACGCTGCCGCTCGGCTGGTTCACCCGCGACCGCGTCGGTGACGTCTCCCAGATCGCGGTCAAGGGAACGATGTTCGTGGGCAGTACCGGCGCGCACTACATCACCCCGGTCGTCGTCAACATGGTGAGCTCCGTCGTGGTCGTCATCGGTATCTGCTTCTTCGACTGGCGCATCGGTCTTCTGATGGTCGCAGGGACGCTGCTGCTGATGTACGTCGGCAAGCTGTCGAGTTCGTTCCTCGCGAAGTCCGAGGGCCGTAAGCGTGCCGAGGCCGTCAAGGTCAACAACCGGGTCCTGGAGTTCGCCCGCTGCCAGGCGGTGCTGCGGGCCTTCGGCGACTCGGACTCCGCGCACAAGCCGCTCGCCGACGCACTCGGACAACAAGCACGCGTGGGCAAGTCGATGCTCTGGCGCTCGATCCTCGGCATCCTGCTGAACGGACTGTCGGTGCAGGTCGTCTTCAGTGCCGTGCTCGCGCTCGGCGCGGGGCTGGCCGTGGCGGGCCACATCGAGCCGGCCCTGCTGATCGCCGTCTTCGGCCTCGCGGCCCGCTTCTTCGGCCCGATCGGCGAACTCGCCGAACTCGGTTCGACGCTGCGCATGTCCACCGACGAGATCAACCGCATCACCGGGGTGCTCGACACCGACCGGATGCCCACCCCCGATCAACCCACGCCGATCACCGAACCGGGTGCTGTCGAACTCGACGGTGTCGCTTTCGGGTACGAGACCGGCGCGCAGGTCCTGCGCGATGTGTCCCTGCGAGCCCGCCCCGGCACGATGACTGCACTCGTCGGCCCGTCGGGGTCGGGTAAGTCGACGATCTTCCGTCTCATCGCACGGTTCTACGACGTCGACGGCGGCGTCGTGAAGGTCGGCGGCGTCGACGTGCGGGAGCAGGAGACCGGTGCACTCATGGGCCAGTTGTCCCAGGTGTTCCAGGACGTCTACCTCTTCGACGACACCCTGTGGGAGAACATCAAACTCGGACGGCCAGATGCGACCGACGACGAGATCCGAGCAGCCGCCGAGACCGCGGGGGTCACCTCGATCGTCGACCGGCTGCCCGATGGCTGGCAGACCGTCGTCGGTGAGGGCGGTTCGGCCCTGTCCGGCGGTGAGCGGCAACGAGTCTCGATCGCACGCGCCCTGCTGAAGGACGCGCCGATCGTGCTGTTCGACGAGGCGACCAGCGCTCTCGATCCCGAGAACGAGTCCCACGTCGCGGAATCCATCCGCCGGCTCGCCGACTGCAGCACGGTGCTGGTCATCGCGCACAAGCTGTCCACCGTGATCGCCGCCGACCAGATCGTCGTGCTCGACGATCAGGGCGGCGTCGACGACATCGGCACCCACGACGAACTGCTCACCCGCGGTGGGCGATACACCGAGTTCTGGAACCAGCGGACCGCAGCTGCCGGCTGGACGCTGACGCCGTCGGCTTAGGCGCGCCCTTCCGAGGCGGTGAGAGCGGGCTGGACCTGTCGACCTCGTTCCGAGACCGATCGCCCCCCGCCCACCGGGATCTCGGAGCGAAATTGCGCAACGCGCAAGAGATTTTCGCCACCAGACCCCGGCGGCCAGGGCTTGTTGAACACTGTGGAGTTGTCAAAGGTCGTGTGGCGTCGGTCGGTGTCGACGCCGGAGGGTCTGGTGGGGGCGGGGTGAGGTCAGACGAGGGCGTCGTCCAGGCGCATGGTGCGCCGGTTGTAAGCCGGCCGAGGTAGACGCCGCGGGTCGATATCGGCCGGTGGGATCAACCACGGATGACGATCAGGGCCCATCATCACCTCCCACCCATGATGATGCACCTGGGTATGACAGCGCTGACACAGTAGACATCCGTTGTCCAGATCAGTCGGTCCGCCGTCAGCCCATGGCACCAGATGATGCACCTGCGTATGCGCCGCTGGTGCACCGCATTTCACGCAACACACATCCCGCACGACGATCGCCTGACGCAGATGATGCGGGAATAACCGCTTCGTCGTCCCCATCCGTAGCGGCACCCCCTCGTCGTCGAGGACGATCTCGGCGACCCCGCCGTCACACGACAACCGACGTGCCGTCGATGCCGTGACCGCGCCCACCCACGGCAGAATCGCCGGGCCCACACCATCAGCGGGGATGGTCACCACTACCTGAGTGCGGGGTGCACCTGCGGTGGTCATCGCCGCACCGATCGCGGCCTGATCGAGCAGTAGCTCCAACCCGTCCGCACGACGCTGCCCGACATCACGGCGGTCGTCGGCCCCGTCGGGTTCGGGACGCGGACAGGAGCGTTCGTCGATCATCGCCAGGAACTTCTCGCCGATCACCGCCGTCACATCGCCGGTGATCGCGACCCGGCCTTCGTCGGTCACCCTGGTGTGCAAGGTGTTCAGCGACGCATCATCGGCCGGCGCGACCGCGTGCGGATCGTCATCGGCGACCCGCATGGCGATGCTCCGGGCGTGAGGGTTGATCTCGGCGGGGGGGGGCCCCGGGGACGCA
>ERZ501064.48-NODE-48-length-33244-cov-10.739733_pt1 | contig 33244 bp, 27 predicted proteins | sample MGYA00510851_ERZ501064 | MGnify/ENA primary metagenome ERZ501064 (study PRJEB25958, sample SAMN03398529) | human skin metagenome | study: EMG produced TPA metagenomics assembly of the Human Skin Microbiome Metagenome (human skin metagenome) data set. | reverse complement strand
GGCGAACAGCAGCGTGTCGCCTTGGCTCGATTGCTCCTCAAGCCGAGCCGGATCATCCTGGCCGACGAACCCACGGCGTCACTTGACCGGGACAACGAGGACCTGGTCCTAAATCTTTTACAAGATCTCGCCAATGAAGGCAAAGTGATACTTCTCGCCACTCACAGCGGCCGAGTCGCGAGTCGTTGTTCGCGGGTGCTGTCACTGCACCACCATTAACTGCCCAACCGCCTCACGCCAAGGGACAGGAAGACTCGCTCTCAGTATCCTCGACCACGTGCGACCGACTCCGGTGGGCAGGTTCCTAGCCACTGTTAACCGCTGGGCCTGACCCCCCGGAAAGCCTCGTACCACCCGACCCAACAACGGTGCGCAATCCAGCCTCCATACCACCCACCTCATCAGCTAAACCAACCTCACCAAGAACACGCCACAACAGACGCGAGAAAGGCATCACCGCCGCCCCCTGTAGCAGCTGACCGACTGCAGCACGGGTATGCATAGGCCGGGCGAAACCAAACCTCTCGCACCGATCAGAGCCTGCTCTTTCATGCTGCAGTTCCGGGAAGTACAACGTCATGACCGCCAACAACTAGAGGTCAACATAAGTTTTCTTCCCGCAACCTAACACCAAATCCATCCCGTGCGATCAGTCACTCCACCACAAGCCCGCAACTATCACTACAGCACGTTTATGCAACTCACAGGAATTGAGGATAGGACACATACCCACCCAACAGAAACGCCACCGGACATCCTAAACACCCACCCCCAATAAACAGGCAAATTAGGGAGGGATATCATTCATCCCATCGACAACTGGACCGTCGAACAAGTCCGGATGTGGAGAGTTCTTTCTACGGTAGCCCTTCACCCTGACACCCTCTACCGGCCCTAGAAGCCAGAAGAGAGAAACCGCACACATAATAACAGGAGTTGAACAGTTGCACACACAGAAAACAGCCTGGAAGCGCATTAGTGCAGCTATAGCTGCAATACTGGCCATGACAATGGTCGGCTGCGGCACTTCAGATCCTTCAAAGGGAGGAGAATCCAGAGCAGAAGAAGCAAAGACGTCCTTCACGTGTAACCGACAGCTTCGGCCATAAAGTCGATTTTAAGACAAGACCACAGCGAGTATGCCTGTTGTCTGCGACACTACTCAGCATTTGGTATGACTTGGGCGGCACGGCGGCATGCACGCCATCCTTAACTGGAAATGAAAAACTTCAACCAGCCCATGCTGCAGCCATAAAGAAGGTCCCCAAGGTCGGCATGATATATGCTGTCAATTTAGAACGAATGCTTGCTACAAACCCAGACCTCGTCATCGCACCTGGAGCCGTAAGCCAGAACGTAACAGACAAACTTTCTTCTCAAGGAATTCCTGTGTTGAACATCAAAACGAGGTCACTGGATGAGGTTCTCCAAACTTATCAAACCCTCGGTAAAGTACTCGGCCACACCAAAGAAGCCAAAAAGCGTTCCTCTCAAATTTCCGCACAGGTCAAGTCCACCGTTAACAAGATGCCAGCAGACGGCAAACGGGTCGCTATTCTGTTCGCAACAGCCACGTCAATGTCACTAAAGTTAAACAACAGCATCGCCGGATCAATGGCCAAACTTCTCAAGTTGAAGAACATCGCTTCGTCGGCAATTCCAGATGACCCAAATGCCGAAACTGCCACGCTCAGTGTCGAGAAGATAACTCAGCAACAGCCCGATATCATCATGGTCACCTCAATGGTACAGAACAACGCACTAGCCCGGCAAATAGTGAACAGAGAATTGACCAGCAACCCAGCCTGGCAGGCAGTGGATGCCGTACGAAAAAAGAAAATCATTTACCTCCCTCAACAATATTTCCTGTTCAACGGTGGTCCCAACTACCCAGATTCCGTGGCTTACATGGCAGCTTCTGTGCATCCGGAAATCTTTGGAAAACCCATTGAACCATGACAATACCCGCCAAAACAAAAATACTCACATCGACAACGAAGAGAACGTCAAGTAACAGCCACCGAAGGCACCACCTCACGGCAATCGTATTCGTCATCCTTGTTGCGATCATGATCGTCAGCGTCATAACAGGGATCGGGTTCGGTTCGATACAGTTGTCACCCTCTGACGTAGTCAAAGGATTGTTCGGTCCGTCCGATTTCCAATGGCATAGGGTGGTATGGGGAGTGAGATTCCCCAGGGTCGTCCTTGCTGCCCTGGTCGGCATGAACCTTGCAACGTCGGGTGTGATTCTTCAAGCCGTGATGAGCAATCCCCTTGCCGATCCGAGCATCATCGGGGTCTCCTCGGGCGCAGGGCTTCTAGGAATAGGCACGCTGCTTATTTTCCCAGAACGAGCAAACCTTGTACCTGTAATGGCGTTCATCGGTGCGATGTTGGCAGATATGGCAATCTATGCACTCGCATGGAGGGGTGGCGTTCAACCACTGCGAATCATCCTTTCCGGGGTTGCCGTCTCAGCGCTGTGCGGCGCAGGGATCTCCGCTGTCATGGTACTTATGGCCGACAATGTGCAAGGCGCTCTCATGTTCATGAATGGCAGCCTCGCCATGCGCAGTTGGGCCGAGGTGTCCCTCATCTGGCCATATACCGTGGTAGGGATCATTGCCGCCGTTGTGCTGTCCCGCAGACTCGACATCATCACTCTGGGTGATCAAGTTGCACAAGGCATGGGAATGAACGTTCAAGCGAATCGCCTTGTCCTCACTGCCGTGGCGGCCCTCCTAGCCGCCAGCACAGTCAGCGCCATCGGGTTGCTCGGGTTCGTCGGTCTCATCGTGCCGCACATCATGCGGCTGATCGTCGGAAATCGCCACGTCATCCTGGTTCCAGCGTGTGTGCTCGCCGGAGCTGCATTAGTTATGCTGAGCGACACATGCAGTCGGGTCATCTTCGATCCTTTCGAGATACCGGTTGGCATCATGCTCACAGCACTGGGGGTTCCCTTCTTTCTTTTCCTCCTCAGAAAGACATTGTGAGATGGGAAATATCATGGAAACACCTATACTTTCCGGCTCCCACTTGAACGTCACCTTGGGCAATCACAAGATTCTCAATGACGTCTCCGTATCATTCCAGGCGGGAGTTATGCACGCCATACTTGGCCCCAACGGTTCTGGGAAGACCACCCTGGTACGCACGTTATGCGGAGCCCTCTCCCCCGAGTCAGGGAGCGTCAAATTCGATGGAACGGATCTATCCACGATGTCCGCATCCTGTATCGCGCGTCGTATTGCGATCGTCTGGCAGAGCGCGACCGCTCCCTCTGACCTCACCGTACGTCACCTCGTTGGCTACGGGAGATATGTCCACACACCGTGGTGGCAGATAAGGGACACCAGCGCCGACAACCATGTGGAACAAGCAATGGAGCTGGCCGATGTCACGTGCTTCGCCGATCGACGCGTCACCACTCTTTCAGGCGGACAGCGACAGAAAGTGTGGCTGGCGGCGGCCCTGGCACAGGAACCCACTGTCCTTATCCTCGATGAGCCCACAACCTATCTGGATGTCACCCATCAACTGCGAGTCCTCGATCTTGTTCGATCGCTGAACCAAGAACGGGGAATCACCGTCATAGCCGTCATGCATGACCTCACTCAAGCCGCCCGCTATTGCGACAGATGCGCCATTCTTAAAAATGGCCAGCTGACACTCGAAGGACCACCTGACGCGCTATCCTCCGGGCCCATCGAAGAGAACTTCGACATCGAAGCGTGGATTACGACGGATCCCCAAGGCAAGCTCCCAGTCATCCAACCACGTCGCCCCTTGAAGGAAGCACGATGAAAATTACGTTCTTGACTGTGTTCCCCGATCTCGTGAAACATGTTTCCGAAGCAGCCAAGACCATTGATCCAAGCCACGATCTTCTCGAACTGCATTTCTTTAACTCTACCACGAGACCCACTCCAGAAGAACTTGAGGCACTGACAAGAGCTATTCACGACAGCGATATCGTCGTCCTTGACGCCATGGGTGGTGACCCCCAGTGGATTCGGGCTACACGATTAACTTTGGACGACTTTGATGGGGCAGTCCTTTCTTGGGGAGCCGAGTTTATCGACAAGGTGAGATTAGGATCGTTCTCCATGGCGACAGCCCGCAATGCCATAGAAAAAACTGGCAGCCACGCTGACATGAAACACATGCCGCCAGACATGAAGTCGATGCTCGGAAACACGGGAGCCCAAAAGAGCATTAAGGGCATACTGAATAGTGCCAAAAAAATGATTCCTATCATCACAGAAATGGGGTCATCCACAGACTCTGGAAGTGAAATCTCTGGGATAAATCGCGTACATGCCACAGTGAAAGGGATGCGAACCGCACCAAAATTTATGGCCGACGCGAAGAGATTTTCCGCGCTGGGTAAAGCCTTCCACTCGATGCGAGAACCGCAAGCAGATTTTTTCCTTCGCCATCTGCTTCATTTCGACGGCGGTCACCCAGAGGTCGTTGTGCCCACACCACCCGAGGCTCTAGCCCCTGCGAGCGTCGGTGCACCGTGGCCTAGTAGACACTTCCCCACCGTCGAAAAATACCGCCAGGAATGTGACGCTCCACACGGAAGACCCACTGTCGTCCTTCTTTACAGCGGCCTCACATATCCCTACGACAGTAACGATGTCGTACGCGCCTTAATGGATTCGTTACGTAAGGACTGCTGGGTTGTGCCCATCAGCATCGTGGCCGCCGGTGGCGAATCTTTGGAGGCTCTGCGCACACTTCTGAGCGAAGCCGCACCAAAACTTATTATCAGCATGCAGGGCTTTCGCATTGGCGGGGGGCCGATGGGGGGTGATGTTGATTCCAGCACGGCCATGCTCAAATCGATCAATGCCCCGATTATGCATCCCCTCATACTCTCCCGATACACCGAGAAACAATGGAACGAGTCACGACACGGCCTCGGTCAGAGTGAAGCCATGGTCATGCTCATGTTACCCGAAATGGACGGTTGTCTGGCCGAGATACCGATAGCGGCGATGACTGAGCCAGCTCAAAACACGGCCACGGGAGTCGTCACATCGGTACTCGTGCCAATCCCAAAGCAAATTGAAAGATTTGCACGACGAGTTCGTGGCCAATTGAGACTATCGACAACTCCGGCTCCTCAGAAACGAATCGCACTCATTGGCTACGATTATCCTGCAGGAGAGGGGAACCTCCTCAACGGAGCCTTTCTGGACGTCAGCGAATCTATGGCGGCAATCATGCGCGAACTGTCGCACCGCGGCTATCAGACCAAGACCCCTAGTGGGCAACAACTTCTCAATGACTTACTGGCCCAAGCCGTAAACTCCCCTGAATATTCGCAGACTGTACGGCCGAAAACTTACCTACGCGCCGATGCCGAACAAGATCTGCCGCACCCCCGTGCGTGGCAAAGTATGGATGAAACACACCCAAGCCCAAGCGACTGCCCTATGACGACTCCTGAGGGCGATTTCATCATCCCCGCAGTCGACTACGGGAACGTCTTGGTCGGTATCCAACCAGGTCGTGGCTCAGTCAAGATGGCTACCACTGACGCCCACGACACCACTCGTCCCCCACACCCGCAGTACGCCGGTTTCTACACATGGCTGAGCCAAGTCTGGAAACCAGACGTCATCATCCATGTCGGAACACACGGCACCTTGGAATTCCTCCAAGGTAAAGAGAACGCGGTCAGCGCGGAATGCTTCCCCGACATGCTCATCGGTGATATCCCCCACGTGTACATCTATTACTGTGGAAACGCTGCAGAGGGGCTGATTGCGCGTCGTCGCGCACACGCGATTCTCGTGAGTTATCAACCTCCCGTGATGCAACCCACAAGACTCGACGGTGAGTTGGCAGAACTAGACGATCTCATCTCCGAATACCGACGCAGTGTCACCCTCATGCCCCAAACCAGCGCCGAGTTGTTGGAACAGGTGCACGGACGCGCCACAGCTCTACATCTTCCGACCGATCTCGATGAACTCGAGGTAGAGCTAGCACGGACCAAGCGTTCGCTTGTCCCCATGGGTCTACACGTCTGGGGACAGGCCTATACCCCGCAGGAGGCTCGACTCATGGTGCGCGGAATGGCCGAGCACGGTTCATTTGACGGTGAACTAGCCCCCGCACTCTCCCCTAGCGAGCAAGCCAAGGTCGTCGGCAAGGTGCTGGGAGAGGTTTCAGACTCACCCAACGAAACATCTTTACCGAAAAATCTGTGGAACCCAAAAACCCCGAAGACGAGGCGCTCACTCAGGGAGTCGGGTACCTGGCGTCTTGGGCACGAAATCTGTACGCGCGGCTACAACACAATGACGAGATGGAAGGTTTATTCCACGCCCTCGAAGGACGTCACGTTGATGCACGCTTAGGTGGCGATCCCATACGTAATCCAGAAGTCTTGCCCTCGGGGCATTCGCTGTACCAGTTCGACTCACGGCGAGTACCCACCCCCATCGCAGTGCGACGAGGGCGTGACATCGCCAACCACGTTTGTTCTGCCTACCGCGCCAGCCATGACGGCGCTGATCCCACCACGATCGCCGTCGTGCTGTGGGGATTGGAGACCACCCGTACCCAAGGTGAAACTTACGCCCAAATCCTGAGCCTTTTAGGAGTGCGGTCTTTGACACCACGACGTCCGAACTCTCCGCACTGGGAAATCATTCCAAGCAATGAACTTGAACGCCCAAGGGTGGATGTCGTCGTCACGATCTGCGGGTTTTTCCGCGACCTCTTCAGCAATCTCATCGATGAGTTAGACGACATTCTTCATGCGGTGGCGGCCCTGGACGAACCAGCTGACATCAATCCCCTCGCTGCCCGAACGCGTCAACAGGCACAAGCCATGCGTCAATCCGGCGAACCCGAAGAACGAATCGAAGCTCTGGCACACGCGCGAATTTTCGGGCCACCTCCAGGCCAATACGGTTCGGGGCTGACCGACATCGTCGATTCTGGACAATGGCAAAGTCCCGAAGACCTTGCCACGGCCTTCACAGCTGCTTCAGGCCACGTCTACACCCGTTATGATCACGGCTCCCATACAGACGGTCTCTATGACTCCCGGCTCAAGGATGTCGACCTCGTGTCGCAGACTCGATCGTCCAACGAGTACGAGATTACCGATCTCGACCACTATTTCGAATACTTAGGGGGATTGGGTAATTCAGTTCGCGCCGCCAAAGGTACATCAATCCCGATCCTTGTGACCGATACCACCCAAGATGAGGTGTACACGACTTCCGTTGGAAGGGCAGCTGCCAAGGGGCTGCGTACTCGCCTCCTCAACAAGGACTGGATGGAAGCCATGCTTGCCCACGGGCACCGTGGGGTCACTGAAATCGAGAAACGAGTCACCAATCTCGTCGGTCTAGCTGCTACGACAGACCAGATCGACGATTGGATGTTCGACGAGGTCTGCGACACCTACATCGATGATCCTGAGATGGTGCAAAGGCTATCGACATTGAATCCGCATTCCCTTGCCAGCATGGCCCAACGCATGGTCGAAGCACACGACAGGTCACTGTGGAACGCTAGCGCCGAGCACCTGGACAAGCTTCACGACCTCACTTTCAAGCTTGATTCCAGTTTGGAAGCTGGAACGCAAGAAATCGACTACCCATGAAGAGGCAGTCTCATAAAACCGAGAAAGGAATACTGATGACAAAAACACTTCCATACTTAGCAGTTACCTGCGCACTCGGGCTTCTCCTTACGGGCTGTTCACAGAGCTCTCAGGGATCGTCTCGTGTTACTCCCAGCGCAGCCCCGGATGCCACCATGACACCGAGTGGAAACGTATCCAAAGATCTCGATGTAAAGACCAAGGTCATCAAGGGGGCAGGACTAGCTATCACCGTAGACAAGGGCAAGCAGCAGGTAACTTTTCAGACTGTCGATCCCAAGACCAAGAAACCAATGAAGGATTGGTACATGTTCAACGAGAAAGCGCAAACGCTTTCTTGGCACAAGTGGGTATCCGCTATGGGTCAAGCCTTTGACTACACATTCTCCTTAACCACGCACAAGATGACCAAGATCAAAGATTTCCACCATAACGACATCACCCCCCAAGTAAAACAGATGGGATTCTGGAAACCAGCTCAAGACTCAACGGGCGATGCCGAAAAGCGTCTCGAAAAATACTTCAAGAATCGTTACGGAATGACCATCAAGCAGGCTGCTTCCGCTTGATGCCTCGTCATTTTCCCTTTGTAGCGATCGTGGGCCAGTCTGAACCCAGATTGGCCCTCACGCTGCTAGCCATCGATCCAATGATCGGTGGGGTCCTCATCACAGGCCCTCTCGGCACGGCCAAATCAACCTGTGCGAGGTCCTTCGTTGACCTCGTTCCAGGGATCGCCGTCCGTGACGTCACGGCAGGCACTACCGTGGACCGATTGATCCGCAGCATGGATCTCGAGGCTGCATTAGCCAGCGGACGGCGCCGTGATCATGTCGGCCTCCTCACCGAAGCCCAGGCTCTGTGCGCCGACGATGTTAACCTCTTTGATGACGCCGTAACAGCTGCCCTCATTGGTCGGCCCGAAGACCTACCCCTCATAGCAACAATGGCCGTAGGGGCGGACACCGTCCATCCCCAGCTCCTCGACCGTTTTGGTCTGTGCGCCGTGACTGTTCCCTGTCGTAACCCAAAGGACCGGGAGCTCATTGTCAATCATCGCCTTACGTTCGACGATGGCCCAGACTCCTTCATCACTACATGCACAGATGCCACCAATGAGGCCGTGAACCGTATTTGTGCTGCTCGAAACAAACTTCCTGACCTGGAATGGACCGACGCTGCACGAAACAAGTTCACGGAGCTCTTGACACAAGCGCATGCTCCCGGACAGCGCGCCGATCTTGTTTTGGCTCGATCGGCGACTGCTTACGCGGCGTGGCGGGGGGACAATAATGTCGTCGTCGAAGACGTCACTGCGGTGGCCGAACTCGTCCTGAGACACCGCCGGCGAAACTTGTCTTCGTCTCAGGCCCCCTCACCGGATCTCAATGATGCTCACTCCCACAGTGGCCCCTCATCGCCGCACGACGGAAACGAGCAACTGGATGAAAAAGGCCACGACGACAGCACGGCAGCTTCCCCGAGGGTCATCGCCCCTGAGGAAACCTTTAACGTACTCACATCCACCCCCGCAGCATATGACCGAACTCAACGTCGGGCCCGGGGACGCCGAATGGTCACCCGATCTGCAGATCTTCGGGGCCATGTGATCAGCTCACAACCGACGACGCAACCGGTCGATCTGTCACTGCCGGCTACCCTACGAGCAGCTGCCCCTCACCAAAGAGCGCGGCGTGCATCAGGAGAGGGACGTGATGGGTTGTCCGTAGTCGTCAAACGCTCTGACTGGAGACGCAAGGTGCGCGAGAGTCGGACGTCGACTCTCGTCGTATTCATCGTCGACGCAAGTGGATCCATGGGCGCCCGGGGCCGAATGGCAGCCAGCAAGGCAGCAGTCATCGGCCTGCTCCAAGATGCCTACGTAAAACGTGATCGTGTCGCCGTGATCACGTTCTCTGGCAATGACGCTCGAGTGATCGTGCCTGCGACATCAAGTATCGAGCGTGCACAGCGGCTTCTGACGACGATGGCAGTCGGCGGACAGACGCCGCTAGCATCAGGGCTCTCATGCGCTGGAAGACTCATCGAGACAGAGTTGCGACGGGATTCTACCCTTCGCCCCGTCGCCATCGTGGTGACCGATGGTGGCGGTAACGTTGGACTTGACGGTCGGGTGGACCGAACTGCCACCAATCAGGCATTCGATGTCGCACAAACTTTGTCCGACGACACAAGAACCTCGTGGATCATCGTAGATACCTCCGTCAACCGAGTTCATCAAAGGGACTGCGAAGCACTGTCAGGAATTCTTCATGCGCCTCGCATGACCATCGACGATCTGCAATCCGGAGTCTTCATCCCTTTCATTCGATCCACGAGTCGAGCCCTTTCTTATTCTCAGAGAGATTGACATGGAAAAACCTATCTATCCTTTCGCAGCGATCGTTGGTCAGGAGGAGATGAAGCTTAGCCTTATCCTGTGCGCTATATACCCACGCTTATCAGGAGTGCTCATCCAAGGAGACAAGGGAACAGCAAAATCAACAGCCGTCAGAGGAATGGCGCAAATAATGCCTACCATTTCTCAGGTTGACGACGTTTATCATCTAAGCGCTGATGAGCAACATATCTACGGAGATCCTTTAGGGGTTCCAAGCTGCACAAATCTACAGCTTCGGCAAGTTCCAGTAGTGGAGCTACCGGTTGGGGTCACCGAAGACAGGGTTGCCGGGACACTTGACGTAGAAACAGCCTTAGTCCGGGGGCAGCAAAGGTTCCAGCCAGGCCTGCTAGCGTCGGCACACCGAGGAATACTGTACGTCGATGAGGTCAATCTTCTTGACGATCACATCGTCGACATCTTGCTGGATTCTGCAGCTATGGGAGTGAATACCGTTGAACGGGAAGGCATGAGCGTGATCCATCCATCCCGTTTCAGCTTGGTAGGAACGATGAATCCCGAAGAAGGCCAGCTACGTCCACAATTGCTGGATCGGTTCGGACTGTGCGTTACGGTCCAGGGAGAGACCGATCCCGAGGTACGGATGGAGATCGTACAACGTCGACTATCATTCGAAGACGATCCGGATGGATTTATTACAGAATGGTCCTCGCATAGCAGACGATTAGCCGAACGCATCGAAAATGCCATGACCCTAGTCCAATCCGTCGAGATTCCGAAAAATATTCTTTCCACAGCGGTACAGATCTGTCTGGATTCCAACATCGACGGCCATCGAGGCGACATCACCATCATTCACGCCGCAAGAGCCTTAGCAGCGTGGGCGGGACGAGACCGAATTATTCAGGCCGATCTCGAAAAAGTCGCCCCCCTGGTCCTCAATCATCGGTTACAATATGCGTCGGGCGTCGCGCGGGCTCCACGCGGATAGACAAGATCAAGTAACAGGACCCCATCAAACACAAAGACCTCGGAGATACAACTAGACGGCACGGAAGGCTCCGGTTTCTTGGGGGTCTGGTGAGTCGGGGCTTGGGTCCCTAACGATATCGGTCCTGCCTGGCTTTTCCAGCATACGTGATATCCCCCTCAACAACGCCCTACGGGCTAATGGAGTGGAGCCCAACGCGATCACAGCCGAACACTCAGTGATCTTGCTGCGACTGGAGGTCTATAACGGCAGTCACGATTCGTGTCGAGGCGGCCACGGCATGTGACCTGGTCAGTGCTTAATGCTCGATTCTAGCCACATGTGACACTGCGAGTCGAAAACGCCGTCAGCTACCAGAACTACTACGCGGCACTAACCACATACGCAACAACAAATAGGTGGGGGCCAAATGACCCCCACCTATCACCGTCGTCAGCACATGCTGATCAACAAATAATCATCACACACCAGTATTAGGCAGTGACCCATTGCTACCGGATATGATCTGACCCGTCTTAGCATCAACCAGGACATCGTGACATTCCCGCTTCGTCGGAGACGCAGCGCTCTTTTTCACCAGAGAAGCAGAATTTTGCTTCGCAGCGGACGCGGAATCCGATTTGTCCCCCAACGAAACAGAGAAGTTATCCATTGAATGGCCCTTCTTATAGAAACCATTCCACACCTGTACGCCGTTCCCAGTCAAAACAACAGACGTCGCAGTAAAACCAGACCCGGATGGAACAACGGAAACATTCGCAAAGTCAACCCTACCTTTAAAGGGTGCCATTCCTCCAGCATTCAAGGTAAGCTTCATAACGCCTTTCCCATTCTTCAAAGAAAGGGACGGATCACTCAGCGATAGATCAAGGAGCCCATGCACCCCCGTAAAGTGAACACCGCCAGAAAAATTGAGATTTCCCGTCTTCGTGGCCCTATCGTAGTTACCCCCACTGAACGGGAAGTTGAACCGAGTCCCATCAGCGGAGGCTCCCCCCCAACATCGTCCACTTGCCTTGCATCGGGCCCTTGAGAGCATTGACGAATGAGGTCGAAACCCCCCAGTTCATGCTGCCCTTGCCAACCTTGGCTGGCGTAGAGGTAGGTGACGTAGCCCTCGACGCTCCAGGGACGACCGTGCACACCTGCTTGCGGATAATCTTGTGAGCACCCGCGGACGGAGCCTCACCAGCAGCAGCCTCCGTCGCAGCATCCGACTGCGGCGCCATAATTGTGCTTTGGTCAGGTTTGGGAGCCACCGTCGGCTTTGGCTTAACACTCGGCTTAGGGGTAACACTCGGCTTGGGAGTCACCGTCGGTTCCGGGCGAGAGGATTGAGGCCCAAGCTTCAAGGACGAATCGATGTCATCCATGGGCTTTCCAGCTCGATAGAAACCAGCGAATGCATCGACAGCTTGGCTATTCAGCTTGACATTGGTTCCCACAACCTGAGCTGCATCGTTTTGACCCTGCGTAATAGAGCCGGTCATATCAACGAAAGTTATACGGCCATAGTCAACCGACTGCCCGACCATAGTCTTGGACTTCACGGACATAATCACATGATCATCGCCATTGTTAACGACAATCTCAGGGTCGGCGAGAGTAAGATCCATTCTTCCGCCAACACCGGTAAAATGAACAGAACCGGAGTACTTCACATCTGCCTTCTGCGCAGTGGAACTCAAGCTGCCTTTGCTCACCGGGAATGAAAATACTTTGCCATTCCAACTTGCGCCGCTACTCGTGGACCACGATCCATGCATCATCATTTTTAGAGCATTCAAAAAATGAGAATTTATGGTCCATTGCATTGCACCCGATGCAACCTGCCGTTGACTCTGGTCTGCATCAGGATTGATCAGCCCAAGCTGGCCCGGTACTCATACCTACACTGGCAGCCACCGCAGCCACAGCCGCAAGCCGAACTACACGAGTAGCACGGCTAACAATACTCACCATCGCGTCTACTCCCTTCTGAGGAGCGGGGGTGGGAAACCTATATTCCCCAAGGATCCTCCGCAACCCACGACGGATGTTCCTTTCCACTCATCCTCCTGGCGTTCCGGCTTCCAGATGAATTAACACATCCAGGTCACGGTTGCGGGACAGCGCCGGAATACTCACCGGCTTCCCCACGAGGATAAGCTCTCAGCATCAGCTGATGGCGTAACTATAACATGGCATATATTCATCACATCGACCCCCCCTGAACCACTGACGATTTCCTCTCAGCCAAAGCGTTAAGCAAAGAAGCGTCCTCTGGATCGCATACTCTTCCCGGGTACTCATAGGAGATATTTTTGCATCAAGATAGATCGATTGATGAACGTTAGTGCATGCAAATATTTTCCATCTTCCATATTCCAGGGCTCTTGTTCTCATGTAGCAGTTACCGCACATGTTCATGGAACATATAGATGTTCTTTGTCCGCCTTCGCTACCGCATAACCCTCGTAAAAGTCACCCGACAAACAATAGTCACATTTTTCCTCATCGCCGATCAAAGCGGAGAGCTCCCCCAATCCGTGACCACACCCGATCGATCTGCTCGGGCAGATCCTCCAGCGGAACGCTGGTATCGATAATGACATCGGCAACCGCCAGACGCTCCTTACGAGAAGCCTGAGCACGAATCCTCGCCCACGCATCGGCCTGACTGCACCCATCCCTCTCGACAACCCGACGTACCTGCTCAGCCGGATCGACGTCGGTCACCATCACGACATCGAACTCGTCGGCACGCCCAGTTTCGACGAGCAGCGGGATGTCATGGACAACGACCACGAGTCCGTCGGCAGCCCGGGCTTCCTCGTCGACCCGGTGGGCAGCTTCTTCTACCAGCGGATGAATAATGGCTTCAAGACGGCGGCGCGCCTGCAAATCAGCAAACACGATCGACCCCAGAGCCGATCGATTAAGAGAACCATCAGCAACAAGAACCTCACGCCCAAAGGCCTCAACGACCTGAGCAAGCCCCTGCGTCCCCACCGCAACGACATCCCGGGAGAGCCGGTCATAATCGATAATGACAGCTCCACGCTCACCCAGCATCTGCGACACCGTCGACTTACCACTGGCAATACCACCAGTCAGACCCACCCGAACAACACCACCGGCCCCTGCGACCCAATCAGCTCGCGCAACATCCCGCGCTGTCGTCTCATCACCTATCACCGTGCGCCTCACATCCCGTCTCCCCCGGGCACCCTGCCAATTATCGACGCAGATGCTTCACAACCCTGCCACGATCCAACACAACAGTCTCACCACCACAATCGCATTCATGACTAATCTCCACCACAGTGACCCCAGGCAAACATCGCGCCAAATTCACACGAATCTCAGCTGCCAAATCAGGATCCACAGACGCAGTAAACTCATCAAGAATAAGGACCCTCGGCCGCTGCAGAATCACCCTGGCCACTGTTAACCGCTGAGCCTGACCCCCCGAAAGCCTCGTACCAGCCGGCCCAACAACGGTACGCAATCCAGCCTCCATACCACGCACCTCATCAGCTAAACCAACCTCACCAAGAACACGCCACAACTCACCATCACCAGCAGCAGGCACTACCAACCTCAAATTGTCAGCAATACAAGCATTCAACAACTCCACCCGCTGCGAAACCACCCCAACACACCTACGCAACGAATCAAGAGTGAACGACGACACCGGCTCACCATCCACCAGAACCTGCCCAACATCCGGATCATGATGACGCAACAACAAATTCACCAACGTCGTCTTACCCGAACCCGACGCCCCCGTCACAACGACATGACCCCCAGCCGGAACACCCAAAGTGACATCCTCAAGCACCGCAGGCAACGGCACACCATCCGCGTCACGATAACAAAAACTCACACCCCGCCACTCCAGCGCCGGAGCATGATCCAAACACAATTCCTCCGGCCCATCAACAACTTCCACCGGTGAATAACTCAGACACCACAGACGCCTCGCAGCTGCCAACGAATGATCAAGATACCCGACAGCATCCTCCACACCCCGCAACCCCTCAACAACCCTTAAACCCGCAACCACCAAAACACACACCCCGATACCATCCACACCACCACTCACACCCACAACAGACACCCAAGCGACGATCCCCATCGTGGCGGCCACACAGGAGGCCCGACGCATGGCGGCATAACGGCGGGCTTTGGCGGACCCAGTAGCAATGTCCGCATCGAGACGAGCCATTTGCATAATCCGGTCGGACTGACGGCCATACCCGACGATCTCCGCGGCACCGAAGACCGAGTCCGTGAAGTGAGCAGCCAGTTCGCGTCTCACCCCAAGCATCTCGTGGGTGGCATCCAGACTGGCACGTGTCCCGATGACCAGCAGGGCCACGATGAGGACGACGAGGATAACGGCTGGAATGGCTACCACAAACCATCCGTATAGGACTCCCCCCGTAACCACAGCGACAAGCGGGGCCACGATGGCTGCCACCACGGGAGCGAAGGTGTGAGCATAGACCACCTCGATGCGATCGACATCGCGAGTAAGACTGGCCAGCACATCGCCAGTACGCGAGTGCGAAACAACTGCCGGAGCCTTGGGCCACAGCTGGGAGAAAGCGTAGGTGCGCAATATCTCCAGGGCTTTGAAAGCCACATAGTGCCCGCTGAACTGCTCCAGATAGTAGGCGAGGGCCTGTACAGCTGCCAGCCCGACAACCCATCCCAACCACGCCCACGCTGACCAGCCGGCGGTAACAACAGCGACCATTCCCCCGGCGGCCATCGCGAACAGACCGATGTCGGCTAGCAGGTGAACAACCCTCATGAGGGCCGAAAAGTACAGCGGTGGGTGCACCGGACGGGTGATACTGGTGAGCCACCTCACGACTTGGCAGGTCGATGGTTCAGTCATGCCCAGTCCTCCGTCTCAGTTCGGTCATCCTCGATGGAATCGACATCGTCAGCCGGTAAGAGCGTGCCTGCGCTGACCCGCTGGACGTCGTGGGCCAGTCTCAACAACCGGCGACGATGTGTCACCATCACGACGGTGGTGTTGTCACTAATCTGCGAGATAGCGTCGATAATGCGGCGCTCGGAATCAACATCGACGTGAGACGTCGGCTCATCAAGCAGCAGGATGTTACGTCCTGACAGGAAAGCCCTGGCTAACGAGATCCGTTGAGCCTGCCCACCCGACATCAATCTTCCTTGCTCCCCCACATCGGAGTCCAGACCCTTCGGCATCGCCTCAACTTCGTCGGCCACGCCAGCTCGTCGTAATGCATCCCACATCTGCTCACGTGTGGCGTTCGGGTTCGCGATCGCAAGGTTGTCTGCCACGGTGCCCGCAAAGAGCCAGGTGCGCTGGTTCACCGAAGCACTAATACTCCTGATTGCCCCCGGTGCAGCTGTTAAGGCGTCGAGACCACTGACATAGACCTCCCCGCTCTTAGGAGGCAGAGTTCCGCTAAGGACAGAAAGCAACGTCGACTTGCCAGCCCCAGAACGGCCAATGATGGCGGTACGACCACCGTGGGTAATATCGAGGCTGACCCCGTGCAGGACCTCGGTTTCACCGTATCCGACGCTGACGTTACGCAGCCAAATAGTTCCGTCCTCTGGCACAGGGACATGAGCTGACCGCTGCGGTGTCGGCGTCGAGGATGCGGAATCCGAAGTCATTAGCGCTGACGGAGCCGCGTCGAACCACTTTCTCAGTGCCTTCTGAGAGGCGATACCCCCCATACCGATGTAGAAGAAAGCAGCGACCTGGTGCAGCGGTTCCAGCAGCAGCACCGACAGCAGCACGATGGTAATCGCCGAAGTCGCCGAAATATCGCCACCCTGCCACCTCGTCATGGCCAAACCCGCAGCCATAGCGATGAAGAGCAGGGAGAACAGACCATCAACGACAACAATGACGATCTGATTGCCAGCCAATAGCTTCATGATGGTCCCGCGGTTAGTCTCACCTCGTCGACGCAGATCGTCCTCCACTCGCTGTCCCGCACCCAGCATTCGGATGAGGACGAGATTTGACAGAGCATCCAAGTAGCGAGCAGTAAGGCGGGCACGCTCACGACGAGAATCTGACGATCGCTTGCGAAACAGCTTGACGAATCCACCAATCAGCGTCGGAATGAGGGGGCAGGCTAGTAACACGACCAGGCCGGTGAACCAGTCCAAACCGACGAGGATGACCAGACACACCAACACCGGAGTGGCCAGGGCCGCAAGGATGTCAGGGAGAAAAACTTGACGATACTCACTGACCCGCTCAACATTATCGGTAGCTAAGGTAATGACTCGTTCCCCCTCGTCTGCGGCAGGCGGGCCAGTGAGGGATCGACGGTAAAGAACATCGAGAACCTTGGCGTGCAGAGCTGCCTCCTCAGCACGGGCGTGACGGCCCGACATCGACACCGCAGCCCCAGCCGCAACAGCCGCCACCACCCCACCGATGCCCATCGCCCAGTACCAGCCAGGAGCCGGGGCGAAATCCTCGAAACGACCACCGATAATTTGGCCTACTGCGACGAGGAAAAGGCAAGTAGCGACGACCTCCACAATATGAACGGCAGCCACACGTCGGGCTCGCGAACCCGACTGTGGCGACATCACCGATACTGAACCCGACATGGCTACCTTCGCTCATCGTGGCTGGCGGTTCGAGCGCGTCTCGGCAGGATGACGAGCTCCCCTCCCGGCAAGGTGACGACCTCGATGGGCCATCGATACACCGTGGTGAGATTATCCTCGGTGAGCACCTCCTCAGCTGGCCCCACGGCCAGTATTTTTCCTCCGGACAACAAAGCGATCCGGTCGCAGCACGCTGCCGCCAACGCCACGTCGTGCATGACGGCAACGACCGCGCACCCCGCATCGGCCAATTCGTGACAGATCGCCATAGTGCGTTCCTGATGACAGATATCGAGGGCAGCAGTCGGCTCATCAAGGAAAACACAGGGTGCCTGCTGGGCAAGCACCCTGGCCAACGTCACCCGGGCGCGTTCGCCACCTGACAGACGCGTCACCTCTCGATCGACAAGGTCAGTGACCTCGGTACGTTCCATCGCCCTATCGACGATGACGGCGTCGTCAGGGCCGCGTGGATGTGGGGATCGTCCCATCATGACAATGTCGTGAACGAGATAGGAGAAAGGGAACTCGCTGAACTGGGGCATCACTGAGCGACGCAGCGCCAGCTGGGGACGAGAGAGCTTTTGAAGAGGCGCTCCGTCGAGTTCAACCGTTCCCTGCCAACCCTCAAGGTCACCACAGAGCACGCTCAGTAGGGTGGATTTACCCGCGCCGTTCGGCCCCAGCAAACCGACGAATTCACCTGCTTGGACGTCGAGGTTGATCCCGTCGAGGATCCTTCGCTCCCCGTAACAAAAGATCACGTCCCGCGCACGGATCATCACAGGGTTTTCTCACCACCCATGCCTCGTCTCAACAATATGAAGAAAGTAGGGCCGCCAACGATGGCAGTAAAGATGCCAATGGGTAGATCGGCGTAGGGCACCACAGTTCGGGCAGCGATGTCGGACAGTGTGACCAACAGGCAACCTCCCAACAAGGCAGACGGGATGAGCCATTTGTTGGCTGGCCCGATGAGCAGCCTCAAAACATGCGGCACTATGAGCCCCACAAATGTGATAACTCCGGCATAAGCCACCGCCGCCGAAGTTAGCAGTGCTGTCAAAGCTATCGATGACAACCGTAACCGATTGACGTTGACTCCCAAGTGCCCTGCAGCCCTCTCACCCAAGGCCAGAGTGTCGAGCTTGCCAGCAATAAGGATGGCCCAGACAATCCCGACACTGGCTACCGTCCCGACCGTTGCCACGTGACTCCAGGTTGTCCCGCTCAGGGATCCCATCTGCCAGAAGACAATTTGGTCCCGGGCGGTAGTCGGCGCAACATAAGTGGATATTGAGGTGATAGCCGAACACACGGCCGTCACCGCGATGCCAGTCAGAACTAGGGTCGTCGACTCAGCTCGTCGTCCGGACCGCGCCATAATGTAGACCGAACTGGCCGCAAGCAGTCCGGACACAAATGCCGCTGCCGGCACCCCGAACCCGGACAAAAAATTGGGGGCGACCACAATCATGATCGATGCCCCCACAGCCGCCCCCGATGACACGCCAATGACACCGGGTTCAGCGAGCGGATTGGAAAACAGCGCCTGCATGACGGCTCCGGCCACAGCAAGACTAGCCCCCACTAGCAGGCCAAGAACAATGCGCGGAAAGCGGATCTGCCACAGCACCGACTCGGCCATGGCGTCAGTGGCCGACCTCCCGAAAACGATTTTGATGACGTCGGCGGCCTCGACGCGGTACTGACCAACCATCGCTGACAACAGCACTAAACCACATACGATGATGACGAGGCAGATGGTGGAGATAACGCGAACCCGAGTCCGTCGCTCAATCCCAGAACGCTGGACAACCGGCTGTGACAGGGCGCTCATTTGACTCCGTACAAAGCCTTGGCCACAGCGGTCAGGACCTCCCCGGTTTGGGGCCCGAAAGACAGCGAGATTCCATCAGGAATGGAAATAACCCGTTGCTTGCGCCCTGCGGTGGTGTTAGCGACGCCAGCTCTAGCCAGCAGTCCCTTCATCCCCCCGGTGGAAGCAAGCCCATCCCTCATGACGAAGATCGCATCCGGGTTGATGGAGACCAGGGATTCGGCGTTGGCAGGTACGAGGGTCGTTATGCCTTTGTCGGAGGCGACGTCATCGGCACCCACCCCCTGGATAAGCTCGCTGGCCCCGTTCTCAGAACCAAGAATGAAGAAAACGCCAGCATTTCCGCGAACGTAGAGGAAAGCGACTCGCATCGGCTTGGCAGGTTTCCATGCTGCTATCTGCTTTTTGGCCTGGTCGATCTGCTCTTGGGTACGTTTCACCAGGGCTTCGCCTGCATCAGGCTTTCCGACGGCATCGGCAATAGTGCGAATAAGCTGAGGAGTGGAGCCGACACTGCGGTGGGGATCTACGAGCACCACCGGAATCCCGGATTTACGGAGCTGATCGAGGGCCTCCTTCGGACCCACGCTGCGGTCGGCGATGATGACCGACGGTTTCAGACCTGCGACGGCCTCGACGTTAAGAACGTGTCCGTTTTCTGTCACCACGGGGCGGTCATGCAACTGCTTTTCAGTGGAGGAAACAGTGCGCCCGACGATCTTGTCGCCCAATCCAAGTCCAATGAGGGTGCGTGACAAGGTGCCGTAGAGGTCAAGAGCGAGAATTCTCGAGGTGCTTTTGATCGTCACCTTGTTCCCCTCGACGTCAGTGACGGTCACTGGAAGTTTTTGGGCAGACGACCCCTCGACTGGCTTCGGATCAGGTAGTTCTGGCACTTCCGTGAGACCGCGAAGGGTGTGCGGGTCAGGCAAATCCCGCGCTGCCTGTGAAGTGGCTGATGCCGCCCTCGTCGACGATGTCGCGACGGACGGTACCGGCGTGGAGGATGTGGCAGGACCTTGGGAGATCGAGGAGGAATGACCACAGCCGGCCACCAACATGGTCAGAGCCAGGCCGACTCCGGCAACTCGACGGTACATCCGGATCATGGTTCTCAACTTTCGAAACTCGTTTTCGGGAATGTAGCAGGGATGGGGACGAGTGCCCCCATCCCTGCCGGCACTTTGTCTGCGTGCGAAATGACGGCGTTCGACGAACGGATCAGATCCGGGCAGCGTAACGACGGCAGACGACCACCGTCGAGACCACGGCGGTGAGGGCGAGCCCTCCGACGATGCCGAGATCGATTTCGTCACTGGATGGGCCCTCAGCACCGGTAACGGGCAGTCCCCGTCCCGCCCCCTTACCGGAGTCGTCACCGATGACCTTTCCGGTGACAGCGTCAACATTGACGTTGTGGCAGACCTTCTCCGCTGACAAGGTGAGGTTCGTCGACAACGGGTTCATCGGCTCACCAGCCCTGTAAAAACCGGCAAAAGCCTTGGCCCCAGTCGCGGTCAGCTTGACCGGCGAACCTTTAATGGCGGCGTTACCGGAGACCGATACCCCGAAAGTGGCAAAATCAACGCGACCATAGTTGGTTTTCTTTCCATCCATCGAAGAGGACTTGACGTCAAGATAGAGGTGCCCAGTCGAGCCCTTGATCTGTAGGGAAGGCTCAGCCAGCGTCATGTCCAGGATGCCGTGATGGCCAGTCATGTGAACCGAGCCGGAGTACTTAAGAGATCCAGATTTGGTAGCAGGATCGAATGAGCCGCTGGTGAGAGGGAAAGTGAAGGCCGAACCGTTCCAGTTGGCGCCGCCCGAAAGCTTCCACGAGCCATTGGCAATAGGACCACGCAGGTAACTGGTGAAGGATGTTCGGATACCCCAGGTCAGCGAACCCGAGGTCACCTTGGACGCACCGATTGTGCAGACCTGTTTGGTCATGGTGCGATGGGCGGCCGGAGTCTGGGACCTGTGTTCTGCCGTCTTCTGCTGTGGTGTCGTGCTCTGCTTGTTCGGGCCGGCCTGCTTACTGGGCTTAACCTGCTTCGACGGGGCAGCTTGCTTACTCGGCTGCTTCGACGGGGCAATTGGGGTCTTCGGCCCTGTAGGAGCCGGTGTAGCTTCCCGATAGGTCACCGGAGTACGGGTATCGTCAGAGTGATCTGTCTTACCAACTCCATGAGCCTTCGTGGTGAGGACGACGAAATCCTTGCCTTGTTCAAAGGGAGGGGCTTTCATCGTGATGGTAAAAGACCCATCGTTATTCATCGGCCTACCTTGAGCGAACCGGGAGCCAATAGCTTTTTGACTCGGGGTATAGACCCAGATTGTCGATGGGGACTCCGTCGTGTCCTTGCTCGGGTCATAGCCGTAGAACTTGTCCGAATTGCCATAGAACTCGGGCACCGAGGCCGGTGCCACAGCAACGTAGACACCGAAGCCGGTAGTCGAGAATCCCTTCCCACTGATGGTGATATCACCTCCCTCCCGACCTACTGGTATCACGGTTACCGTCGGACCAGCTGCCCATGCCGCCGGAGTGATCAACACTCCGGTAAGGGCCAAGATGGCCCCGAGCACACTGGCGACGATTTTGCGCATGGCCGATGTGGTCATGAGACGTCCCCTTCGGTTGTGAATACGGCCCACCTTGGGCCACCTATAAGGTTAGCCTTGCCTAATTCGTGCGCGCAAGCATGAAACCGCGCCCCATAATCGGACTCCTACATCAAGCTGGCAAAGGAAGGACCGTTCGCCCCCAAGCAGCCCAAGAAACACAAACGAGGGGCTCCGCCATTATGGCGGAGCCCCTCGAAGTTTCGACGAAAAGTAGAATCAGTTATGGGTCAACTTGTCACGAAGAGCCTGCAGAGCCTCGTCGGACGCCAGCGAACCCTCAGCCGGGCCACTGGTGTAGGACGACTGGGCGCCACCATCGGTAAGAGCGGCTTCCTGATCGGCCTGCTCGGCCTCGATGACCTGCTTGCGGTGAGCCTCCCAGCGAGCCTGAGCCTCGGCGTACTGCTGCTCCCAAGCGATGCGCTGCTCGTCGTAACCCGGCTTCCACTCATTGGTCTCCGGATCAAAGCCCTCGGGGTAGATGTAGTTACCGTCCTCATCATAGGAGGCAGCCATCCCGTACAGCGACGGATCGAACTCGTCAGACTCCACGTCGATACCCTCGTTGGCCTGCTTAAGGGACAGCGAGATGCGGCGACGGTCGAGGTCGATGTCGATGATCTTGACCATGACATCGTCGTTGACGCTAACGACCTGCTCAGGGATTTCGACGTGGCGCTCGGCCAGCTCGGACACGTGGACCAGACCCTCAATGCCGTCCTCGACGCGAACGAAAGCGCCGAACGGAACGAGCTTGGTGACCTTGCCAGGAACAATCTGACCAATCTGGTGCAGACGGGCGAACGCCTGCCACGGATCCTCCTGGGTCGCCTTGAGAGACAGCGAGACGCGCTCACGATCCATGTCGACGTCCAGCACCTCGACAGTGACAGGCTGACCAACCTCGACGACCTCGCTCGGGTGGTCGATATGCTTCCAGGACAGCTCGGAGACGTGGACTAAGCCGTCCACACCGCCCAGGTCAACAAAGGCACCGAAGTTGACGATCGAGGAGACGACGCCCTTGCGGATCTGACCCTTCTGCAGCTGATGCAGGAAGTTCTGACGAACCTCAGACTGAGTCTGCTCGAGCCACGCACGACGCGACAGCACAACGTTGTTGCGGTTCTTGTCGAGCTCGATGATCTTGGCCTCGATCTCCTGACCCACGTAGGGCTGGAGGTCACGGACTCGGCGCATCTCAACAAGGGAGGCGGGAAGGAAGCCACGCAGGCCGATGTCGACAATAAGTCCACCCTTGACGACCTCGATGACGGTACCGGTGACGACGCCGTCTTCTTCCTTGATCTGCTCAATCGTGCCCCAGGCGCGCTCATACTGGGCACGCTTCTTGGACAGGATCAGACGACCTTCCTTGTCCTCCTTCTGCTGAACGAGGGCCTCGATCTCATCACCGACGTTGACTACCTCAAAGGGGTCCACGTCGTGCTTGATCGACAACTCTTTGGACGGGATGACACCCTCGGTCTTGTAACCGATGTCAAGGAGGACCTCGTCGCGGTCCACCTTGACGACGGTCCCAGAGACGATGTCGCCGTCATTGAAGTACTTGATGGTGGCGTCCACAGCGGCCAGAAAGGCCTCCGGGCTACCAAGGTCGTCAACCGCCACGGATCCATCGGCGGTGTTGGCGACATTCTGCTGGTCAGTGTCGACCGGGTTCGAGGTGGAGGCCTCAGTGGAGGAGGTCATGTAGTAGGACTCCGATTGATGTTATATGGCTTGAAACACGCCGCAGCCCCGACCGTGGAGTCGAGCACGATCTACTCCCGTCCGAGATCGCACAGACCACAACGCAGTAGCCAGCGTAATACCCGAAACCACGAAGGGTCAACCAACCTTCTTTTCATTAACGGTTCTTGCCGTGCTCACCGTCAACACGAAAGTTGAGCACAATAGGAGGTCTATCATACAAGAAGGTAGCCTACATCTGGATCCGTTCCCTCGGACCCCGTCCGCATTCGGGAAATCCATCCCGAGTCTGAACCCTCGCAAGCCCTGGAGGACATCACAGTTATGACCGATCGGTCTCCCCGACGCCAAGAACCTTCCACCGGGTCAACCCCGTCGAACAGTTCGACTACCCATGCCGGCGACAGCGCACAGCCGGGCGGCCCGAAGTGGCGAATCGTTGCGCTCGTGGTGGTCATTGCTCTCATCATCGCCGCTATCGCCGTTATCTTCATTCAGCGCAACAATGACAGCGACTCTGCTGGTGGAGCAGCATCATCAACCACCGCGACCACGACATCTAGCACGTCGGGCATTCCCGCCGCTTCGGCCGCGAAAAAAGGCCCGGTTCCAGCCGGCTGCATGAAAACCCCCAAGCCGATCGTGCCGGTGAAATATTCCATCGACGGGATGAAGGCGTCCGCGAAGGTACTATCCCGAGGCGTAGATGAGACTGGGGCCGCTGGGGCACCGCCAAAGAATGACCCCTCGTCAATGGCTTGGTTTAACCAAGGCCCGAAGATCGGTTCCGACAAGGGGAACGCTGTGTTGACCGCGCATACTTACCACAAGGGTGGGGCTCTTGGTAACCGCCTCTACGACAAAAACAACGGCATTAAGAAGGGCGACATTATCCGCCTGACTGACAAGACGGGGCAGACCGTGTGTTATCGCTACGATCACGACACCAAGGTCATGGTCAAGGACTACAACCCTAATTCAAATATCCTTTACGACAACAATGGTCCGGCCCAGGCGGCCATTGTGATCTGCTGGGATTACGTCAAGAAAACTGGAGAATTTGACTCTCGCGTCATCTTCTACACATATCCAGTCGCATGATTTTTATCAGGCTCCATAATTTCATCTAAGGCCACCCTGAGGCGAGCGCGCACATTCAGCCACTTCTATTCTGAAGCTTATGAACCGTAGTGCGCGCTCGCCCTTTCCATCCTCGCTCCTCACAGATCTTTTAGAGGCCCTTGGAGAAAGCAAGGTCAGCCAAGATCCGCTCGACCTCGCCGCAGTAGCTCCTGATGCATCCCACTACCTGCTCACTCCTAGCGTCCTCGTCCGCGCCGGATCCACCTCCGACGTCGCTGCAGCCATGGCGGCCGCCAAACGCCACAAGGTGGCTGTCAATTTCCGCTCCGGCGGAACGAGTCTGTCCGGGCAGGGCTTGACGAACGGTGTCATGGTCGACGCCCGACGGTCCTTCCGCGGCATTGAGGTGCTCGACGGCGGCCGCAAGGTTCGCGTCCAGCCTCGGGCGACGATCGTCGCCGTCAATTCCGTCCTTGCCAGGTACGGACGCAAACTCGGCCCCGACCCGGCGTGTCAGTGGCATGCACCCTCGGCGGAGTGCTGGCCGACAACTCCTCGGGTATGAGTTGCGGCACCGTCGCCAATTCTTACCGCACCCTCGACTCCATGATCTTCGTGTTGGCATCAGGCACCGTCATTGACACCGCTGACCCACAATGTGAGGACAAACTGGCCCATGACGAGCCCGAACTCGTCGAGACACTCATGGCACTACGAGACCAATGCCGAGAGCAGGCCCGTGCCGACGAAATCACTTTCCAATTCTCGCGCAAGAACACGATGGGTTATGGGCTCAACGCCTTCCTCGACTACGACACTCCAGCGCAGATCCTCTCCCACCTCATGATCGGTTCGGAGGGGACCCTTGGATTCATCTCCTCGGCCGTTATGAACACCGTGAAGATCATGCCAAACCTGGCCACTGCCTTGCTCCACTTCCCCACTCTTGACGCTGTCACCAAGGCACTACCAGCTTTAGTGAAATCCGGGGTGACCGTCAATGAGCTGATGGATTCCTCGTCCCTCCAGTTGTGTCGCGATGACCCGGTCAACGGTCACATCATCCCGCCAGCTCCCGGGAGCGGAGATGCCGCTCTTCTCGTCGAGTACCACTGCCCAGATCGAAAATCACGAAATGAGGCTGTCGCAGCTGGCAACTCCGTCACCTCCGAACTGGATCTGGTCAATAAGCCCACGTTCACCGACGACCCCGCTGTGCGTGGCCCAATCTGGACCCTGCGCAGTGGCCTTTATGCCAAGGTCGCCGGCACACGGCAGTCGGGCCAGACAGCCCTGCTGGAGGACATCGCCGTTCCCGTCGAAAACCTCGCCGCGGTGTGCGAAGACCTGCAGCAACTTTTCAGCGAACACAATTACCCAGAGTCGATCATCTTCGGCCATGCCAAGGACGGGAACATTCACTTCCTCGTCATCGAAGACTTCCGCAACAAAGCGGGCTTGGATCGTTACGAAAAATTCACCGAGGACATGGTGACCCTTGTCCTCAATACCCACGGCACCCTCAAGGCCGAGCATGGCACCGGACGCATCATGGCGCCCTTCGTCGCACGCCAATACGGGCCTGACCTTTACCGAATCATGCGTCAGGTCAAAAAATCAGTGGACCCGGCAGGAGTGCTCAACCGCGGCACCATCATCACCGACGACCCGAAATTGCACCTCAAGGAGGTCAAGCTCACCCCAACTGTCCAAGATGAGGTCGATCGGTGTGTCGAATGTGGGTACTGCGAACCAGTCTGCCCGTCACGGGATCTCACATTGACGCCTCGCCAGCGGATCGTCATGCAACGCGCCATCGCTCAAGCACGAGCTGACGGGGATGAAGTGCTCGCGACCGACCTTGAAGAGCGTGCGACCTACCCGGTAGTGCAGACCTGTGCCGTTGACGGCATGTGCCAAACCAACTGTCCTGTACACATCAATACCGGCGATCTGGTACGGCGACTCCGAGCCGAACATAACCCAGCAGCCTGGCAGGCCACCTGGGATCTAGCGGCTAAGGGGTGGGGGCCCTTCGTCACGGCAGCAAGCGCCGGGATGTCAGCGATCAAACCTGTTCCCGCAGCAGCAACCAATGTCCTCACCGGAGCTGCCCGCGCCGTCTTGGGAGCCGACCGTATTCCGCAAGTTTCCGATGAGTTGCCTGGTGGTGGTAAACGACGCAGCTCCGGTCACCGCAGCGCCCCGCATGGACGCCCCGAGGTGGTGTACCTGCCGGCCTGTGTCAACACCATGTTCGGTGGCGTCATGCCGGGCGAGAAGACAACCGAGTTTGCGATAATTTCTCTGCTTACCGCGGCTGGGATCGGGGTGACTGTTCCTGAAGGGATCAATTCGCTGTGCTGCGGCACCCCGTGGAAATCCAAGGGGATGACACAGGGGTACGCGACGATGCGTCGTCGTGTGGTTGACATCATGCGCCAATCTACCCGAGACGGCGAACTGACGGTGATCTCCGACGCGGTGAGTTGCTCGGAAGGCTTCGTCCACGAGCTCGAGTATGAGGGTGTCAAGGACATTCGAGTAGTCGATGCTGTCCAGTACGTCGCCGACGAGGTTCTGCCTATCATGCCGGGGCTACCCAAGGTCGCGTCGGCGGCACTCCACCCAACATGCTCGTCAACCCGGATGGACTGGAACGACTCGTTGCAGCGCTGTGCCGAAGCGGTGGCAGACGAAGTCGTCGTCGCCGACGCCTGGGGCTGCTGCGGGTTCGCTGGGGACCGCGGCATGCTACATCCAGAGCTCACCAAGTCAGCCACTCGCCGCGAGGCAACGGAGCTAGCAGAACGAGAATTCGACCTCTATCTGTCCGCCAACCGCACCTGCGAACTCGGCATGGAACGAGCTACGGGCAAGCCCTGGCGTCACGCCCTCTCGGTACTCGCCGAGCGCATGGTGGAGTATGCCCCAGCATGACCCCACGCATGAGAGCTTCTTCCAACGCTGCACGTCGGCACCGTTATCCACCGGGTTCACAATGGCCACTTCAATCCCGCGTAGCTCGACGGGGAATGGCGGTCGAGGTATGAGGGGCGTCTCAGGTGCCCCCATTCCGAATCCGGCTGGTTGGGAGTGGTATCAGTGCGCAGCATCGAACCAGGACCGTCCGACCCCAATTGACACCGTCAACGGGACCGATAGGTCCATGGCGTGTCCCATAGCGTTGGTAACGATCTCGCGAACCTTCTCCTCTTCACCCTTGGCAACCTCAAGGATGAGTTCATCATGAACCTGCAGCAACACCCGGCTTGTCAAAGCTGCCTCAGCAAGTTTCTGGTCGGTGGCGAGCATGGCCAGTTTGATGAGGTCCGCTGCCGATCCCTGAATGGGAGCGTTGAGGGCGGCACGCTCAGCCATGTCTCGGCGCTGACGGTTTGTTGAGGTGAGGTCAGGAAGGTAACGACGACGTCCCAGGAGAGTCTCGGTGTATCCCTGACGACGCGCCTGGTCAACGACTTCTTCGAGATACTCATGTACCTTTCCGAACCGGCTGAAGTAGTCGGCCATGAGTTCTTTAGCCTCACCCACGCTGACCTTGAGCTGGTTAGATAACCCATAGGCACTCAATCCATAGGCCAGTCCGTAATTCATGGCCTTGATCTTGGAACGTTGCGCCACGCTGACATCCTCGGGAGCAACGCCGAATACGTGTGATGCCGTCACGGTGTGAAAGTCCTGACCCGACTGGAAGGCGTCAATGAGAGATTGGTCCCCAGATACGTGCGCCATAATCCGCATCTCGATCTGCGAGTAGTCAGCGCTCAGGAGGGATTCGTACCCCTCACCGACAACAAACCCTTCGCGGATGCGTCGTCCCTCTTCGGTACGCATCGGAATGTTTTGAAGGTTCGGGTCCTTGCTCGACAATCTTCCAGTCACGGCAACCGTCTGCATATACGTGGTGTGGACTCGACCGTCATCACGGATCTCCTTGAGCAACCCATCAACGGTCTGACGCAACTTGATGGCGTCTCGGTGCTCGAGAAGATGGGCAAGGAAAGGATGCTCGGTCGTCTCGTACAACCCAGCCAGAGCGTCCGCGTCAGTCGTGTACCCGGACTTAGTACGCCGGGTCTTAGGCATATCGAGCTTGTCGAACAGCACTCCCTGCAACTGTTTAGGCGAGGACAGATTGATCTTCTCCCCAGCTGCTTCCCACGCAGCCTCCTGGGCTCGTGTTACCCGCTCGTCGAACTCGGAGCGCAACCCTTCAAAGATGTCCGTATCGACGGCGATACCGGCACGCTCCATTGAGATAAGGCACCTCTGTACCCCCATCTCGACATCATGCAGCAGCTCGGCCCCGCCGCGCGCCTCGACCTCTTTCTCCATGACGTCAGCCAGCCTGGTGACAGCCACTGCTCTCTCCATCGACTCAGCAAAATGGTCTTCCCCAAAATCGAGCATGGCCTGGTCAGAGTTTTCCTCTGCCTCACCCAGGGCGACGTTGAGGTGGGTACGTACCGCATCGTCAAACTTGTGGGCACGGCGATCTGGATGCAGCAAGTACGAGGCAAGCTCGGTATCACAGGTCAGGCCCGCGACCTCCCAGCCGCGCTCGGCGAGGGCCTCTACCGGACCCTTGGCTGAATGCATGGCCTTAGGACGGTCTTTGTCGGCCAGCCAGGCGGCAAAGACGTCCTCGTCTTCAGGGCTCAACTCGGCGGCGTCGAACCACACTGCATTACCGTCGACGCCTCCCAGCGCGACAGCTTCCACATCTCCAGATCCACTTCCCCAGCTACCAGTGACGTCGACGCCTATGCGACCTGCAGTTGTGGACAGCCAATCATTCAATGTCCGTGGTTCCAGGACCGTCCCTGAGATCTCGAGGGTGTCGTCGACTTCATCGACCCCATCGGCATCAGATTCGGTGGCCAGGGCACGAACGCGGTCCCACAGGGTGCGAAATTCCAGGGTGTCAAAGACCGCGCGAGTAGCCTTCGGGTCCCAGGGATGACGGGCAAGCTCGGCCAGGGTGAGGTCAAGGTCAAGGTCACGGACCAAGGCATTGAGCTTGCGGTTACGGATGACGTCGTCGAGGTGATCGCGGAAGGACTGTCCCGCCTTCCCCTTAACGGTGTCGGCCTGACGGATGAGGTTTTCCAGACCGTCATAAGCCGTTAGCCACTTCACCGCTGTCTTAGGGCCAACACCGGGAACCCCGAGCAGATGGTCGGCGCTCTCCCCCACCAAAGCTGCCAGCTCCGGGTACCGTGCCGGAGGCACCAGGTATTTCTCCTCAACGGCCTCCGGCGTCATGCGAGCAAGGTCTGAAACGCCCTTGCGTGGGTAAAGCACCGTCACCTGATCGTTAACCAGCTGCATGGCGTCACGGTCCCCAGAAACCAGCAGCGTTTTGAATCCCTCTGTAGTCGCCCGGGTCGACAAAGTGGCAAGGATGTCGTCGGCCTCGTAGTTCTCCTTAGACAAGTGAACGATGCGAAGAGCATCGAGGACCTCTTTGATGAGGTCAATCTGACCGGGGAACTCTGGCGGAATAGCGGCACGACCGGCTTTGTACTCGGAGTATTCGGTGGTGCGGAAAGTGCCTCCGGCAAGATCCCATGCCACCGCGACGTGGGTGGGCTTCTCGTTACGCAGCAGGTTGATAAGCATCGCGACGAAGCCATGCACTGCATTAGTGTGCTGCCCCGTCGAGGTGGTGAAGTTCTCGACCGGCAGGGCGTAAAAAGCCCGGAAGGCCATCGAATGCCCGTCAAGGACCATGAGGATGGGCTGCGTCGTCTCGCTCATATCGTTGACTTTAGAGGACGCCACGGACAACGGGATGCGATCAAGGTGGCACACGGTGGCATGCTTCACCTGTGACGTATTCCGTTCCTGAACATCCGCTTCCCGACTGGCTGGCACAACTCGTCAGTCCTCTTGACGACAAGCTCGGCGTCAAAGTCCGAGAGATCTCACCTCACCGCTGCGTCGTCACCGCGCCGCTCGACGGCAATACCCAACCTATGGGCCTGTGGCACGGGGGCGGCTCGGGAGTCCTGGTGGAGACCGCCGGGTCGCTGGCAGCCATGGCCCACGCACGGACGCTCGAGCATTCAGCCGTGGGAACCGAACTGTCAGTCTCGCACCTGCGCCCGCCCCACGGTCATCAGGTCATCGCTACCGCGACAGCCGTGCATCTCGGTAAACGCACAACAACCCACATCGTCGAAATCGTCGACGATGAGGGCCGCATCTGTGCTATTGGAAGGATGACCTGTCAGGTCATCTAAAAGGACCAGCAGCCCGAGATCACTTCTCGCTCTCGGCGTGATCGATAACTCCTTGAGCGACCTCTCGCATTGACTTACGCAGATCCATGGCGGTCTTCTGGATCCACCGGAAGGCCTCTGGCTCAGTAAGGTCAAGGCTGGTCTGCAAAATACCCTTGGCCTGGTCGACAATCTTGCGCGACTCGAGGCGCTCCTCCAGGTCCATGACCTCGTCCTCAACGCCGCGGATCTCGGCAAAACGGGCCATAGCAATCTCGATAGCCGGAATGACATCCGAAGCATCGAAAGGCTTGACGACGTAGGCCATCGCACCCGCTTCTTTGGCACGTTTGATGAGGTCACGCTGTGAGAAAGCGGTCAGCATGACGACAGCACAGATACGGTCTTCGGCAATCTTGTCGGCCGCAGTGATGCCGTCCATCTTGGGCATCTTGACGTCCATGACGATCAGGTCGGGCTCGAGCTCGTTGGCAAGACGGACAGCCTCCTCGCCGTCGCTAGCTTGGCCGACAATCTCGTAACCATGCTCCTCGAGCAGCTCGACGAGATCGAGACGGATAAGAGCCTCGTCCTCGGCGACTACGACACGTGGATGTTCCGCCTCCGCCCCCGAGTCAGAGGTTGACCGAGTGAGGTCCTGTGGCTTGCTCACGGTGATTCCTTGCATGTCGAACGTTGACAACTCGGTTCAATCTTAGTGGTTATGAGGTCTTACCGCACATGCACATGCCCCCAACTAGCGGATCTCCTCGTCTAGAGTGCCCGCCCAATCGACCCTCGTGAGCGGCGAATCGGCATCCGGGCGCAACTGTGGCACAATAGGCAAGCCGGCCCGAGTGGCGGAATGGTAGACGCGGCGCACTCAAAATGCGCTGTCCTTGCGGGCGTAGGGGTTCGACTCCCCTCTCGGGCACCGTCGGCTTATACCCGTGATCCCAGGGCTAGTCCCAGGATCGCTGCCAGTACTCCCGCAATCGCCATTCCCATACAGTGCAGCGCTCCCACGCGCCTCCCGCACCCGTATGCAGCACGCGCTGTTTCGACAGAGGCTGTGCTGAAGGTCGTAAACCCACCACAAAAGCCCGTTCCCAATGGCTCTTTGAGATTCTGTGAAAATCCCAGATGGTTGAGAGCTGCCGCAGTAATGAGCCCCAACAACAGCGATCCCATCACATTGATAACTAGGGTTCCTAGCGGAACTGGAACCGAGAACCGCGAGTTAATGCGCGAGTCAAGCAGGAAACGCGCTACCGCCCCAAGACCACCAGCCAGGCATACCCACAACATCGTCATGACGATCTTTTACCCATGACACAACGCACCGCGGCGATCACGACCCATGCTAACAATGCACCTGCCGCGACACTCGTCAAAAGATAGGCAATACCCCATAACCACTGCCCTGACATCACACGTTGGCCGGCTTCCACCGTGAGGGCGGAATAAGTCGTAAATCCACCTAACAATCCGGTACCGATGCATAGCCGCACCGCTCGACGAACCCCTCGGTCAGGGCCAGCGTGGACGAGCAGCTCGAGCAAAGTCGCCAGTACGAAAGCTCCGACAAGATTGATAGCCAACGTCCCCCACGGCACACCGTCTGCCCGGGACGGCCACGCATGGGCAATTACGGAGCGTATGAGAGTACCTAGGCATCCCCCCAGAAATACCAACCCCACCAGCACAGGACGACGATCGAGGAATCCCGATCTCATTGCCATGGTGAGGAATCCTTCCAGTCGACGATAGCGGTCAGCACCAGGAGTACCAGACGATGCTGATGATGGGATGCCCATCGAAGTCGACCATCTGGGAGGGGCACGATTGAGGTACTACGAGATCATTCATGCCCGATCTCCCTATGAGCCACGTATCTGCTCTATCACTAGGTCCAGCCGGGGCTCCTCGGAAACGCTAGGCCGCTTCGGGATGGGCCGTCCAGGAAAGCGACGACGTCCCTCACGGAATGAGGGACGTCGTAACGATCGAGGCATACCCGCGATCAGTCATCTTCCTTGATACGAAGGATGCGCAGATTGTTGGTCTTACCCGGAATATCCATCGGGGAACCGGACAACACGACGACGCGGTCACCGACCGGCACGAA
>ERZ501064.46-NODE-46-length-33684-cov-9.040263_pt1 | contig 33684 bp, 26 predicted proteins | sample MGYA00510851_ERZ501064 | MGnify/ENA primary metagenome ERZ501064 (study PRJEB25958, sample SAMN03398529) | human skin metagenome | study: EMG produced TPA metagenomics assembly of the Human Skin Microbiome Metagenome (human skin metagenome) data set. | reverse complement strand
TCGCTCCTCAGGGAGCAGGGGGTGACGCTCGCAAGCTCGCTCCTCAGGGAGCAGGGGGTGACGCTCGCAAGCTCGCTCCTCAGGGAGCAGGAGGCGAAGCTCGCTCCTCAGGTCGGGGGCGCTTCGCTCGCGGCTCGGGTCGTTCACCGTCGCCCGGGCGGCCGGTCACCGGCCGGGCGCAACGCCCACGACGGCACCCAGTGCGTGACCTTCTCCTGTCGGTCCTTCGAGGTGATCGTGTAGGTGACCTTGCCGTACCAGGCACCCCATTCGTCGCGCCCCCACTCGGTGAGGACGCCGAGGTGCACCGACCGGATCTGTAAACCGTCGGGGTGGTACTCGCCGCTGAAATGCGGTGCATTGGGGTAGAGCGCGCCAAGGTCGATGAGCACCGCCTTGTGGCCGACCCGCACGAAGGCGGGCCGGTGTGGTTGGCCGTTGTCCCCGCCAATCCACTTCATGCCCACCCAGTCAGTCTCGCACGTGTGTTCGAGCGGTGTCACCCTCGGTCGGGTCGGCCGGGCCGCCCGGCGGAACTAGGGTGTCACGATCGCGAAATCGGGATCCGGGTCGTCCAGGTAGCCGGCGAGTTCGCCGAATGCACTCGGATCACCGTCGACGCCGACGTCGCCCGCTTCGACGGCCGTACCGAGATCCACGAGCCCGAGGAGCAGCGTCAGCAGGGTCTGCTTGGTCAGGGTGAACGTGGCCGCGACGGGGTCGTCAGCGCTTGCCTGATCCACGTCGAAATGAACCAGGAGGCCGTTGCGCAACTCCGACCGGTGACGTCGGTGGGCGTCGGTGATGTGCCAGTCGAGGACGATGTGGGCGTCCCAGGCCGCCGGCCCGTCGACTCGCAGGGCGACGGCGTCGAAGAGCTGATCGACCGACATGGCACTCACGATGTCGGCGGCCGCGGCCGTGGTCGGGGTCCCGACCGGTCCGTTGCGCAACTCGTATGCGCCCATGAGATAGAAGTTGCGCCAGGTGCCGTTCTCGGAGCCGTAGCCGAGTTGCTCGAGCGTGTCCGCCTGGAGACTTCGTGCCTCCGCGTGTGTCGGGTCGGCGAAGATGACGTAGTTCAGGACCTGGGCGACCCATCGGAAGTCACCGTCGTCGAACGATCGGCGGGCCTTTCGGACCGCCTCGTCCGCGCCGCCCATGAACTCGACATGCCGTTTCGCCGATTCCACCGGCGGATGCTCCCAGAGGTGCGCCGGATTCCCGTCGAACCATCCCATGTAACGCTGGTAGATGGCCTTGACGTTGTGGCTCACCGAGCCGTAGTAGCCGTGCGTGTGCCAGGCGTTCGCGAGCGCGGGAGGTAACGCGATGTCCTCGGCGATCTCGAGACCGGTCCGGCCCTTGTTGAGCAGCCGAAGGGTCTGATCGTGGAGGTATCCGTAGAGGTCGCGCTGGAGGGACAGGAACTCCGTGAGCTCCGCGGTGCCCCAGGTGGGCCAGTGATGCGACGCGAAGAGCACGTCGGAGCGCGCCGCGAAAGCGTTGATCGCCTCGGTCAGGTAGCGCGACCACACGTGCGGATCACGGACCAGTGCACCGCGCAAGGTGAGCAGGTTGTGCAGGGTGTGGGTCGCGTTCTCGGCCATACAGAGGGCGCGCATCTGTGGGAAATAGAAGTTCATCTCGGCGGGTGCCTCGGTGCCGGGGGTCAGCTGGAATTCGATGGTGACCCCGTCGATGGTCTCGACCTGTCCGGTGGTGGTGATGTCGAGGGTCGGGGCGATCAGGGTCGCCGTGCCGGTGGACGTGGACTGGCCGAGGCCCGCGCCGATCGCACCGCGCGGGCCCCTCGGCAGCGCGGCCCCGTACATGTACGCCGCGCGCCTGCCCATCGCCGTTCCCGCGTAGACGTTCTCGGCGACCGCGTGCTCGACCATGCCTGCGGGCGCGATGATCTGGCACTCGCCGGCGTCGACGGCCTCCTGGGTGGTGACTCCCTTGACGCCGCCGAAATGGTCGATGTGCGAATGGGTGTAGATGACCGCGGTCACCGGCCGATCGCCACGATGCTCCCGATAGAGGCGCAGGCCGGCGGCCGCGGTCTCCTGCGAGATCAGTGGGTCGATGACGATGACGCCGGTGTCGCCCTCGACGACGGTCATGTTCGACAGGTCCAGGCCACGGATCTGGTAGATCCGATCTGTCACCTCGAAAAGGCCTTGTCGGGCAACGAGACCCGACTGCCGCCACAAGCTGGGGTGGGCGGTGGCAGGCGCCTCGTCGGCGAGGAAGGAGAATTCCTCGCAATCCCACACCGGTTTCCCGTCCTGGCCGGCGATGGCGGGGGGATCGAGTTCGGCGACGAGTCCGCGCGTGGCGGCGTCCAGGTCGCGGGTGTCCTGGAACGGGAGGTGATCGTGGGCGGACGAATTCGCCTGTGCCACAGCAGGGGATGCGTCTCGAGAGAGAGCCATGTGCTTGACCTCGTCGATTCTCGGTTGAGTGCGTACGGTGACGTTCTCGGTGAGCGATGCGTACGTACCACTCTGTCAGAAGCGCGGATGCCTCGCCGGGGTTCGGCACGCTCAGTTGACACCCGACCGCTCGCCGACGGTGTGGACGACGACGACCTCGGGGTCCCAGGGGACCAACTCGTCGACCGTCGTCTGGAGCTCGTCGATCGGCGGCAGGTCCTGTGGGGCGAGCACACTGACGGTGACCGTACTGCCGGTCCAGCTGACGCCGGTCACCTCGGACGAGTCGTTCCCGCCCGATCCGAGCCACGACTCCGCCGCGGTCGCGATCTGCCGGGACCACAGTGACGAGAGCGAGTTCGCGACCATCGGGACGGTGACGACGACGAGAGCTACGGCCAGTGCCGCGTAGGCCCGGCGTCGAGGGGCCCTCGGATGTTCCGCACCGGCGAGATCGGCGGCCTCGCGGCCATAGCCTGCGATCGTCAACACGACGAGGCTCGTGATGATCATCGCGACCACGTTCGACGCGAACAGCACGAAGGCGCCCAGTGCGAGCGACGGGGCTCCCGACCCCAGGCAGACGCCGACGACCCCGAGTGGCGGCACCAGGGAGATGGCGATGGCCACGCCGGGCAGCACATCACCGACGTCGCGACGGGTGATGGCGATCGCGCCGACGAGGCCGGTGGCGAGGGCGGCCAAGAGGTCGACGAGCGTCGGTGACGTCCGGCCCAGCACCTGTGAGTTGGAGAGCACGTTCGTCGGGTTGGGTAGCAACTGGGCGAACACCACGCCCAGGATCGTCACCAGGATGACCCCGGCGAGCACGTAACCGACACTCGCGAGCACGAGTCGACCACGGCCGGTGGCGATTCCGAGTCCGATGCCGAGGATCGGTGTCGACAGCGGCGCGACGATCATCGCCCCGATGACGGTCGCCGTGCTGTCGGCGACGACTCCCGACACGGCGATGATGCCCGACAGGGTGAGCATCAGCCAGAACGCGCTGCGCTTGGCGGCGCCGTCTCCGACGGAGAAGTCGAGGCGCTCGACGATCTCGTCCAGGGTGCGTCGCTGTGAACCGGGGATGAGGGAGAGCACGATCGGAGCCCCTTCGTCTCGAGGTCCTCTGAAAGTACCCGTTCGCGATCCGCTGTCCAGCAGAGTCGGCGCAACCGTGTGACCATGGATGAACGCCGGGGAAAGCACAGGGGGCGAACATGGATCGGTTCACCGGATGTCTGCTCGCCGGTGCTGCCGGCGACGCGCTGGGCGGGGCAGTCGAGTTCTCGACTCGGGACGCGATCCTGGAGAGGTTCGGACCCGCGGGCATCACCTCCTACTCCGAGGCGTACGGCGGCCTCGGCACCATCACCGACGACACCCAGATGACGCTGTTCACTGCGGAGGGTCTGCTGCGCGCCTGGGCCCGCGACTGCGCGGGAGGCATCTCCTGCTACGCGGCCACGACGGCCCGCGCATACCTGCGGTGGTTCATCACGCAGGGCGGCCATCCGCGGCACGGCGTGCTGGCGACGACCGAACGGTCCAGCTGGCTGGCAGGGCACCAGCAGTTGCACAGCCGGCGGGCACCCGGCACCACCTGTCTCGAGGCGCTCCGGGTGACCACTCGTCCGGGCGTCTCGGCCGACAACGACAGCAAGGGCTGCGGAGGTGTCATGCGGGTGGCGCCGGTCGGTTTGTTCGCGGCCCGCGCGGACTGGTCTGCCGCAGGCACTTTCGACCTCGCGAGCACACTTGCGGCGCTCACCCACGGCCACCCCTCCGGTTCGCTTCCCGCCGGCGTTCTCGCGGTCGCGGTCCGCGAGCTGATCGTCGGAGCCGGCCTGCCGGAGGCGCTGGCGACGGCGAAGGGCATCCTCCGGGATCGGGCCGGTCACGAGGAGACCCTTGCCGCACTGGAGGCCGCGGAAGTCCTCGCCGGTTCGGGCCTGTCCCACGAGTCGGCGATCACGCGCCTCGGCGAGGGCTGGGTCGGAGAGGAGGCGCTCGCGATCGCCGTCTACTCCGCGCTGGTGGCCGACGACCTCGAGGACGCGGTGATCATCGCGGTCAATCACGACGGCGACTCGGACTCCACCGGCGCGATCGCAGGCAACCTGCTGGGTGCGCGCGACGGGGTCGAGGCCATCCCGCCGCGCTGGCTGGAGCCCCTCGAACTGCGCGACGTCATCGTCGAGATGGCGGGCGATCTACACGAGTTCGTGGACTGGGACATCACCGAGACCGATGAACCGGCCGGGTCGGGCAGTTGGGTCGAGAGGTATTGGGGACCCCGTCCGGGGGCGACTCCGGACCTTCGCCCCGTGGGCTGAGTTTCCGGCGCGACGGGCGCCATCGTCGTCACCCGCCAGAACGTGGCAGGTCAGCGCCTCGGCGTCGGGGCGACGAGGTGCGCAATACGACGGCCACGACGGGGTTGCCCGATGGTCACAGACGTCGGTTTGAGTTCTCCCCATGGCAATCGCTCTGAGATCCGACCGTGGAATCCGTGTGCTCGCAGGCGCTTCCGGGGTCGGGTTCATTCTCGCCATCTGCGGCTCGAATGCGATGACGCCACTGCTCCCGGGATACATGGACACCCATGGGTTAGGGCCCGCCGCGGCGTCGGTGCTGTTCGCCACCTACTTCATCGCCCTGATCATCATCCTGTTGATCTCGGCTCGCGGCCCGCTCATCCGGCACAGCCGCACGGTGTTACCGCTCGCCCTCCTCGCGGCGATCGTCGGCGACCTCCTGCAGATCGTCGGCGCATCGGTCGAGGTGCTGCTGTTTCCGGGACGGTTCCTCACCGGGGCGTCGGTGGGCCTGAGCACGGGCGCCGCCGCGGCGATCATGGTGGCCGCCCGCGGCGAACGGGGTCGTGCGTTCATCGCCTCCGGTTCGCTCATCGGCGCCGGAAGCGGGCTGGTTGCGGCCATCGCGATAGCCGTGTTCCTGCCCTGGCAGCTGGTCACGGTGTACGCGATCCACGCCGCGGCGACCGCCGTATGCCTGATCGTCTTGCTCGTCGGTCTGCGTCTGGCTCCCGGTTTGCTTGCGTATGGCAATGATTCGTCGACGGACGATGGCTTCGCGCCGCAGTCGACACACGCTCACACCGGCGACCTCGACGTCCACAACGGCGACCTCGACGTTGCGGGTACGCGTCGTCGAGATCCCGGTGCCTATCTGGTCGGCGCGCTGGCGTGGGCGATCGGTGCGCTCGCGGTGGGCGCGATGCCCGCCGCGATCCTCGCGACCGGAGCGAGCGACTCGCTCCTCGTGGCCCAATGTGTCGGTGGCGCATGTCTGTTGGTCTCGATGGTCGCGAGTCTCGCCGGCGTGGGGGTGCGGCTCGTGACGACGCTACCGGCGGTCGGCGTGCTCCTGGTCGTCGGATGGTCGACGGCGGTGGTGGGTCTCGTCCTCGGTCGGCCCGACGTGATCGTCCTCGGTACGGTCGTCGGCGGGATCGGTCAGGCCGGGGGGGTACCGAGTGGCGCTCGCCGCTGTCACCCGCGGTCTCGGCGCCGTCGAGCAGGGTCGTGTGGCGTCGCGGTTCTCCGCCTTCGCCTACAGCGGTGCGGGTGTGATGGTGGTGCTCGACGGTGTCGCCGGCCAGGCAGTCGGGACCCTCGGTGGCGCCATCGTCACCGGCGTCGTCTACGCCGCGGTCGCGGCCGTCGCCATCGGTCTGGTCGTTCGACGAACCTTTCCGCGCCCCGATCCGAAAGTCCGCACTACCGCAGGTGTGATGTCGGCGCCCCAGAATCGCTGACTGGGCCGATACGCGCCGGCGACCGGCAGACTTCAACTCGACCGGCAGACTTCGATCGAGGTCTAGGAGTCGAGTTGAAGTCCGGCGGTCCGCAAGCTCCGGGCGCACCTCGGGAGCCGGGGGTGATCGGGGTGCTTCGCTCCCACCCGAGCACGTTCGCGGCGCAAACGGGACACTGGTGCCTACGTTGGATCACATGACACCCACACGCATCTCCGTTCCGATCACCTGGCTTGCCGTGTTCCTGGCGGTCGCGCAGGTGGTCGCGCCCGTGGTCCCGTTCTCCGGTTTCGGCGCCTCGCCCAACGAGTCGACCACAGATCTGTTGATCACCCCGGCGGGCTACACGTTCTCGATCTGGAGTCTCATCTACCTGCTGTCGATCGTCTTCGCCATTGCCGTGGTGCGGAAAGGTGCCACCGGGACCGACGACCCGCGGCGTCTGCTCATCGACCTCGAAGTCGCGTTCGCCGGCGCTGCGCTGTGGATTCTGGTGTCGGCCGCGGAGTGGACGTGGGTGACACCGATCGTGCTGACGGTCATGACGGTGGTCCTGCTCGACGCCGCCCGCATCGCCGCGAGACCGGCCGACGACGCGGCGCCCCGGTGGCTCATCGTCCTGACCCGCATCCTCGTCGGTGTCTATGCGGCCTGGGCCACCGCGGCGGTCTTCCAGAACTGGGCCGCCGCGATCGGTGCCGACCTCGCCGATCCGCAGTCCCTGGGATGGCAGCTGACCATCCTGCTCGCATGCGCCCTGCTCGGCCTCGCCGTGACCGCCGCCGTCGGGTCGGTGCTCGTCGCGTACCCGCTCACGCTGATCTGGGCGCTCGTCGGGATCATCTTGGCCGCCGAGGGCGAGACGACGGCGGTCGTCGGCGTCGCGATCGGGACGATCGTCGCGCTGGTCGTGACCACCGCGGCAGTGACGGTACTGCGGCGTCGGGCGGGTGTGCCCGCTCCTGCTGCGGCACGATAGCCGGGACCCATACTCGAGAGGCGGACCATGACCACCACTGTTGTCGCCGGGAACCCGAAGCCCGGTTCGCGCACGCGATGGCACCCGATCTGCTGCTCAAACCGGTCCTGGTGGAGCTCGGAGCGGTGTGCCCGGCACCCGGTCTGTACCTGATCGACTCGACCTACACCACCGATTCACGGATCGCCGACTACACCGACCGCTGGTCGTCGACGCTCGTGCGGTCCTGGCCCCGGTGAGCCGGTACCACCGCATGAATCCCCGACTGCGCCGCTGACGCGATCATCCGCTCGGTGAGTTCGGAATCGGCCTGTGCGCGTCGCGGATCGGCCACGTCGCGGTCCCATACCGTGCGGCCACCCACCACGACCTCGCGTAGGTTGCGCAGTCCGCAACCGAGCACGTAGGTGGCGACGGGGTCCCAGATGGGGCCGAGGTGGGGGGAACGGGGATCGACGACGAGCAGGTCCGCGAACTTCCCGACCTCCAGCGAACCGACCTTGTCGGCCACGCCCATCGCCGATGCCGACCCGAGCGTGTGCAGGGTGAGCATGTCGACGGGGGTGAGAACAGCGGCGTCGCTGTGCTTTCCGCGCTGCAGGAACATACCGGTGCGCATGTTCTCGAACGGGTCCGACACGTCGGTGCACGACTGGTCGTCCACACCGACGCCGACGGTCACCGAATCCCGGAGCAGACGGGGGATGTCGGCGATCCCGGAACCGAGCCGACCGTTCGACATCGGCTGCCACACCACCGCCGAACCGGTGTCGCGCACACGCGCGACCATGTTCTCGGTCGGGTGCACGAAGTGTCCGAAGGCGAAGCCGGGGCCCAGAACCCCTGCGGCGTCGTACCAGTCGAATTTCGACTGCTGGATCTCGATCTGCTCGGCAGTCTCGACGAAGTGCGCCTGATTGGTGATCCCGTACCGGTCCATCAGTGCCCGTTCGCGTTCGGCGGTCGCCTGCGACGACGACCACTGCACCGAGCCGTAGACCGAACCACCCAGATCGAGGTCGCGGTCGACGGTCGTCAGGTGGGTCATCACCTCGTCGAAACCGGCGAACGCGGCGTCCTCGCCGAGTTGCTCGTCGTCGAGTCGCACACTGGTGACGAATCGGATCCCGGTGGCCGCCAAGCCGTCCACCTGGGCGGTGACGAACTCCGGAGAATGCACCCGAGCCGCCTTGAGGACGGACTCCTCGTAGTCGAAGAGTGCCAGGACGCGGGACTGGGTGAAGTTGTACACGGAGGTGATTCCCGAGGACAGGTGATCGAGCCCGCCGGCCAGCGTCATCCAGTACAGGTCCTGCGCATCGGCGCCGAGCAGCATCGTGCTGTTCAGCGTGACCCATTCATAGAGTGGGCTGTTGGGCGCCACCCCGCGCATCCCGCCGGTGTAGATGTGACTGTGTGCCGAGACGAAACCGGGTGCGAGGAAGGCGCCGTCGAGATCGTGGCGGGGGAGCGGTGCGTCGGCCGGCGGTGAGCCCTCGCCCATCCCGGAGATCCGGCCGTCCTCGCCCACCGACAGCCATCCCCAGAACCAGGGCCTATCGCCGCTGACCGGCAGTACGAGGGCGTTGTGGTAAGTGCCGGTCATCCCGGTAGAACCTCCGAATTCCAATGATTTCCGTTGTCGGTGAACCGTACTCGCTGCGACGGCCCGTCCGGGTCGCCGCGCCAGAAGGTGATCTCCCGCAAGTCGACGGCGTACCCGGTCCAGGTGGGCGGTGCGGTCAGTCGCGGGTGGGCCGAGTCGTAGTCGGACCATCGCCGACGCCGCTCCTCGGGTGGCATTGCGGCGAGGTCGTCGTCGTTCAACCATGCCAGGAGTTGCAGGTACCGGGAACGGCGCGAGTAGGCCTCGGACAGTTCGTCGTCCGACGCTCGCCGGACGTCACCGTGCGCGACGACCTGCCGGCCGACGGCGGGCCAGGCGATCGCGATCGAGGCCCGGGGGTTGTCGGCGAGTTCGGCCACCTTGGCCGACCGGCTGTCGGTGTGGAAGTAGACCGCGGTGTAGTCGGCCTCGGTGATCAGCACGTGTCGGACCCGGGGATAACCGTCGGGGCCGCACGTCGCCAGTGCCATCAACGGCCGTGGCTCGTCCGACGGGGGAAGCCAGTTCCGCAGCAGCGTCATCGGGTGGACCGAGAGCTGATCCGCGCTCGCGCAATCGGTTCCGAATCCGGTACCGCTGGTGATCAACGCCCCACCCGGCCCGGGTCGAAGGTGGCGATCTCCGGCAGCGCGGCGACCAGGTCCTCGACGCGCTCGTCGAAAAGCTTCGCGCCGATCGAGCCGTCGGCTCCAGTGGGGTCGCCGATCACCCCAGACTCGGCGAAATCGGTGGACAGCCAACCGAATCGGACGGTGCCGGCGAAACCGACGTGCCCGGCGTCGGCGACCGCGTCCGCCACCGTCGCGACCGCCTTGTCCATGTGCACGAGATCCGGCCGGAGGTGCAGCATCATCGAGGTCTCCGCCCAGCCCGCGTGGATGCCGAGTCCGCGCTCGGTGGGACCGGGGTGACCCGGGCCGGAGGAGAAGAAGGTCTGCAGGTCGAACCGTCGTCGGAGTTCGCGCGCGGCGACCTCGATCAGTGCGGAGTTGCCGCCGTGCGCGTTGAGGAACAGCACACGACGCGCCGGGGTCTGTGCGAGCGACGCCCCGATGTCGACGATCGTCTCGAACAGGGTGCTCGCCCGCAGCCAGATCGTGCCCGGGAGCCGCGAGTGCTCGTCGGATTTGGTGTAACCCAGCGCCGGCAGGAGCCAGACATCGTGCCCCGCGGCGGCACCGCGGTCCACGACGGCCTCGGCGACCGACTCCGCGACGATGAGATCGGTGGCCAACGGCAGGTGCGGGCCGTGCGGTTCGATTGCGCCCGTGGGTAGCACGAGAATCGAGTCCCGCGACAGGGTGGTGCCGATCTGTTCGGTGGTCAGCTCGGCATAACGCCGATGCGCGGCCGGGCGCGTCGTCCTGGTGGTCACCGTGTTCACATCCACCTTCCGGGATTGAGCAGACCCTTCGGGTCGGTCTGGTGCGCCAGCGCGCGGACGCGCTCGGCATCGAGATCGACGTACCACTGGTGCGGGGAGTGGACGCCGACCCCGAGATCCTCGAGTGCGGCGACGCCGTCGATGACCTGCTGCGGACTGCGGTAGATCCCGTTGAGCATCCCGAACATCATCTCGTGGCCGACCTCGAGATGCAGCATGCCGCCCTCGTACACCTTCTCCACCTCCTCGAGCCGGGTGACGAGTGCGTCCCCGCGTACCTCCATGTGGAACCACCTGTCCGGCTGCGACTTCTGTAACCACCACGTCGGGTGGTTGTAGGACAGCGTCGACAGCTTGACCGTCTCGGCGATGCCCTCGCGGACCGCTTCGACGCGGCCGCCGGCGGCGACGACCAGGTCGGTGGTCTCCGCCAATGCCCGGGCGTCGATGATCCCGCGCACGCTGGCGCGACCGCGGACGAGCGCGGGGTCGTCGGGCAGCGCCCCCGTGATGACGGGGCCGTCCGCGGACAGCAGACGCGGCTTCGGTTCGACCGCCGCCAGTCGGAGCGCCGCGTCGAACGCCTCGCGTGTGGAGCCGAAACTCGCGTACACGCAGCGCCATTCCTGCAGCGGTTCCACCCGGACGGTGGCGCCGACGATGATGCCGGCGACCCCGTAGGTGTGCACGAACGGGGTTGCGTCGTCGCCCTCGAGATGGACCACCTCGGCCTCGCCGGTCGCATGGACGACATCCAGTGCGTCGACGAACCCCTGATGGTTGCGGCCGTGCACGATCGTGCCGGTACCGGCCGAACCTCCCGCCAGGAACCCGCCGAGCGTCGACTGGACGGTCGACGGGTACATCCACAGCTGGCTGCCGTGCGACCATGCGGTCTGTTCCAGGTTGATCATCCGCGCGCCCGCCTGGGCGGTGACCGAACGGTCGGTGACGTCCCCGATCGCGGTCAGCGACGTCATGTCGAGGACGAGTCCGCCGAAGCGCGGGATGACCTGGCCGTAGTTCCCGGTTCCCTTGCCGCGCGTGGTGATCGGTACGCCGCGGGCGACCGCCGCGCGGACGATGTGGGGCACCGCGTCGGCCGTGCGCGGGTAGCACACGAGATCGGGTCGGCCGAGATCCTGCGCCGACAGGATCGGACTCATCCCCGAGCCGTCGCGGGCCGCGCGTTCGAGCGCGCGGGGAAGTGAGCTGATGCCACGCGGGCCGACGATCGCGAGCAGGTCGTCGGCCAGCGCATCGACGTCCTCGGGGCCGAAGTCGGGGCGTCCCTCGTCGGTACCGACCGCGACCACCGGAGCGGTCATGACGGCAGGCCCACCGAGGTGTCGATGAAGCGGTTGGTCGCGATCGCCTCGGGCGTCAGGCCGTCGGCTGCGGGCGTGCCCTGCTCGGTGAAGATCGGCCCGGTCACCTCCATCACCCGGGCGACGCGGGCGGTGTCGAAGTTGCCGATCGTCGTGTCGGTGCCGTTGCTCACCAGGTCGAGGTCGGCCATCGTCTCCCGCGCGTAGTCCGCGTTGCGCTGGGAGTACACCCACCCCGTGTCGTACTGCTCGACGGCGTCGAGGATGACCGCGTCGGCCGCCTGTGGCGACGCCAGGTAATCGACCGAACCGCGCTGCAACACCGGCACCAGCTGCTCGAGGCAGGCGGCGTTCTCCTCCAGTGCGTCCGAGCGAACCGCCACCGACGACTTGTAGGACGGGAAGCCGACGTCGTGGATCAGCTGGTACTTCACCGGCTTCTGCCAGCCCTCCACCTCTTCCTGGTAGACCTGCGGCTCGGAGCTGGCGAACCCCTGCTGGGCGGTCTTGCCGCCGTCGGAGACGAAGTTGGCCGGCGACCCGTCGTAGCTGCCGTCGACCTGCGCGGGGGAGAGGACGCCCGACCCGGTCAGGTAGTCCATGTAGGTGGCCCCCTCGAAGTACAGGACGCGTGCGTTCGCCGCCTTGAGGTCGGCGATCCCCTGGACCTGCGGGTAGGTGGCGGGATCCCACATGATCATCTGCGGACTGATGTCGAGCGGTGCCATGACCGCCGTCGTCGGGTTGTCCTTCGAGTTCTGGATGGCCTGATCGGTGTCGACGTAGCCGAGGAGGATCTCCGGGTCGGAGTACATCTGCGAGGTCACCGACTGGAAGCCGATGGCGGGTCCGCCGGCCCGGATCTCGATGTCGACGCCGGTGTATTCGCCGCGGTCGAAGAGCGGACCGACGACGCGCTTGTTGCCGGCATTGATCGTGGGGTCGGGGCCGAGGAGTTGGTAGAGGTGGCCGTGTTCGGCCTCAGGGTTCCAGTCGGTCTGGATGACGACCTTGTCGGGACAGTTGGCGCTCAGGTCGACCGGGCCGACCGCCCCCGTGTAACCGGAGGATTCGGTGCTCTCCCCGGAACTGCATGCGGCGGTGAAGGCGAGGGCGGCGGCGACGACGGCGACACCGGTGGTCTTGGACAGGCGACGCCAGACGGGTGTGTTCATGAGATGAGTTCCTTTTCGGGCTGAGAGATTCCGGAAGTTGAATGGAGGATCATGGGGTGTCGACGACAGGGGACCCACCCGCTGGTTGAGCCGGCACCGAGCGCAGCGAGGAGCCGAAACCACCCGGCGAGAGAAGACCAGGTCAGTTCTGGTACCAGCGTCCGACGATGCGGTTGCCCAGCCAGCCGAAGAACCAGAAGACGGCCACGCCGAGAAGTGAGGCGAGCACGATCGAGGCGAACAGTTCCTCGGCTTGCAGTCGCGACCGATAGTTGTCGATCAGGATGCCGATGCCGGGATTGCCCTGCTTGAAGAAGAAGTCGCCCACGATGGCGCCGACCACCGACAGGCCCGCCGAGATGCGGAGACCGGCGAAGATGGCCGGCATGGCGGCGGGGAACTCCAGCTTGCGCAGGATGGTGACGCGGCTCGGACGGTGCAGGGCGAAGAGATCCCGCATCTGCCGGTCGACCGATCGGAGGCCGAACAGGGTGTTGGAGACGATCGGGAACAGTGAGATCAGTACACAGACGAAAACCCGTGCACTGAAGCCGAATCCGAACCAGAATCCGACCAGGGGGACGAGCGCCAGGATCGGGACGCACTGCAGCACCACGGCATACGGGAAGAGGGCGTTCTCCATCAGCCGTGACTGCGACATGATCACCGCCCACGTGATGCCGATGATCGCGGCGATCGCCAGGCCGGTCAACGCGACGGTGGCCGTGCGGCTCAGGGCCTCCCACATCGCCTGGGCGGAGTCGCCCAGCAGTCCGTCGGTGACGACCTGGTGCGGGGGCGGCATCAGGAATCGACGGCCGGGATCGAGCACCGCGTAGCTGACGAGGTACCACGCGCCGATGACCAGGCCCAGGACGACGAGCGGCGCGGCGATCCCGACCATCTTCGATCGGGAGCGGCCCCGTCGGCCCGTGCGTGCGGCCACGGCGAGTTCGGTGGTGGAGCCCGGGTCGGGTGTACCGGCCTTGCCGGTTTTCGGGGTTCGCACGCCCGGGGCGGTCTCGGTGCCGGTGTCGGGGGCGCTCATGAATGTGCCTCTCGGAGTGCGCGGGAGATCCGGCCGGCGATCGCGCCGAACTCCGGCTCGAAACGCAGGTCGGGCGACCGGGGATAGTCGAAGGGGACCTCGATCTCGTCGACGATGGATCCCGGCCGTCCCGACATCACCAGGACACGCGTGGACAGGAACGCCGCCTCGGCGACCGAGTGGGTGATGAACAGGCCGGCAAAGCGTTTGACGGCGAACAGCTCGGTCAGGTCGGTGCCGAGCCGTTCGCGGGTCAGTTCGTCGAGTGCGGCGAACGGTTCGTCGAACAGGAACAGGTCGGGATCGAGCGTCAGCGAGCGGGCCAGCGACACCCGCATCCGCATGCCGCCGGACAGCATGTGCGGCAGGTGCTTGTCGAACCCGGTCAGCCCGACCGTCTCCAGCGCGGCGCGGACGCGTTCGCGCCGTTCGGCTTTCGGTGCACCGTCGAGTTCACCGAGCAGTGCGACGTTGTCGGCCACGGTCCGCCACGGGAGCAGGGTGGCGTCCTGGAACACGTAACCGATCCGTTCGGCACCGCTCTGCAGGTAACCGTCGGTGATCGTCTCCAGGCCCGACGACAACCGCAGGAGGGTCGACTTGCCGCAACCCGATGGGCCCACGACGCTGACGAACTCGCCCTCGCGCACGGTGAGGTTCACGTCGCGGAGGGCGTGGGTGCCGTCCGGATAGGTGAGCTCCACGTGTTCGAAGCCGACGAGCGGGTGACCGAGTGCCGGTCTGTGGGTCGTTGCTGGTGAACTCATCATCTCTCCATGCCGACGGGGGACAGGCCCAGCGGTGATGCTGCGGCTGAGGACATTCCGGCCGGTGATGCTCCTGACGGGGACGGGAACGACGGGAACGCCGTCCAGGTGGTGGACTCGGTGCGTGCGACCGCCGTTCCGTTCACGATCACGACCCGGTCGGCCGGCGCGGTGGCGATGACCTCGGTGAGATCGGCGCCGCGGATGGCGACGAGGTCGGCGCGGGCTCCGACGACGGGGCCCGCGGGCTCCAGTCCGAGCACGGCACGCGCCTCGGAGGTGACCATTTCCGTTGCGGTGTGGGGGTTCTGATGTGCCGCGGTGATCAGCAGGGCGGCGGTCTCGAGCGGGTCGGCCCGGCCCACGGGATTGAACGGGTCGCGGATGTTGTCCGCACCACCGGCGACGCGGACGCCGTGGTCGCGCAGCACGTCGATCGGCGTGATGCCTCGTCGCCCCGCGGACGGTCCGGATCGGCCCTGGAGGTACAGGTTCGTCACCGGCAAGGCGACGACCGAGACACGGGCCCGTGCGAGCGCCCGTGCAACCCGCTGTAGATCCTCCGAGCTCAGGGTGTCGAGGCGGCAGCAGTGGCCGGCCGTGCGGATCCGGTCGTCGGGCCAATCGGCGACGCGGGCGGCGAAGGCCTCGATGGTCAGGTGGTCGCCGTCGAGGAATTCATCGACGTGCAGGTCGGCGCCGATACCGCGCGCTTCGGCGAGGTCGAGCAGTCTCGTGAGCTCGGCGAGCGGGTCGTCGGCGATGTGCGGGGCCCCGCCGACGAGGTCGACGCCGGCGTCGAGCGCGGCCTCGATGTGCGCGGTGGGCGTGAGTGGGCTCGCCAGGACCGCGACCTGGATGTCCATCAGTCCGCGCAGGTGCTCCCGGACCTCGGTGAGCACGCGGACGGCTCGCAGTGGGTCGTCGTGCGAGAGCACGTCGGCGTGGGTGCGCACCGCGGTGATGCCGTTGCGCAGCATGGACGAGGTCGCACGGAGGGCGCGCGTCCGAAAGGACTGCTCGTCGAGGGAGACGCTGCCGGCCCGCCAGGACGCGATCGCGGCGGCGAGGTCGCCGCTCGGCGGTGACAACTCCGGCCACGACAGGGCCTTGTCCAGGTGGGCGTGGGGTTCGGCGGCGGGTGGGAGCAGCAGGTGGTCGCGGAGATCCAGCCAGTCGGCGGGATGTGGGACATCGGGAGAAAACGGTGTGACGGCGCGGACGCGGTGGATACCGTCGGCATCGGCGGACAGCTCGACATCGACCACTGACCCGTCGGCCAGTGATCCGGTGATGCCCGGCACGGGCGCTGTCTGCTGAGTCGGCATTGATGACACTTCCTCGAGAACATCGAAATGGCGTGCGACGGTGCACGACTGGGTCGGTGGTCCCGCTGTGGCTGGGGTCGGCGGGGGTGGGGCGGTTCGTGATACTTGTTGATCACGTCAACACGTCCGAATATAGGAATGCGCTGTTGCCACGACGTTAACCAGCGCTGCGGGCGTGTAACCATCGGTTCTGCAGGAAGGGTGTGAGCCACATGGCGCTCGACGAGCCGGACGTCGCGCAGGTGTCGCTGGGTGCCGAGATCCGCCGACGACGTAAGCAGCATGGCCTCACGTTGACGAATCTGGCTGCGCAGGCCGGTATCTCGCATCCGTTCTTGTCGCAGCTCGAGCGCGGATACGCGCGTCCGAGCATGACGACCCTGGAACGGATCGCCAGGGCGCTGGACACCACCCAGGTCAGTCTGATGCTGGCCGCCGACCCTGCGCACGTGGCGGGGGCACCGTCTCCGGCACCCGTCGGGACGCAACTGGTGCGCGCCGACGAGGGCGCGATCCTTCCGCAGGCCGGCGACAACGCCGGATACGCCCGGTTGCTCGTTCGAGGAGACGCCGCGTTCTTCCCCCAGGAGCAGTTGTTGAACCGGCGGGACTACGGCGAGTACTTCCAGCACGAGCAGGACGAGTGGTTGCATGTCGTCGACGGCGAGGTCGAGGTCGACCTCGGCGACGGAAGTCTCCTCGAATTGCGAAGAGGCGACAGCCTTTACTACGCTGGCGGCATTCCCCACCGGTGGCGGCTCACCGGTTCCGAGGCCGCTCGGCTCGTCGTTGTCCAGGCGTCAACGCAGGTGTCGGAGGTCCGCGACGGTGGGGGTGGTTCCCGTGGCTGGGAATCCCGGCGGAGGTCGTAGTACCTAGGAGATCTCCGATGTCTTTGTCAGCGAACGACCTTCGAGATGGACTGCGTGTCCGCGTGGTGTCACGGCGCCGGCTCGCCCGTCGGGTGGACGAATTCGTCCTCGCGCCGGTCGGTGTCGCCGCGCTGCCGCCCTGGACCGCTGGATCGCACGTCGATCTGCACACACCGGGCGGCCCGGTCAGGCAGTACTCGTTGTGTTCCTCACCTGACGACACGAGTATGTACCGGATCGCCGTCGAACGGCGGATCGACAGCCGGGGCGGTTCGGCCTCCGTGCACGACGACATCCAGGTGGGAGGCGAGGTGTGGATCAGCCCGCCGCGCAATCACTTCGCGCTGACACGTGCACTCGGTTATGTGTTCGTGGCCGGTGGTATCGGCATCACCCCCGTCCTCGCCCTCGTCGACGAGGCCCGCCGTACCGGGCGGCCGTGGCGGCTCGTCTACGTCGGACGGTCCCGGGCGGAGATGGCCTTCGTCGACGAGATCGAATCCAGGTACCCCGGACTGGTCACGATTCACGAGTCGGCCCACTCGGGCCGCCTGGATCTCGGTGGCGTCCTGGCCGGGCTCGCCCGCGGCACCGCCGTGTACACCTGCGGACCGCCGTCGATGCTGGAAGCCGTTGCGCAAGTGTGTGAGCCGCAACCGGCCGTGGATTCGTTCGCCGAGAAGTTCACGGCCACGACGACGCAGTCCGCGGCTGACGCGGAGTTCGAACTCTCCCTCGCCTTCTCGGGTGTGACGGTGACGGTGCCGCAGGATCGCACCATCCTCGACGTCCTGGACGGACGTGGGGTGGTGGCGCCGTCGTCGTGCCGCGAAGGTGTCTGCGGAACCTGTGAGACGGGGGTGGTCAGCGGCGAGGTGGACCACCGCGACTCGATCCTGTCGCCGGAGGAGCGGTCCGAGAACGAATCGATGATGATCTGCGTGTCGCGGTGTACGAGCGGTCGTCTGGTGCTCGAGCTGTGACGGTCACGGTGCTCACCGGCGCGGTGGCGGTCCTACGTGACGCGTCGATGGTCACGCGCGATCCGGTCGTGGTCGACGACGGGCGGATCGGGGCCGCGGTCGGCGGCCGGGCCGCCGCGGACGAGGTCGTCGACGTCTCGGGGTGCGTCGTCACGCCCGGTCTCGTGAACGCGCACCACCATCTGCTGCAGACCGCGTTCCGGTCGCGTCCGGAGAGCCGGTCGGTACCGATGCCGCAGTGGCTCGGCCTGATGGCGCAACGCTATTCATCGGTCGGTGTCGACCCCGAGCTCGTCGCCGCGGCAGCGGCTGCCGGGCTCGCGGAATCCCTGCTGTGCGGTGTGACCACGGTCGCCGACCATCATCTGACCTGGCCCGGTGGTCAGGACCCGGTCGCGTTGGCCGGAGGGACCATCGATGCCGCCGCACGGGTCGGTGCGCGATTGGTCTTCGTCCGGGGCACTGCTCGCGACGACCCGCAAGCCGCAGCCACATCGGTCGAGGACATCCACCGAACCCATCTGGGTGCGGGGGCAACCGGCACGAGCGCGGACGGGATGCTGCAGCTGGCCGTCGGCCCGTCCGGCGTGCACAGCGACGGGCCGGAGACCTTCGCGACGCTCGGCGAGGTCGCATCCCGACTCGGCCTGCGTCGTCGTACGCAGGCGAACGAGCAGGTCGATGTGCAGGTCGCCGCGGAACGATATGGGCGGCGCCCCCTCGAGTTGCTCGACGAGTGGGGTTGGCTCGCCGACGACGTCACGCTGGCGCATCTGTGCGAGATCACCGACGACGAAGTGGCTCTGGTCGCGCGATCGGGAGCGTCTGCGACCCACGCGCCCGGGTGCGACGTGCCGATGGGATGGGGTGTCGCGCGGGTCGCGGCGCTCGTGTCCGCGGGTGTGCGGGTGGGACTCGGCACCAGCGGCGGCGGGAGCAACGACGCCGGGCACCTGCTCGCCGATGCCCGCCTGGCCGTTCAGGTCTCGGGATTGATCGGCGAACCCGTCACGGCCCGAAAGGTTCTCGCGATGGCGTCCGAGGGTTCGGCGGCAGGTCTCGGCCGCAGCGAGCTGGGGCACCTCCGGCCCGGTGCCGCCGCCGACCTCTGCGTGTGGGACTGCTCGGACGTCTTCGACGCCGGGGTCACCGACCCGGTCGACGGCCTGCTGTGGGCCGGCCCGGGCCGGCGACCCCGCGACGTCATGGTCGCCGGCCGGTGGGTGGTACGCGACGGAGAACTCGTGACCGCTGATTCACGTTCGCTCGCAGCCGAACTCACGACACTGCTGGACCGGCGGCAGCGTTCTGCTCCCTGATCCGAGAGAACCACAGAACCGCTGGTCCATTGGGTGCAGCGACGGCCTCCCTCTGCTCCCTGAGGTGCGAGCGAAGCGAGCCACGAAGGGCTTCGCAACGTGTCTCACCAGGCCCTTCGTGGCTCGTCGCTATCGCTCCTCACTCCTCAGGGAGCAATGGGGTCGCTTCTTTCGGATCAGCAAGCAGGGGCTGGCTCGCCCGCCGTCAGGAAGTGGCCGTCGCACACGGCGGTGCGGGTGCGTCCTCGGACAGCGGCTTGTTCAGGGGCATCAGGTACAGGACGACAAGTACGACCGGGGTGGTCCCGAGATTGGTTCCCTCGTGGGTGTTCGCCTTGCCCCCGGGTTCGGCGATGATCTCGCCGGTCCGGTACACCACCGGCTTGCAGTCGGAGCCGGGGTGGGTGAGGGTGCCCTGCCGGACCAGTCCGTAGAGCGGGCCGTCGTGATAGTGCCACCCGGTGGTGCCGCCGGGGGCGATGGTGATCTCCCGGACCTCCACGTGTACGCCGTCGGGCACGAAGGGTAGGAGGTCGGCCGGGATGTCCGCCTTGGCCAGGCTGACCGCCGAGATTCCGGACGAGGGCGTGGAATTCGCCGTCCCCGACGACATCGCGAGCGGCGTCAGGAGAGCGGCCGCGGCGGCGAGCGTCGCGACGGCGGTGCGCAGGAGTGGTGTCATCGTCCGACCGTACGTCGGGCCGACCCACCTCATACCCGATTCGTCCGATTCTGTTGTGCAACAGTCCTGGACGATTGACCCGAACGGTCCTGGGTACAGAGCGGTGTGCATACGATGACGGGACCGAGTCGTTGATGATTCGGTACGAACTCGAGGAGCCGCGGATGTCTCGCTTGCCGAATGTCGTGGTCGTCGGCGTCGCCGTCCTGTCCATGGTGATGGGCGTGGCGGGTGTGCTCGTGCCCTCGGCGGGAACCGCGGCGGCGGACACCCTCACCGGTGTCCGATACGCCAAGGCGACGGCCGGCGCGCCATACCGGGAGACCTGGGTGTCGCCCCGCAATCTCGTGGTGTCGGTGTGGTCACGGTCGATGCAGACCCAGGTCCCGTCGCTGGTCCAGACGCCCGCGAACCGGAACCAGGCCGCACCGGTGATGTACCTGCTCAGCGGATCGTCCGGTGGCGAGGACAACGACGACTGGACGCACGCCACCGACGCCAACGCGTTCTATGCCAACAAGAACGTGTGGACCGTGACCCCGATCGGCGGTGCCGCGAGCTACTACGCCGACTGGCGCCGCGTCGACCCGGCCGCGAACTTCCGGTTCGGCGTGAAGACGTCGCGGCCCCTGCGGTGGGAGACCTTTCTGACCTCGGAGCTGCCCGCCGCCTTCGAGAATGCCCACGGGGGACGATCCGGCCCGGGACGCTCGCGCGGTGTCGCGGGGATCTCGATGGCGGGTACGGCGGTGCTGCGGATCGCCGAGAACCACCCGGGGTTCTACCGGGCGGTGGGCTCCTACTCGGGATGCGCCGACACCGCGTCGCCCACCGGGCAGTTGCTGTTGCGCAACGTGGTGTTCGTCCCCGGACTCGCCGACGCCAGCAACATGTACGGCCCGCCCGGGGACCCGCAGTGGGCAGCCCAGGATCCGGTGATCAACGCCTACAAGTTCGGGCGTCGCACCCCTGCCCTGTGGATCAGTGCGGCGACCGGATTGCCCGGTGCGCACGACAATCTGTCCGACCGGCGGATCGCCGGCAACGTGGGGGAGCTCGCCGAACAGGTCGCGGCCGGCGGATTTGCCGAAGCGACCGCACGATCGTGCACGGTGACGATGGCAAACCGCCTCGCCGCGCTGCGCATCCCGGCCGTCGTCCGGCTCCCGGCGACCGGTACGCATTCCTGGGGGTACTGGGAGGACCAGATGCATGAGTCCTGGCCGATGTTCGCCCGCGCGCTCGGCGCGTGACGCCGCGGGAGATGCACCGCGGACGGCGGTCGTCGTCGACCGCTGGACCTCGCATTTCAGCGTCCGTTCAACTCGGCGCACCTACGGCCGGGGCGTGATCTCCGGGCACGGCTCCACCCGACGAGGCCCAGGGGGCGATCCGCGATGACCGTGACCCGGCGCGGCCTGTGGCTCTCGCAACTGCTGCATCCCGAGGTCTCGCATGTCGTCGCGTTCGGCCTGACCCTGAGCGGCCGGCTCGACGCCGAACGACTGCATCGCACGGCCGGTGCCGTGCTCGACCACGTCGGCTGGTACGACGTACGTCTGAGCCCGGATCGCTCGCCGGCCGACGGTCATCCGCACCCCCTGCACTCAGCCGGTTCCGGACTGGACCCGGTGGAATGCGTCGACCTGTCCACGTGTGCCGATCCGGCGGCGGCGAGCGACTCGCGAGCGCAGGATTTCCTCGATGACCCCGCCGGTGCCGACCTCGGACTGCCGTTGTTCCGCAGCGAACTGCACGTTCTCGCCCCCGACTCCCACCGGTGGGTCGTGCGGGTGCATCACGTGCTCACCGACGGCGCCGGCGTCCTGCGGGTGATGGCGCACATCGCCGCTGTCTACGCGGGTACGGCGCGCCCGGACGAGTTGCGCCTCGCCGACGACCTCGAACTCGAGGCCGAAGAGGAGCGGTACCGCGACTCGCGACGCCGACAGGCCGACGAACAACACTGGGACCGACGGCTCGACGGCCTCGCGCCGTCCCTGCTGGCCGGTTCCGTCCCGCATTTCACGTCGTCGATCGTGCGCGTCACCGAAACCCTGAGAAGTCCGCGGACCGCATCGTCGGCCGAGTTCGTCACCGCGTTCGCGGGCCTGTGCGCCCGGCTCCTCGACACCCCCGACGTGGGGCTGAGTCTCCCGGTCGCCGCACGTACCTCGGCGGCACGTCTTAGGGCGGTGCAGCCCGTCTCCAACGTCGTGCCGTTGCGCCTCGACGGAATCGGGGACCGCGACGCCGGGCAGGCCCTCGTCGACGTGTCGTCGGCACTGATCGAGGCACTGCGTCACCAGCGCCACCATCGCGAGGACATGCTGCGAAAGCAGCACGGGCTCAGCGGGTTCGGTGCGGTGGTCAACCTCCTGCCGGGCTTCGAACCGCCCGCTGTCGACGGCTTGCACTGGGGACTCGAGGTGATGCGGACCGGACCGATCTCCGACGTCGCGGTGACCCTGCACCCCGCCGATCAGAACGGCCGCCGGGCGGTCACCTGGGAAGCCCCGGCCGCGGTCTTCGACACCGACGCGCTGGCCACTCTCGCCCGACGCTTCGACCGGCATCTGACCGCCACTCTGCGCGAACTGGACGGGGGCCCCCGGATTCCGGACGATTCGGTGTTCGTCGACGGCGAGTGGGAGCGGTTCCGGTGCCGGAGCGGTCCACCGGCACCGGCCTTCACGCCGACCGTGGGTCACCTGGAGGACCACTGGTCGTCGGATCCGGCGGCCGTGGCGATCATCGACGGTGAGGTGTCGGTGTCCCGGCGCGAGTTCGAGCGCCGGGTGACTCGCGGAACCCGCCTGCTCCTGGAAGCCGGGGTCGGGGCCGGCGACCGGGTGGCGGTGTCCATCGAGCGGTCGGCGACCTCCGTCGTCGCGTTCTGGTCGGTGCTGTGTGCGGGCGGCGTATGGGTGCCGGTCGGCGATCCGTTCGCACCGGACGCGAGAACGAGGGATCTGCTCGATCGCTCCGGCGCCAAGGTCGGATTGTGCGTGCCGGGCGCCCCACGCCCGGGCTCGATCCGGTGGCTCGACCTCGAACACGACGACCCCGGCTCCCCGATCGCCGATCGGTGGCCGGGTTTGGAACGCGGGCCCGACGATGCCGCCTACCTGCTGTTCACGTCGGGTTCCACCGGAACGCCCAAGGGCGTGATCATGCCCCACCGCGGCCTGCCCGCCCTGATCGCGGAGATCCGACAGACGTACGCTCTGACACCCGGGTCACGCATCCTGCACGCGTCGTCCCCGACCTTCGACACCGGGATCGTCGAGATGCTGTGCGGGGTGGTCTGTGGGGCGACCGTTGTCGTCGCGCCCAGGTCGGCACCCGGCGGTGATGCACTGGCACAGCTGATCCGACGGCATCGCGTCAGTCACCTCATCGTCACGCCGTCGGTCCTCGACACCCTGCCCCTGGATCTGGCCGACGATCTGGTGCAGGTGATCATCGGTGGCGAACCGCCGTCGCCGCGGGTGGTCGACCGCTGGTCGGGTCGCGTCCGGCTGCGGAATGCGTACGGACCCACCGAAGCCCGGTGCAGCATCAACATCTCCGCTCCGCTGCTGCCGGGCGAGGCGATCACTGTGGGCCCGCCGATGGTCGGAGTCGACGAGGCGGTCCTGGATCGCCTCGGCCGGCCACAACCTCCCGGGGCGATCGGCACGCTCCACTGTGCGGGACCGCAATTGGCCGACGGCTATCTCGACGATTCGGCGTCCACTGCGGAGGCCTTCGTGCAGAGCACGTTCTCGGCCGAGGAGGGGATGTACCGGACCGGCGACCTGGCCCAGTGGACCGAGGCCGGTGAGATCCGACTGCTCGGACGCCGCGACGGACAGATCACCCTGCGGGGCTTGCGAATCGAACTCGCTGAGATCGACGCTGCGCTCGGACGATGCACCGACGTGCGGAGTTCCGCGACGATTCTGCGCGAGTTGCCATCGGGCCGTACCGCGCTGGTGTCATTCGTCGTGCCGCAGGGCACCGGAACGGATGTCGACGCACCCGGGCTGCGTCGCGCGGTCGCCGGTGTCCTGCCGTCGTACATGGTGCCCGCGCTCGTCATCGGCATCGACGCGCTACCCCGTACCGGCAACGGCAAGCTCGACGTCGGAAAGCTGGCGGACCACCCGCTCCCCGGTCGCCGGTCGGCGCGCGGACCCGTCGGCTCGCACGAGACCCTGCTGGTTCGGGTCGTGGGCGAGGCGCTGGGCACTGATGAGGTCGATCTGTTCGCCGGCTTCCTCGAGCAGGGCGGCGACTCCCTGGCGGTCATGCGGGTCGTCGGATCGCTGATCGCGGCAGGACATTCCGAGATCGGGCCCGACGACGTGCTCACCGCGCCCGACCTGGAGACGCTGGCCGAGCGGATGGTCGAGCCGGTGCGCCCGGACGTCATCGTACGGCGACCGGCCGCACCGGCCGACGATCGTCCGCTCACGTCCGCAGAACGGACGGTCGAACGCGCACCGGGACACCCGCACGGGCAGCTGGTCCGCGTCGGATGGGTTCCACCCGAGACCGGGCGGCCCACCGCTCCCGAATTGCGAGACTTGCTCCGCGCGTTGGCCGATCGGCACCCCGCCCTGCGGTCGAGCTATCCGGACACCCCCGCCGGGCCGGTCCAGCGGGCGCTGGCCGGCGGCGCTGACGCAGCGGTCGATGTTGCCGTGCAGGTGGTTTCGGACCCAGACCCGAACCCGGGACGCGAGAGCCTACGCGCACACGCCGAACAGATGTCGGCGTCGCTCGATGTCCGGACCGCGCCGCCGTTCTGCGTGCGGATCCTGGCGGATGCCGGCGGCGGTGTGATGGCCGCGGTCGCGGTGTTCCATCACATCGCGGTCGACGGTCACTCGCTCGGAACACTGGCCCGAGAGGCGGACCTGATCGCCCGTGGGGTAGATGTTTCGGCGATGCAACCGATCTCGCCGCCCGCACCACACACTGACGACGACATGGACGACCGGTCGTGGCACCGACTGCTCGGCGAACCGTCCGCGGACTCCTTCACCCTAGACGGGCTGGACCCCGTCTCCCACGCGCAGTCCACGGCGGTTCGTCGCCGGGCTCTCGTCGACGCCGACGTCTACGCACGGTTCCGTGCCGGTGCGTCCGAGCAGGGCATGACCCCGTTCGAGGCATTCGGAAGATCGGTGTCGGAGGCGCTCGCGCGACTGACCGGACAAGACCGGGTGATGGCGGCCACCGCGGCGTCGACGCGGCCGGCGGGCGCCGAGGACACCGTGGGCGACTTCGTCGTCGCTGCGGTCACACCGCTCGACGCCCGCGAGGATGTCCGCGGCTCGGTCGAGCGCACCCGTCGGTGCATCGCTGCGGCGACCGGGCCGATGGAGGACGTGCTGGACGTACTGGGCCGGCCGGTCGTCGACGGGCGCCTCTTCCCGGTTCCGGTGCTGCTCGGCTGGACCCCGACCATCACCCGGCCGAGTGTGGGCGGTCACCTCTACGTGTTCCCGCCGCGGGCCACGCGATGGATGCTGCAGATCGAGGGCTCGCCGACCGCGCAGGGGGAGCTGCAGGTCCTGGTGACCGGCGCGGCCTCCGCGCTCACGGGGTCCCGGGTCGAGCAGGTGCTCGCCGAGGTCGTCGCGTGCCTGCGGGAACGGTGACTCGAGAACCTCACCGGCAGAGCAGAACACCCCGCGGGCAACGTGCCCGCGGGGTGCCCTCGATCGTGAGATGCCGGATCAGGCCAGATCGAACCGATCGTTGTTCGAGACCTTCACCCACGCCTTGACGAAGTCGTTGACGAAACGCTCCGCCGAGTCGTCCTGCGCGTAGACCTCGGAGAGTGCGCGCAGCTGCGAGTGCGAGCCGAACACGAGGTCGGCAGCCGTTGCCGTCCACTTCTTCTCGCCGGTGGCGCGGTCGGTTCCTTCGTAGACGTTCTCGTCGGAACCGCTCTTCCACTCGGTGTTCATGTCGATGATGTTGCGGAAGAAGTCCGTCGACAGGACGCCGGGCCGGTCGGTGAACACGCCGTGCTTGCTGCCACCGTAATTGGTGTCGAGCACGCGGAGACCACCGACGAGGACGGTCAGCTCCGGCGCGGTGAGGTCCAGCATGTAGGCACGGTCGAGGAGCAACGACTCCAGCGGAGTCTTCTCGCCGTCCTTGCTGTAGTTGCGGAACCCGTCGGCGCGCGGTTCGAGGACCTCGAACGAGTCGACGTCGGTGCTCTCCTGCGAGGCGTCCGTACGGCCGGGGGTGAACGGCACGGTGACCGGGAAACCGGCTGCCTCGGCGGCCTTCTCGATCGCCGCCGCTCCGCCGAGGATGATGATGTCGGCGAGCGAGACCTTCTTGCCGCCCGATGCCGAGTCGTTGAAGTCCTTCTGGACCTGCTCGAGTACCGGCAGCACCTTGGCGAGTTCACCGGGCTCGTTGATCTCCCAGTTCTTCTGCGGCTCGAGACGGATGCGCGCGCCGTTGGCACCGCCCCGCTTGTCGGTGCTGCGGAAGCTGGCCGCCGACGCCCACGCGGTCTTGATGAGCTGCGTCGGGGACAGCGCGTCGAGCAACGTGCCCTTGAGAGAGGCAATGTCGTCGGCGTCGATCAGTTCGTGATCGACCGCGGGCACCGGGTCCTGCCAGATCTGCGGCTCGGGAACCCACGGGCCGAGGTAACGGCTGACCGGACCCATGTCGCGGTGCAGCAGCTTGTACCACGCCTTGGCGAAGGCCTCGGCGAGCTCCTCGGGATGGTCGAGCCACCGACGGGTGATGTCGGCGTAGATCGGCGACTCACGCAGCGCGACGTCGGTCACCAGCATCGTGGGGGCGCGACCGGGACCGCCGAACGGATCGGGGATCGTGCCCGCTCCCGCACCGTCTTTCGCGACGTACTGCCAGGCCCCCGCGGGGCTCTTGGTGAGCTCCCACTCGTAACCGTAGAGGTTCTGGAGGAACCCGTTGCCCCACTGGGTCGGGGTGGACGTCCAGACGACCTCGAGACCACTGGTGATCGTGTCCTCGGCCTTGCCCTTGCCGTAACCCGACTTCCAGCCCAGCCCCTGCTGCTCGATGGGGGCGCCCTCGGGCTCGGGCCCGATCAGGTCGGCGTCGCCGGCGCCGTGGGTCTTGCCGAAGCTGTGGCCGCCGATGATGAGTGCGGCCGTCTCCTCGTCGTTCATCGCCATGCGACCGAAGGTCTCGCGGATGTCCTCGGCGGCGGCGATCGGGTCCGGCTTGCCTTCGGGGCCTTCGGGATTGACGTAGATGAGACCCATCGTGGTGGCGCCGAGGGGCTGGGCGAGCTCACGTTCGCCGGAGTAGCGCTTGTCGGTGCCGAGCCAGGCGTCCTCCGGGCCCCAGAACACCTCCTCGGGCTCCCAGATGTCCTCGCGGCCGAAGCCGAAGCCGAAGGTCTTGAAGCCCATGGACTCCAGTGCGACGTTGCCCGCGAACACCAGCAGGTCGGCCCAGGACAGCTTGGTGCCGTACTTCTGCTTGATGGGCCAGAGCAGACGACGGGCCTTGTCCAGGTTGGCGTTGTCCGGCCAGCTGTTCAGCGGGGCGAACCGCTGAGCGCCCTGACCGCCGCCACCGCGGCCGTCGAAGATGCGGTAGGTACCGGCGGCGTGCCAGCTCATACGGATGAACAGGCCACCGTAGTGGCCGTAGTCGGCGGGCCACCAGTCCTGCGACGTCGTCATCAGCGAGACCAGGTCGGCCTTCAGGGCCTCGACGTCGAGCTTCTCGAATTCCGTTGCGTAGTCGAAGTCCTCACCGAGCGGGTTGGACAGCGAGGAATGGGCGTGCAGGATCGAGAGGTCGATCTGCTCGGGCCACCAGTCCTTGTTGGTCAGCGGCGCATGCGCTTTCGGCTTCGGCGAGGGGATCGCCGGGTTCTCGCTCTCGCTGGCACTTGCGGTGTCGGCGTCGGAGTTGGGCGGGCGGCTGTCGGAGGTCACGACATTCCTTTCGAGGGGACTGACAGGCTGCGATCACGGGAGGTGATCAGGTCGGGGCCTTGCTGAGGCAATCGGGGCACAGGCCCCAGAAGATGACCTCGGCCTCGTCGAGTGCGAAACCGTGGTCTTCCGAGGGGGTCAGGCATGGGGCTTCCCCGATTGCACAATCCACGTCGGCGATGACACCGCAGGCGCGGCAGACGACGTGGTGGTGATTGTCTCCGGTGCGAAACTCGTAGCGCGACACCGAACCCGAGGGTTGGATGCGGCGGATGAGCCCGCGCTCGGTCAGGGCGTGCAGCACATCGTAGACGGCCTGACGTGAGACGGTGGGCAGGGTTTCGCGTACCGCGTGATAGATGGTGTCCGTGTCGGCATGCGGGTGCTTGTCGACGGCGGCCATCACCGTCACCCGAGGCTGGGTGACACGAAGATCTGCGGCCCGGAGTTGCTGGGCATGGTCCGATGTCGATGCCACGTCCCCCACCATAGGGGTGTCACCGCCACTTCGCACGGTTTTTCTGGATCTGATCCAAATTCGTACAGAAGTGGGTGGGGCCGGCGCCAGTTGTCGTGTGTCGTTGCGGCTGGCGCCACGTTTCGCGACATCTGCAGATGCTTCCGACAGGCCGACGGCCGCCATCGGGTCGATGGCGGCCGTCGGGGTCGGTCGGTCCGGCAGATCAGCTGTCGATGCCGACCAGGTCCTTGGCGATCTCGGCGAAGCGGATCTCGATCGCGGAGATCACGCGCTGGCGGTTCTTGTGTGCCTCCTCGTAGGCGAGGGTGACCCGCAGGTCGGCCGGCTTGGTCAACTCCTTGACCGCGGCCACCGCGTCGGTGACGTTGAGGTCGACATAACCCTCGATCGGGAGGTCTTCCGCCTCAACGGTTCCGGTGATCTCGCGGAGCTGGTGGAGCGCGTCGGCGGCACCCTCGGCGCCGCTGTCACGGGCGCTGTCCTCGACTGCCCCGAGTGCGGCGTCACGACCGGCGGCCACGGTCTTCGACACCGCGGCACCGGCGTTGCCGACGGCGTCACCGGCTCGCGAGGCGGTCTCGGTCGCGTCGTCGACTGCTCGTCCGAACCGGCTGCGCAGGGTCTCCACGGGGTCGGGGAGCTGGCGGGCGAACTCGGCGGTGCGGTCGATCGCCCACGATGCGCCGAGCGCCGGGGCGGTCAAGGCGCGCGCGGCGAGGCCGCTCGCCCACTGCGACGGGCCGCGACGCAGGGCGGCCGGGCCGCCGAGAGCCTCTTCGGCGAGAACCGTCGTGAGCCAGTGGACGGTCGCCGTGTGGGCGTCGATGAGCTTGTCGGCCAGGCCGACGAGTGATTGGTCATCCTGACCGGTGGCCAGTGCCTTCAGGTACGTGGCGCGTGCCACGAGCCGCTGCTCGAGTGCGAGGTCGTCGAGCAGGGCCTCGTCGAGCGGTTGGGTCTGCTCGGCCAACGTCTTGGCGACGGCACCGACACGGCCGAGTACCGGCCGGACGACATCGACGAGTCCGCCGCGGTCACGCAGGGCGGTCTCGATGGTGAGTGCGCGCTCGCGGGCGTTCTCGGCGTTCCGGGCCAGTTCCTTGCGGATCGCATCGGTTCGGGCCTGGGCCTGCCGGGTCTCGGCGATCTGGATCTCGGTGTGCGTCAACGCGAGGATCGCGCGAAGTTGCTGGTGAACGGTGGTGGTGGAAACGGTCATCGGTTCTTGCTCCCCTCTTGAACGGGTTGGATCGGTTACACCCGAGTGTTGCCACGACGAGGGCAGATGTAACACCCCGGTGTGAATCAACCCGGCGCGCCGACTCGAACACGTTGAGCCACAGCGGGTTCTACGAATTGTGAGGCGCGTCACAACGGTCAACGAGGGCGTGCGCTATGACCGTTTGCCGAGATTTGTGTGGTAGCGGGCCTGCGTCGGGCCGGCCAGACCGTACGTCGAGGTTTGGTTTCGCCCTCGTCACGGGTACCTCGCGGCGATGCACCCGGAGCGGAGTGTTCGCCAGGCGGACCCCGACCTGGGATCCGGAGTGACGGTCGCGCAGATCGCCGACCACCTCGACACCGCCATCCTCGGCGACCTCACAGCCGGGTCGACGGTGGTCCGCGACATCGACGACGATTCCCGTACGATCCGTCCCGGAGACGCGTACCTGGCCATCCCGGGCCGCCGCTGGCACGGACTCGACTTCGAGCGGGACGTGGCCGCGGCCGGTGCCGTCCTCGTAATCAGCGACCGCCCGTCGTCGGTCCTGCCTTCTCTGGTCGTCGACGAACCTCGCCGCATCATGGGGCCGCTGACCTCGTGGTTCCACGGTGAATAGTCACGTGATCTGCGGATCTTCGGTGTCACCGGCACGAACGGCAAGACCAGCACGACCCACTTCGTCGATGCCGCCCTCGCGGCGACCGGGGAGGCGGGCGGGCTCATCTCCGGTGCGCGGATCCGGGGCCCCGGGTATGACGTCGTGCCCGCCCGCACGACGCCGGAGGCGCCCATGCTGCAGCGGACCCTGGCGACCTTCCGACGCCATGGCGTCACCTGCTGCGCGATGGAGGTCTCCTCGCATGCGATCGATCAGGGAAGAGTCGACGGCACCGCGTTCCGCGTGATGGCGTTCACCAACCTGTCCGACGACCACCTCGACTACCACGAGTCGATGGAGGGCTACTTCGCGACCAAGGCCGCGATGTTCACGCCGGAGCGGACGCAGATCGCAGTGGTCGACATCGACGACCACGGGGGTGCGCGTCTGGCGGCCGGGACCACGACGGAGACCTGGACGTGCTCGACTCGGCGCACAAACGCCGACGTCGTCGCCACCGATATCCGGGCCGGGCGTCTCGGCGCCGAGTTCACCGTCCACACGCCACACGGGCGATCCCGGGTCGGGCTGCAGGTGTTGGGGCCTCACCAGGTCGGCAACGCTCTACTGGCGCTCACCGCCGTGGTGGCAGACGGCGTCGACCTCGCCGCTGCGGCCGAGGGCGTCTCCTCGGTGACCGGCATCGCCGGACGGTGCGAACCCGTGCATGCCGGACAGCCGTATCGCGCGATCGTGGACTACATGCACAACACGGCGGGACAACACGCGATGTTCCCCTACCTGAGGTCGTTGACGGAGGACGGTCGGGTCATCGTCGTGGTCGGGGCAACCGGCGGACGAGATCCAGGGAAACGAGAACCACTGGGACAGGTCGCGGCGCGTTACGCGGACGTCGTGATCGTCACCGACGAGAGCCCCGAGGACGAGGACCCCGGCGAGATCAGGGCCAGTGTGCTGCGCGGCGCGCACCGGGAGGCGTCGGCGGTCGTCATCGAGGAACCCGACCGGCGGCGCGCATTCTCGACGGCCACGTCCATAGCCGGTGACCGCGACGTGGTCGTGGTCACCGGCCGGGGCAGCGACACCTTCCGCAGGTACGGGACCGAGACGTCGTTCTTCGACGATCACACCGAGTTACGGCGCGCGATCCTCGACACGTCGAGCTGAACGGGCGATCACTTCTTGCCGGACAGAACCGCGTCGCGGGCTGCGGCGGCCGCATGGAGCTCGCGCTGATACAGGATTCCGTAGGTGAAACCGTTCTCTCCCTTACGGATTCCCGCGGCGGCGCCCAGTTCCCGCAGGGCGCGGGCGGCAACGGCGGCATCCTGGTGTTCCCCCAGGACGGTCTGGATCTTCTTGTAGCGCTTGGCCTGCGCGCGACCGATCGACCCGACGACGGGCGTGGCCAGCTCACCGGCGTAACGGGCCCGCTTGGCCGCCTTGCGCGCCCGATGCAGATCCTCCTCGTGCCCGGAGGCGAGGGCTTGCTTCAACCGCTTGTCCGCCTTGCGCGCCGCGCGGGTGGCGATCTGACGGACCTGCTTCTTCGAGATCTGGTCATCGACGAGCGGGACTGCCTCGTTCCAGGTCGTGAGGGTCGACAGCAGCCGGCGATACCGGTCCGATGTCATCTCGGCGGCGACGTTCTCGCGATGGTGGTGCTGCTGAGCGGAGAGTTCCTCCTCGATCCGCGCCGCAACCGGTCCGAGCACGAGCTCGTCGGGCAGTTCGGCGAGGGCGGTGGCGAATCGTGCGCGCAGGACCTCCCGGTCGCGCACCTCGCCGAGAACCCCTGCGAACCACCGCAGTTCGTCGTCGAGTCTCACGAGGCCGCTCGGCTCGAACAGCGGTGCCGCGGTCCGCAGCGTGCTCCGGAGACGGCGGATGGCGACGCGAACGCCGTGCACCGGGTTCTCACCGCGACGCAGCGCGACATCGCCGGCGAAGATGGTCGCGATCTGCTCGTGGACGTAGTCCAGTGCGGCGGCAGCGGCCGGCGACGCCGATCCGGCTCGGTGCGGTGCTTCGTGACCGATGGCGCGCTCGTACGTCGACGACGCCGACGCCGGACGCGCGCCGGCCCCGACCATCCGTTTGCGTACCCCTTTGGGCACCGCATCCGACGACGCGGAGCGCACCGCGACCTCGCGCCAGGACGTGGCGGTGGCGACCGGGCCGGTGGCGGTGGCGGAGACGGTGTCGTCGATCACCTCGTAGTCGGTCTCACCGTTCGCGTCGAGATGGCGGTGGCGGGTTCGGTGCGTGTGCACGATCGCCGCGACGCGAAGCGGTTTGCCGCCGCTCAGCCCCCATAGGGCATCGGCAATCGTCGGCGGGACGGCCGTCGAGGGGGCATCGATTCGTTCGGTGATGGCCTCAGCGGGGAAGGGGGTGACGACCCGCCAGCCGGCCGGACGCTCGTCCCCGTCGACGTAGACGACCGTGGTGCCGTGCGCGAGGAGGTCCCGGTCCTCGGTGTCGTAGTACGTGTCGCTGAAATCCGTCGACGTGATCTCGACGTCGCCGGGGTCTCCGAGGTCGGGGATGGCGCTGTCCAGACCGAAATCCCAGGTGTCTGCGCGGGTGGTGTCGGTGTGCACTACTCGCTCCTCACTCTCGCTGTGTCGCTGACACACCGAGGGTGTCCGAACCGGACATTCGGTAAACGTCGCGGAGCGGGACGACCGCCCTACGAGCGGTGGTAGACGCCGTCCTCGGAACGCGTGACCTGGCCGTGGCGCACGAGCCGTTCGAGGTGGAGTTCGGCTGTCCGTTTCTCCACCGCGTCGACGAAGGGCAGCTGGACATGCGGGCGGTACACGAGCCGCTCGGTGGCGATCTCCTCGACGGTGAGCGGGCGGCGCAGCAACTCCTGCAGGCGCTCCTCCCGCCGGTGGATGACGGCCTCGTAGTCGGCAAGGCGGGATCGAAAGTCGTCGGCACCGGTGACCACGCCCTTCTGGTGGAAGGTCCCGTACCAGCGGGCATCGATGTCGCGCACCCGTGCGATCGACGCGAGGTAATCGTCGACGCTGCTCCCCAGGTCGCCGTACATCGGTCCGAACGAGGTGAGGTCGATGTCGGCGAGATAGAGAAAGCCCGTGGGTTCGACGAGGATGCCGGAATGCCCGGCGGTGTGCCCGGGCAGGTGGACGACGGTCGCGGTGACCCCGCCGAGGTCGAAGGTGTGTCCGTCCTCGACCCCGGCGGCCTCGGGGAAGCCGGACGTCAACCGGAAGGTGTCGCCGATCTGGGCATCGACGCCGGCCCTCTCCTCGTCGGTCAGTCCGTAGTTGTCGAGAAGGACCTGCAGGGATCGCACGCCGTCGACGTCGGCGTGATGGGCGAACTTGTCCGCGGAGAAGTACCGGAGGCCGGCGATGTGGTCCTCGTGTGCGTGACTGATCATCACCGCGTCGGGCTGCACCGGGTCGTGGTCGACCTCGAGGGAGGGATCGACCACCAGGGTCCCGGCGGAGCCGCGGACCACGACCGTGTTGCCGTAGGGAAACGCACCGCCATGCGATGACGCGAGCACGGTCACCTCGTCGTAGCGGTTCTCGATGAAACTCGGTGCGAGGGTCACGTCGTCTGCGTACCCCGGGCCGGCCGGGGCTGTCAACGGGGGCGGTCGTCGGCGGGGTGACCGGGGGGCTCGCCGGGCGCCCGGATCCAGAGCGGCACGAT
>ERZ501064.37-NODE-37-length-35716-cov-17.827374_pt1 | contig 35716 bp, 40 predicted proteins | sample MGYA00510851_ERZ501064 | MGnify/ENA primary metagenome ERZ501064 (study PRJEB25958, sample SAMN03398529) | human skin metagenome | study: EMG produced TPA metagenomics assembly of the Human Skin Microbiome Metagenome (human skin metagenome) data set. | reverse complement strand
GGGGGCAGCCGCTGCCCCTTCGGGCAGGGCCTGCCGACGCCTTCGGCGTCGGGTTGGGTGCGTGGATAGGTGCCCCTTCGGGGCACCTGTAAGCTTGTATTTTTGGGGTATGTGGGTGTGGGGGAGCGTTGATGGCGGTAAGGGGCCAGGAGGGGCTATCCTGCACCACTGACAGTATCTCACATATGAGTTACCCATCTGTCTTGCCTGTGAGTTTACCTCACTAATTTTTTTGTCTAGCATACTTGTCAAGCTGTATACCTTGCTATACATTTATAAATACAACAACACATAACGACTGTCCAATACCGCATACAGGAACAATTCACAGAAAGGCGCAACCCCATGCAGTACATGGTTTCAACTCGGCCCGCCGCTATTCCTACTGCCACTAAAACAGCCACGCCCCTAGCACTTTCTCACACATAAAGAAATGGCTTTCCCACAAAGCCTTACTAAACCGCCAAATACATCTGTAACCTGCAGTACATCCAGCACCCCTACAAAGGAACCAGAAATGAAGTACACCGCCCACGTCAGCACGGTGACCCGGCCTTACATCAGGCTTCCCGTTACCCGCACCCCCTACACCCCCACCGACGCCAACTGGGCCACAACATGGATAATCGACGAAACCTACAAAGCCCACTACCACGACACCAGCGTCAAGATCAGCATCTACGCCAAAGACCCCGACCACTCCGTACTCACCAACCACATCTACACCGACCAACTCTCCAGCGTAACCGACGCACTAACCGCCTACAGCTCCACCACCCACACCACCAACACCCATCCGAAACATCAACAAACCCACCAACCATGCATGAACGCAAGATCGCCTACCGGCCAGCCTTCCTGCGCGACGTGAAGCGGCTCAAAAACAAGCACTACAACATGAACACACTCAAATGAGCGGTAAGGTCACGGAATCGACGTGACTGCCTCACGGATGGCTCCGGCGAGCTCTTGGGGCCGACTCCACATCGGCCAGTGACCGGTCGGCAGATCCATCACCGTGACGATGGTCAACTGAGCCACGGCGCTGAACATCGGATGACCTGTTGCAGCCAGCTCGAGAACCTGGCTGCTGGGGATAGAACAGCAAATCAAGGTGGTCGGCACGTCGTGGCGGGCATCATTGGACAACTCGACGCGTGCGCGAGCGACCCCTGCAGGCTCGGGGACTGCCTTGGTCCGGAAGCGGTCACGTTGCTCATTGCTGAGCCCTTCGAGGCTGGCCTCCTGGCCCAGGATGTCGAAGTCAGGAAGAGGCAGCTCGGCTACTGCCTCGGGCAGGTCTGGTGCGAATGCCCTTCCATCGCTCATCGGACCGGAGTCGACCCAGACAACGCGACGGACCAGCTCCGGGTGCCTGTCGACGGCAAGGCTCACCGGCCCGTTCGCGCCACTGTGGCCTACCAGGACGACATCGCCGCCCATCTCGTCCAGGATGGCTGAGATGGCGTCAGCTTGGTCGTCGAGCGTGCGCGTAGTGCGCTGGGTGTCCTCCGGATCGAGACCTGGCAGCGTCAGTGCGGTGGCTAAGACCTTGACGGCGTTCAAATTGTCGACTACTTCGTCCCAGGCCCAGGCCCCAAGCCAGTAACCGGGGACGAGGAGGATAAGCGGCTGTTGCACAGATGGTGACGTGGGAGCCATGGGGGCATGCTACTCATGGGTACGGACAACGGGATGGCCAAGCAACGTGTCCTGCGCATCGACTACATCGATGCCAACGCCCAAGTCCCTGCACCAGACATAATCAACCACCCGCTTCTTGCCCCAACCACCCCAAGATGAGACAATAGGAGTACAAACAACTCACAAACGGAGAAATGATGGAGCTGAATACACGAGTCCAAGTACGCACCAACAACCAACTCAAAGAACGCGCCACAAAAACCCTCGACCGGATGGGCATCGACATGCCCACCGCGATCAACATGTTCCTCACCCAGATCGTCAACGACCAAAAACTACCCTTCCAACCCAGCACCACCCCCTACACCAACACAATCCACGAAACTGAAACCAAACCCCCCACCCCCATCCGAAACATCAACAAACCCACCAACCCCACCAACCATGCATAAACACACGATCGCCTACCGACCAACCTTCCTGCACGACGTAAAACAGCCCAAAAACAAACACCACAACACGAACACACTCAAAACCGCAATCCAGGCCATTTCCGAGCGCCGCACCGACTGGCTCAAACAGCACCGCGACCACCAACTCACAGGCAACCTCACGGCCTACCGCGAATTACATATCGCATCCGACTGACTCCTCCTCTACACCATCAACAACGACAACACCCTCACCCTGGCCCGCACCGGCACCCATGACCAACTCCTATAACCAAACCAACACCAGTCGAGCCCTTTCGACAACAATCTGCCTATCGAATTACAGGATGAGTCGGGTTCTCGGTTTTCGGCACAGCACGAACTTATGCAAGGCCAAGAACTCCCGATACACGGGTGGACTGATTTAACACATCTGGATCGCGCCTCATCATCCACCAGCAACCCGAAATGAGACGGCGAAACGTATTTAACCCGTAGATTATTTCTTCCACCCAAAACAACCACCCTTGACTGTCATACAAGCCAAAATCGTGCCCTTTAAGGCCACTCCTTGAACCTCCCCACCATCACGATGACAACACACACCCTGAGCAGTATAATGTACTACACAGTCATTGAGGATAGAGGTAACGTCATGAGTTTTTCGATCCGTTTAACCGACCATGAGCGCCGCGTAGCGGACTCCTACGCCCGCCTGCACTCACAATCCCTGAGTGAGGCTTTCAAGCAAGCCCTCTTCGACCGCATCGCCGACGAGTTCGACCTTCAGATAGCACACGAAGCTCTCACCGACTACGCCCGCGACAATTACCAGTCTCGCCCCATCAGCGAGCTATGGGACGAGTGTGACCTATGAGCTGGCAGCTCGAAACCACCAGCCGATTCGATAAAGAATTCAAAAAACTGGACCGCTACACCCAAAAACTCATCCACGGCTGGATCACGAAAAACATCGACAACACCACTAACCCCCGCCAGCACGGTAAACCCCTCACCGGTGATCTTTCCGGACTGTGGCGGTACCGCATCGGCGACTACCGCCTCATATGCACACTCAACGATAACCGCCTCATCATCCTTGCCCTGTCCATCGGTCACCGCCGCGACATCTACCGCTAAGCCCACACCACCCCCAACCACCACCAACCCGGTGCATAAATACACATACAGCTATACACCTATCATCATGTGCACCAACCTACCCTGCTAGACACCTGTAACACCCACCACCAACACGAACCCCGCAACACCCTTACAATCCCAGCCCACCACCACCAGCTAAAACCGCTCCCAGGTCATGGCGTGGTGTCTCGTCCTTCACTGGTAGGGGTCGTAAGGGAAGCCGTAAGTGTGTTCCAGGGCCTTGCGCAAAAGGTCGTTCATAGTTGTGTGGTCGGCAACGGCCTTCATTTTTAACGCCGTGTGGGTAGCGGTCGGCAACTTGACGTTGAACGCGGTGATCGGAGTCTTGGCTGACTGGAAAGTTTCGGCGACACTGGCCCCCTGGCTGGCCGCCATCCGACCGCTGTAGCGGCTGGCTTTGTCTACGGCGGTGGGCTTGTGGTTCTTACTCACTTCAGCATCTCCTTGATCTGGGCAGCGACCTGGGCGAATTCTCCTAGATCGTCTGGTCGGGTCCCGATGGCTTGCCGATAGGCGACCCGCCGATGAACTTGCACATCGAGAATGTCGAGGCCCTCGACAGCGGCGGCCCCCTCATAGGCGTCACGGTATTGCCTCGTCCGATCGGCCTTGTTGAAGAGCAGGGCCCGGCGCGTGCCGTGGGCCACCTGATAGGTCATCAACGCTCGATCCATATCCAGGTCCCCCGACTCAGTCGGGATAATAACCACATCAGCAACCTCGAGGGCTGCGGTAACCGTCTGAGAGTCACCAGGAGGAGCGTCAATAAAGACCAAGTCAGCATCGATGTCACGGCAACGCCTGACAATGGGGGCATTAGCCGGGCGGACCTCAAAATTCAGCCGGTCACCGGCCTCAAAAGCATCAGTAGCCCAAGACGTCGCCGATCCTTGCGGATCGGCATCCAACAAGACGACCCGATCCTGGCAAGACAGGGCCGTAGCCAGGTAGACCGCCGTGGTCGTCTTCCCAACCCCACCCTTGGTGTTAACACCAGAAATAACCCGTGACATATCTGCATCATTACACACATGTATCAGTGCATCAGTACATCTATGTATCGGCGTGGTGTGAGAAGAAAACCCAGCCCACATACAACGATCCCCCAGCCGACACCAACTCCGAGATCTTATGAAGAGACAACTCCCACAGGAGCCCACCAGATCCGCGTCAAGACCCCACACCCCTTACCAGCGCACCCTTCGTGACCAGCTCGAGACTCGACCCGATCAAGACACCGCGTAAGCGATGAGGTCACGGCCTAAACCACACCCTCAGCCTCAAGCCTGCACTCACAGAAACCCCTCCTGAACTGGACTTGCTCAGGAGGGGTTTTGTCTTGCCATGCGCCTAGACCAAGGCTGCGGGTCACCTCAGTTTTTCAGCTGCTGCCTTCACGCCAGGCGACGTGCAGACGTTCGCAGGTTTGTTACCAGTCCTGGAGCAAATCTCGGCAGTGAAGAGATTCGCCCCTCCTACGATCGCCTGCGCTTCTTTTGAATTTGGATTAGAAAGAGCTTTTACCACGTTTTTCGGATCTTCCCTCGCCATCCAAGGCATGTAGCTGGGACCCGATGTGGTGATGTCGCCCCAGTAGGAGAAAGGGATGCCTCGTCCTGGGTTGTACTTGCTAAATATATCTTGCTTAGATTCCGGCAAGTTTGCTATTTGTCGACCTTCCCTATCGGCTAACTCATAGGCGTCCAAATCAACATACTTACTGCTATACTTGTAGTTCCTAAAAGTAATCGTAGGAATGTTGGAAAGCTCCTTTTCCGCCGGGCTTGACAGGATATCTTTTAGCCCGCTGAAAGTTCCAAATCGAGACAAAGCTGCCGCGAGAGGAAGCCGTTCCATCGCACAAAAGGGGCAGAACTCAGACCCCACATAAAAGAGCTTTACCTTGCCGTCCTTGTCAGGTTTATTCCCAGTCTTGGTGACCTGGAGCTCCGAAGAACCGGGGCCAACCTTGTCATAAACGCCTTTAGGAATGGAAACAATCGCCTTAGAGATCGTATCCTGGGAAGTCTCTATAGCGGGACCCTGGCGGGACTTATTAATAGCAAGTATCGTACCAACGATGATAAGAGAGAGGGCCAGTACGCCCACGGCGACATAGGTGATCTTACGGCGCTTCATCTTGAGTGATTCGCGCTCTTGTTCCCTGCGGAGAATTTCTCGTTTGCTCATAAATTTATCAGTAGAGAGAAATTGAGCTAAAGTTCAACGGAGGATTAATGAATGCACAGACGGATGAAATGAGATTCACTGTTTTTCTTTCTGTCGATTTAATCGAAAGGCAGTAAGATACTAGTACATGAAGGGGCAACGGGTCGCCGGCTCGGGGGGTCTATGTCCAGGAATCGTGTCGCAACTGTGTCCGGTAAGCCCGGTTCTGGTCGATAAGTCGGGCACGTCCGAGGTCGGACTTGGCGAGTTTTCCCTCTGCGGTCTGAGCACGAGCCAGTGCGCATCTCGATACTTTCGCACCTCGGCCAGCAGGCCTCACATCTGGTCTGCCGTTTTCGAGCACCTGGCCCACGTCAGCCTCGACGGAAACCACGGCCCCACAACGACTCCACGCGCCCCTGGCTCTTGGACCCTCAGCTAGCTTTGAGGGTCTGGGTGACCTCACGGGTGAGCGCTTGACAAGTCCACGCAGACACGGTCATGCCCTGCCGGGACACATCCCGTTCGATCAGCCTCCACACGCTGGCACTCACTCGGATCGTGCAAGGTTCCAGGGGTTCAGTCTCCACTTCCTCCCAAGCTCGACCCCCGAACGACTCGACCTGCAACCCCTCAAAACCTGACTCAGCTTCACCAGCCCACCGACTGACCATCTCATCGCTAATAAAACACCATTGTCGGCAACAAACTCACTCATCTCGCCCTCCTCATCTAAGCCAGAAACCCTTTCGTCAACCAATTCGCGTGAATCACCAATACGGACCCGTCAGCGCCACGAACAAACACCACCTCGATTACCCGCCCCGCACCATCAAATCCGATCGTGGCCCACCGCACCGGCTCAACATCCTCATCACCCCGACGCACCCGAGCCGGCCAAGGCGAAAACGGCCGACATCAGTTAAGACACCTCAAATAATCGGTCTCGATACATTCGGCCCATTCAACTTCAACACAGCCCACACCAACACCGACACGCTTCACACTGCCATTAAGCAGCATATTCAGACCACCCTCGAAACAGCACCGTGCCACTGACACTAACAACCCCTTGAGGACACTCTTCAAAGGAAACCATAGCCATTAATAGCACCTCCTTAACCACACCTTTATAAAAACGGGCGCGGTAAACCGAGGAAAGTTCTAAGAGCTACCCCTGTTCGACAAAGCATTCCGAAACAACCGTACGATTATGGTCCAATCTGGTAAAAGGACTCGCGGTAGCTTCTTCCAAGCATAATTTCCAGAAAGCCGCCCGGTACAGGATCTGTCTGGGAACCATCGAACGGACTGTCCATCATCATTTGCAACGCAGCGACAGAGCAGCCAGGGCTGTCAAAGCAATCCAGTACATGAGGCCAAGATGGGCATGCTCCAACTGGCTGTAGACGGACAGTCCTATCCAAACACCGACCGTCTCACCTACAGCAGAGGTGAGCTGCCTCATGTTCATCGATTCCACGACAGGTCGGCCCTCGGTGAGGTTAGCAAAAGCAACATTAAGAATTGGCGTGAATACCGTCTCCCCCAACGAAAAGATAAACACCCCACAGAATACAAGGACTACGCCAAGCAATCCCCTTGAAGCATTAAAGAATAGCATCGATATGCCAAGAGTACACACTCCTGACATCATGATCTTCTGGACTTTCACTCCAATTTTTAGCTGGCGTTCCACAAGCAAAGATATCGGAATTTGAATCAACACGACAAGCACTCCATTAGTTGTATAGAACAGCGACCTCATCATAGAACTTGTCGCTATTGCAGAAAAGACTAGGGAAAAACTTGAAAAGAATTGCCCTATCAGGATACTGCCTATCAGCGCTATAATCGTTATTTTTCTCGCATCAGCCGTCCTGAATAATTCACGAAAAATTCTGATCCCCATCGGCGACCTCAGGGAACCTTCGCTCATCATCACGCCTTTCGGGGCAGCCATTGGCGCTAATATCGCAGCGATAAAGAGCGCTACGCTGACTCCTAATAGAAACTGCTCATAAATATTTCTATCAAGTATCATATTACCGAGAATAGGACCTACCGCCGCAGTGCAATTCGCGACAACTTGAATGACAGCGAAACCGCGGTTCTGGGAAGCTCTATCAGGAGTTGCTAGCGCTATAAAGCTTCGCACACCAGTACCATTAACACTGAACCCTAGGCCCGCAGCGCCCAGAGCAGCAATTATCGCATAGGGGTTTGCCGTAAGCGCCACAACAGCGTAAGAAACCGAGATCAGAGTAAGAGCAATTCTTACGCAACTTCGCACTGATAAACGGTGAAGTGGCGAAGCAAGAAATAGAGCACCACCACGAGTCATCAGTGTAAGCACGCTTACCGACCCCGCGATGAGCCGTTCCTGCGTACTTCCAAATTTCAATGTAAGCAATAGAGGGAGGACCGGTAGCAACGCAAAGTAAGATGATTGGCTGAGAACTTGGTCTGCCATAATGAGGTTGAATACACGCCCAGGAAGCCGCGATTTTGACGGTTTACTTCGTGTCCCTATTGTCTTCACTGGCACCCCTAGACTTGAGTCCAATCAACGACGCTAACAGCTTCTTTAATCGCTTCATCACAAACTTTATCTTCCCGCACGAATCTTCGAGTTTAATGCTCATATTGGTATGACATATTCGATGCATAAAGCTTTCTCTAGTGAATATTAGACATTATATCTATGCTCTTGGTTCATGCGAAGATTATCGGTCGTTCCAGAGGTTGGCGAAGGGTGCGAATAGTGGTGCTGTCTTCACTGGTTCCGATCATTCACATAGCTGATGGCCTGTCGGTCTATGACGCCAGAACACACCTCGACCGAGAGCTCAACCACGAGCCGCTGTGGGAATAGTGAACACGGAACTCATATTAGCAGCGACCCAATCACGCATCTCAACATGTTTGTGCGTAGAGAAATTATTCATAATTAGGTGCAATCCTTCCTAGAGGAGACAGAAAACCCTTGATGGCGATATTGGACGTTGACAACTCCAGCCACGCGACTGACGACGATGTTTAAAGCTGCGAACAAGGTTATCGTAGCGTGCCGCATAATATAGTCATGGTGTGTGTTTCACTGCTCGCCGTAAAATCTACTGCCACGCAACTAATCTCTGCTTACAGGAGCGACACGCACTACGCAAGCATTAGCAGCGCGATCCAATAACTGAGTCACTGTATGCTCGTCATTGCCACGGGCAACAATAGCAGCTACCCTTGCATGCGAACCATTTACTGCATGTGCTACTTCTCCTGGGAAGCATTCCCAATACAAATCGATTTCTTCAGGGACACTGTCATAGAGCGAAACCTCTGATACCACTCCAGGCGAGGCTTCGATAAACTTTGAAGCAGCACACTGGGTTATCTCAGGCAAAGGATGGAGAGGAAGTCCACACAAAGAATCAATCAGATTTCCATAGTAGTCGATCCCTGGTCGCACAGCTGACACAAGATCCGGCGCAATAAAATCTCCGCCTTGACGCACGTGAAATTCTCCCCATACAATTTTTTTCTCAGGTGTGACCCAAAATTCAACATGCAGATTTCCACACTCAATTCCAAGCGCATTTACACAGCTTTGAAGCTGTTCTTCAAATTCAAGTTTGCTGGATATACTGTTCAGATCAGCTGGCTGGATATGACCAATTTCAACGAAATCTTCGTTGGTTGTTTTTGCTGTGGTTGTGTAGATGCATACCCGTCCATCTATAGCAATACCCTCAACTGAGTACTCAATACCCGTGATAAACTCTTCTAAGCAGTAATTCCCCTCGAGAACGACAGCATCAAGTCCAGAAGTATCTTCAACATTTAAGATGTGTCTAACGCCAACACTGCCCATTCCTATGGATGGCTTAACAATCCAGCCTCTTGGGCTATCGGTTGGTTTTTCAACGACAGCGCCTGATGCATCACTAAATTGTAGGCACCCATCAGAAGTCACTCCAACAATACGCAAGCTTTGTGGCTGATAGATACCAGCTTTTCGAAGCGCATCGCGGCACGCTGGTTTATCTTGGATACGTTCAATACAATCAGCAGTATTTCTAGCAACACCAATAGCTTCAGCTAAAAGACTATTCTGCAACTGATAATTTTCGCGCAGTGCCGTTGAAAGAGCTACCCTTCCAGGGCATCGGGTTTCAATTTCTGTCGCTATTTTAGCGATCTCATCAGCATCTAAGCTTCTCCTGTAGGGTCCGGATATTCTAATTAAACAATCAACAGAAATCGGCGGAATTTTGTTCTTTAGTTCTTCCTCGAAATCTACGCCACATATCATTATGTGGCGCTTCTGGCACGCTTCATAGAAGCTTTTAAACCAATGCGTTGAGGCATGAGATCCAGATGTGGTGACACCTACCAACACTGCCCAGTTTCTTTCAGCCACTACGCTGTCACGAGAAAACATTTAACCATTCCTTTCTTCTAAAACCTTCATGTGCATAATGCCCTCCGGTCACTTCGATCAATCTGTACGTCTCACTCGTAGCTTCACGCCATTGGATGGCCTCTTCGGAAGAAACAATCTTATCATCAATAGCGGAAACACAGGTTATAGGGACATGAATCTGCTTAAGTTGGTTACCACAACACGATTCCGCCAGTAAGAGATCATCGAGCGTAGGGCGAACAAACAGATCATCGGATTCATCGGAGTTCAGAATACTTTTAGGAGTCAATCCGTAGCTACGCATACGCTGCCGTGCACGTTCCAAGTTCCATCCCTCTCGCTCCCCCCTGTAACTCTTAGGACTTTGCCCACATAAGGCAACCAAACGAGTCGCGAAAATTCCGTCATTTTCTAAAATATTAGCAGCTACGAACGACAACATCGCGCCAAAGCTAACCCCGGCGAGTATCAACGGCCCAGTCGGAATTTCGAAGGATGATCGAAACTTGCTGACGAACTCTCCCATGGTTCTGATGCCGGGTTCAAGTAATCGTTGTCCCCTGCCAGGCGGGCAGTAACCCCAAACTGTAGTATCCCCCTCTAAGACAGACATCGATTGAAAGGCAGGAGCTCCGGCACCCGTAGGAGGGAATATCAGGACTGTGGAGCAACAAGAGGTAGTTGCTGAACTAATACGCTGCCAAACTTCCGGATTCAATGCTCACGCTCCTCAACAGGCATCAGCAAGCTGACCAAGCAGGAAATCGTTGGATTGGAATAGAAGTTCCGCAAGGGGACACGAACACCAAACTGTTTACCGATGGCGGTCAAAAGCTGAACAGCGCGCAACGAATTTCCACCTGCGGAGAAAAAATCACGATCTTCACCGTGGCTCTTCTTTCCAAGGACCATATCCCAGATATTTTGCACTTGATCGTGAACACTGTTACGCTGCATTTGTCCTTGGGATATTCTGTCGTGATCGTAGAGTTCGCTCTGTGCTACCAATTTCAGGCACTCGCACCGATCTATTTTTCCCGTTCTTGATCTAGGAACATTCTGCGTAGTTACGATCTTGAGAGGAATCATATAGGAAGGTAGAAATTCGGCAAGACGAGAAGTCGTGACCTGAGACTCCCATTCGCGTGGAATCACGAGCGCCAAAAATCCACCACTGCCTTGGTGATAAACTGCACCACATTGTTTCGTGGAGTTAGCAACTCGAGCTGCAGCTCTTTCAACCTCTTCCAAGTGGATCTTGTGTCCAGCGATATTTACCGCATTATCGAGCCTGCCAACCAGTGAAAGGACACCATCCTTGATGATTCCCAGATCACCAGTCCGTATTTCACGTTGTCCACTTCCAAGTGTAAAGAACGCATCGTCCCCTGGACTGAGTTGACCATTAACGATATATCCATCGGCCACTGGGGCACCCTGTACGCATATCTGTCCCTCTTCCCCAGATAACTTTTCGTTACCTTTCATGTCCCGAATTACAATTTTCGTAGCACAGATCGGCTCGCCAAGGGGGATAGGGTCCGGAATGCTACCTGACCGAGAAACCTCGAAACTTGTTGTGTTAGCCGACGTCTCAGTAGCTCCGTAAAGATTCACTACTCGCGCACGGGGCGCGATCTCGAAGAATTGACGGACAACGCTTGCCATCAGCTGGTCTGCACTGCTGCACGCTAGACGGAGCTGAGGAAGAGTGCTCCCTTGCTCTGTGGCAATGTCACACAAGCTGGCTAGTGCTGGAGGTGTCGTAAAAAGGTGGGTAGCACCACTAGACGCAAGTCGATCGAACATCACGTCAGGTCTGCTACGCTCGATATTAGTAATCAAAACACCAGTAACACCTGCCAGCAGAGTCCCCAACACTTCCCAAAATGAAGCAACAAATGAGAGTGGCTTCTGGACGACCACAAGATCGCTTGACTCGTAAGGGTAGGCGTTCCACATCCACGTGATACGGTTCCGCACCGCATCCATTCCTACTTGGACGGCTTTCGGAACTCCTTCTGATCCAGATGTGAAATATAAGAATTTTGATTTATCGCTCCAGGTCAAGGACCTGACATCACTTATCCAGTTCCCTGCAAAAATTGCTTCTTCCGCTGTTGAGTCGTCGATCAGAACCGTTTTAGACCCAAGATTAATAATCATGTCCCGCTCTCGTGAAGCCGGAATATTCAACGGAATCCAAGCAATCTTGACAGGCAACGTCACAGCTGCTATTACAAGGGCAACAGATTTGGCGGATAAATCGAGTCGAGCAGCAAAAGTAACGCCCTCACTTTGTTCTCGGTTGAACCACCTTCTCCACGCAAGGATATTTTTAACTAGCTGTTCCCATGAGCATTGCTCGCCGGCGGGACCGGTCAGACAGACATCACCTGGTTTCTGAATGACTATATTACGAAACCCCTCCAGCAAATCATGTGACGGTTGCATCTTTATCTCCCTTCATACTACATCAATAGCTTTTGAGCATTGTTATCTGAGATGTATCACAATCATTAAGGGCAGTTTTTATGGCATTAGCGACAGTCGTCTTCCCCGAGAGCCAATCAGAGGTAAGGAACCACGCTGTAAGAGCCAGTACTTTATTAGCGCGTTCTGGTGTCACATACGCCACTTTATAAGCAAGTTGCAAGGTATAATCTTCGCCGTGTCGCTGGATATAAAGAGACGCATCATATTTCGTAAACCCAGTATTCAATTCAGTTAAGTGAAGGCTTCGATCACCATCCCAAAACTCCAGAGACGGGTAAGTAAGCATATTCACCATCGTGCTAAACAATGGATCCTCGTTCGTGTGATCAGCGAACTCAGAAACAACCTTGCTAAATACGCTGTCACCGAATGAGACAGCTTCAGTCACATTAGATATCATCGAACGTACTGTGTCACTAATTTTCTTTTCGACATCTATACGAGTTCGTATTGCAATCATGTTAAGCATCAGAGTTGGGACGCCAATTTCATACTCATCGTTTCGCCCTGCTACTGGTGCACCGACAACAAAATCATGTTGGTCAGAGACCGCTGCCAACGCTAACGAATAAGCAGCCACGAATACTGCAAATGGGCTTGTACTCAATGCATGCGCAGTGGAACGGATCTCAGCAGTCGCTTCGTCATCTAGAGAGACCTCTATAACAGAAGCAGCGTAGGGATCACACGAACTATTTAATGTATCGCGCAATGGGAAACATGATTTCACTCCATCGAGTGATTTTGACCAAAATTCTCGTGCTTCAGCGGATATCTCTTCAGGTTTCGACAGATGTTGGAAATATTCCAGAGCTGAAGTCATAGCTGTCTTGACTTCGATCTCCTGATCGTCCATGTTACGACACTCAAAAAAAGAAATTAACTGTTCCATGAACTTCATTGCTCCCCAGCCATCGATAAGGATCTCGTTCATGGTCAAAACGAACCAGGTAGAATATCCATTTATACGGATCTCGTCCACGGCGATAGCGGGACCTTCCTCCAGGTTAAAAGGGACTGCTGCTTTCATCCAACAGATCTCACGAGCCTCTTGCGCAGAGGCCACTTCGTGTATTGAGATTTCATCCATATCGATAGCAGAGATAGGAAACGTCTGTGTAAATCTCCCAGTTGAATCCACTCCAAACTTCGCCATTAGCTGTGGATTCGCCCGTAATGCCTGGCCAAGAGCACGACGGATTCTATCGGTGTTCGACCCAGCGCATTCTAACAATATCTGATAATTATAGTAAGGGCTTTCAGGCTCCAGTAGCCATTGAAAATAAATTCCTTGCTGAGCCGGATTCATATCACAAGTCAAAGGAATTTTGACGTCATCAAAGCGGGAAGGAGATCTTTTTGCAGAGGTCGATTTCTTCGGAGATATCTGTTGTGCTTGATATTCTTTTGCTAGAGAGCCTAACGTATATGAAGAAAGCAAATCTCGTACTCTTACGTAAGATCCTCGTGAGCGGACAATATTGGCTAGCTGAATTGCTCGAAGAGAATCGCCTCCGGATTCGATGAATGTTAGTTCTGGATTCACAGGAGTGCCAAGCACGTCCTGAACGAGAAGAATGAAAGAGTCCTGATTCTGTTCAACTCTACCGGGAATGGATCCCTCTCTTGACTCTTGAATTTCATTCAGTAACAGTTCCCCAGCACGGCGCTCTAATAACTTAATATCTACCTTGCCATTTGAAGTAGTGGGAATATCAGTAACCTCTATCCAACGGGATGGACACATCACTCTCGGGAGACTGCTTTTCGCGCGATTATTAAGCATTTTGGGAGTAACTAAACAATCGGCGCGAGGAAGATAGAATGCGGCCAAGCTAGCGTCTCCTTGGCGAAGAAACTGGTGCGTCGTTTCTCGGAGCACCATTGCGCGACGTTCACGGACACGAGGGTGGAATTTAACCACTACAACGTCTTCAAGCTCTGGGATTTCTCGAAGGATACGGTTCTCGATTTCACCGGGCTCAATCCGTACTCCACTAATTTTTATCTGTCGATCAGCGCGGCCATCGTAAACCAGCTGACCATCCGCTCGCTGGTGAACGAGATCTCCGGTGCGGTATATTCGGAATGGGTATCCATCAATCCTGGCAAATGCTTGAGCGGTTTTATCTGGGCTTCCGATATAACCTAAACCCACACAAAGACCAGCAACAAAAAGCTCACCTTGCGCTCCAGGAGGAACTGGACGCCAAGTACCTTCTGCATACTCTAGGACGTATAAAGACGCATTAGGTATTGGAATTCCGATGGGAACTTCACCTGAGTTAAGCGATTCGCCATCCACGATCGCATGCGTTACATCGTCAGAACATTCCGTAGGACCATACGCATTAATTAACGGGACAGACGGGAATTTTTCTGCCCAGTCTTTAGCCAACCGAAGGGGTAATTCTTCGCCAGTCACCAGAACATACTCAAGCCCAGAGAAAGACACGCTTGGCCCGATTTCGTGAATAAGTTCACGAAATACTGTCGGAACTAGTTCAATGTGTGTTATATGTTTCTCTTTCAGTAAAGAAAAAAGCTCATGCGGATCCTGTGAAATACCGTTGGGGACGATACGTACTGCACCGCCTACCAGTAAGGCTGAGCAAAATTGCCAAATGGATACATCAAAGGTGGTGGGTGCCGTCTGGGCCACAACTGAGTCAGCACCAAGATGAAGGAGATGGGCTTTGCTATGCAAGTGATTCATCATGCCCATATGCGCGATTAGCGCACCTTTCGGTTCACCTGTGCTACCCGAGGTGAAAAAGCAGTAGCTTGGAGCGTTGAAAGGATCATCCACACGCTCCAGAAATGTGACTCCTAATGGTGCCTTTGCTTCCGTTACGTGCGAGGTATTTTCAGTGAAAATGGCGACCGCGTTCGTGATTGTCTTAATATGTTTACGACGAGCCTCTGGCCACTGAGGATCAATGGGTGTATAGATGGCACCTGCGGCACTACAAGCTAGGATATCGACAAGACATTCGATACCGCGCGAGTGCTCTGAAATGACTACCCTCCCAAAGGCATGTTTCTTTTCCAAGAGATAGGCTCGATTGTTAACTCGATTCAATAACATTTCGTAGGTGATTTCTTCACCATGAATATCTATTACGGCAACGTGATGTGAAGTGATCTGGGCCCATTCAACTAAATACGAGTAGAGTGTGCGTTCTAAAGGCCAGTCGACGTTTTCCCCGACCAGTGCACTCCGGGTAGCGAGCAAGCTCAACCCATTTTTTTCCAAACTTTTGGTAAGGTTTATCACTCTATATTCACCGTTTCATGTCTCCGTGAAAGTCTGGAACACGTAATCCATCGCCGGATATTTGAACGTGCTCGTACAAGCTTTGAGCAACAGCAAGGTCCAAAATTCCTAAACCAAAAGGAGAGAATACGGTTGGATGATCAGGGTCAAGCTGCTTCTCAGAGCATATGAATTCCGCCAGTGTGCCTGTGATGAAATTTCGATTTCCGTTCAATTGTTCGAGGAGGTGGGGTGTAGTGTTTGCCTTCAGGCAATGTTCAACATCATCAAACACGTTATTAGCCGTTCGAATGGTCTCAGGGTGTAAATCACGAAGCGAGATATTGAGAACGAGCTGGTTCGGTTGGAAACGTACACTCATCGGCACATAAGGAGTTCCGGCGCTGGTGGCTAATAGCACGAGATCACAGCCAAGAGCTTCTTCTAAACTGACTACCGAACACTCGGGGCCGTGGCGAGTGACTATACGTGCGACTAATTCACTATTTAAATCGTGAATTTTCACTGGAACCGCTGTCGTGTATAGCGACTTAATAAAATGTAAAGTTGTCTGTGCGATAGGGCCACTGCCTACTACACCGATACTCGTAGGAGCACCGTGAAGAACTCGAACTGCAAGCGCAGCCGAGGCAGCTGTACGAGCCGCACTAATGCGGCTGGCCTCGATGAACGCATAAGCATAGCCGTTATCTGTGTTATTTAGCACGATGACTGCTGAAGCTCTTTGTAGCCCATGATCAACATTCTCAGGAAAGCTAGAAATCCATTTAATTCCCGACACACAGGTTTGATCATTGATATAAGATGGCAACGCTATGATACGATCTCGTGGAGTATCTGGAAACCGAAGAAAATAACTATCGGGACATACTGTATTTCCAGCGTGATGTGCTCGATAAACACGTTCAACAAGATCGATGAGAAACGACTCTCTGCCTTTTAAAAATGTTTCGACAAGCTTGGCGTCTATAATTAGCATTTCACCATATTTCGTCATTTAAATACCTTCCGTTTCTTTCACTTCGTGCGCAACAGGACGAATGGCATAATTAAATGCTGATTCCCCAAAGTTTTCCATAACCCAATCGTCGTTATATACTCCATCCAGATACCTTTCACCAAGATCCGGCGCAATAATGACAACGCGGCTTCCCTCGGGAATTTTATCTCGAAGAGCATCAAAAGCTGCTAGCACAGTGCCAGTCGATCCACCCGGTAAAAATCCTTCTACCTGCGCAATGCGTCGGCACTGTCTCACGGTATCGATTTCATCAATATAATACCGTTTTAGAGGAAATTTTTCGTCAAAGATTGGTGGCTTTACACTAGCGCCTAGACCAGGGATATATCGCCGCGAAGGAGCTCCTCCGAAAGTCACTGAACCAGTGCTATCAATAGCATAAACTTTGGTGCATGAACCACGCTTCATGACAGCCCTAGATACACCCATAAGCGTGCCAGTGGTACCAGCACCTACAAATAGGTAATCAGGATCTCCTAACTCTTCGACGATCGCTCTATATGTCTTTTTGGAATGAACCTCAGGATTGGCTACATTTTCGTACTGGTTTGTCCATAAAGGCCCTCCTGGCATCTCTACTAATTCGCGAACTCTAGCAAGTCGCGTCCCAAGAAATCCGCCCGCTGCATCCAATGATTGAACAACTTCCACTTCCGCGCCCAGTGCACGCATATGCGAAATCGACCTTGAATTTGCATTCACATCTGTAACAATTGTTAATTTGTATCCTCGGCGCGCACATACACCGGAAAGTGCTATGCCTAAACTCCCAGAAGAAGACTCTACGACCCAACCTCCTGGCTGAAGACCATGAAGCTTTTCTAAGCTATCGACGAGTGCAATAGCCGTCTTGAGTTTTACGGAACCAGCAGTGTTTAAACCTTCTAATTTTGCGTAAACATCATGTTTAGGAAATGAATTTTTCAAGCGGACAAATTGAGAGTTTTCATCTAGTTCTTCAATAGATCCTGCAATCATTTATTTGCTCCTACTGCGCATGACATGACATCGGAAGTTTTCATAACATACAAGCAAATTATAATGAGGAGTCTTGTACAGGCTATGGGCGTTATTAGAAGAGGTTTAGGCAAGAAGTTACGGATCTTGATCATGTTGATCCTGCCTACGAATGGCGTTGATAGAATGACAGAGACAACAACACATATGCGTGACCTCCCTAGTGATACACGCTGAAGTAACTTGTCACCTACTTCATGAGCTAGTCTATCTCCTTATAGGACCACATAAAAGAGAGGACCAAAAATTGATCTACATCTCTCGTGTGTCACTCGATACATTCCCCAAGAGTGCCTTGCCACAGCTGATGGAAAGAGCTAGTCCTGAACGACGAGATAGAGCACGAAGATACGTGCGAATCGATGACTGCTTGCGCTGCCTCATAGCTGACGAACTCCGGGCCTATTCATTGAAGCTTGATTACAAGGTGCCAGTACAGTCAGAGGTATCGAAGAACGCTTTCGGGAAGCCGCTACTAGCAAACCGCGATGGTCCTAAGTTCAACTTGTCGCACGATGGGAAGTGGATTGTCTGTGCCACAAGCCCACATCCTGTAGGCGTAGACGTCGAGGCAGTCGCTGAGCCAGGTTTAGCGGTGGTCTCGAACGATTTTTCAGTGGAAGAAGTGGAGGCCTTGCGGACAACCGCTACGGCTCCCCTCTCCATCGCTCGAGCGATGATCTGGACACGGAAGGAGGCATACCTCAAATATCTGGGGTTGGGTCTCACTGTTCAGTTAGATTCTTTTTCAGTAATAGATCAAACCTTGCTGTCGCCAGCTGAAGGGATGACAGACGGTATTCAGTTTTATAGTTGGTGCGATGCCGATAACTCGCATGTGATCTCTGTCTGTGGCCACGGCGAGGAAGTCGTCATCTCTTGCGTCAGCGGGCAAGAATTACTAGATGGACTGCCACCATCTCACTGTTCAGAAGAACCTCAAGAGCAACTTCGTTGGTTGCCCAATCTTAGTTAAGATCATTTTGTAATTATCAAAATTCCAAGTCGCCTCGAGAAAAGCATTAACAGAGATCATATCTCACCAGGAGAGATGCGGCTTAAATATCTCTTTCAATCCTTCATGACAGCTAGGCTCTTCACCTCGTCACGATCAAGTACTGGATCACTCATGATAGATTTTTCGCGCTCAGCAATGCATCGTGGGCACTTTTTGAAAAAAACTGATCCGAAACGAGTTATACCTGCTGGTAGTGGCCCGTAATTAGTAGCTATCTTGGCTATAGCTCCCCATGAAGGAAGAACCCATTCCACAGACTGTCCTTGAGCAGGTACATCCGCTGAACGTCGATAATCAAATCCACCCAAGAGCTCCGCAAGATCCCAATAAGCATAAAATAGATCCGAGGCCAAATCGCTCTTCGAATGGACTTCTTGTCGCAAGTCACCATCGTGTAAAATAGCGATAGTGGATCCCCGATCCTCCCCATGCACCAATGGTGGCATGAAAGAAAATTTCCGAGTATTATAGACATGTACCCAACCAGATACGGATTGCTCTGGAGCCATCGGGACAACATGTGCTGGTATGGAATCGAATCCTAAATAAAAAGCTGCTCGACACCTGTGGGCTCCATCAAGGATGATGTGAGGTGCCCCTTGGGCTACGTGGATGCTTTCTCGTAATGCTTCATGTTCTAGCAATTTTGTAAGACGCTTGAGACGCAAAGTCTCACATTCCTCATGCCATACGAGTTGGTTTAGCGGAAGATACGATGATAACTCACAGCTACTACTAATTTTCATCAATTTCATCAACTCTCAATGCACTATTAATGGCAACCTGGTCTTGAGATATCCGATCTATGACTCGGACCACTTTTTCATTGAGTAAGACAGTTTCTAGTATGTTTACTACGAATAAGGAAAACTTTCTTCAATTTTACCTTAGGGAAAGATATCTCATAGTTCCGCATCACGACTATTGAAATTTGCAGATCGACCGACTTCTATAACCGATAAATTATGGGCGACTACAGCGATGTCTGTCGAGGCACCAACGATGACTCTCGACAGCCCTGGACCCGCACTATCTCTTTTTTGGGGGGCGCGGGATGGAACCCATCGCATTGGCAATGCCTGACAGATCATGCTCTTCCGATCCTTGTCCATACTTAACTGATGACCGCAGAAGCACAGATGCGGTAGGCATGGGCGGTGTCCGGATCATCCCCCCTTGGGAGCCAAGAGACCGTCGTTGATCACTACGTCGAACAAGGCCTGCAGGATAGGTTTACAAAACCGATCCGCCGCTACCACCAGTTCTGACACAAGCTTACGTACCATTGTTGATGCCATATCGCTCCTTCGCAGAAGCGTTCCGGGGGCTCGCAGACGGCATTGGCACCTTGGCACCGATGTCCGTGAATCCACAACGGAACCTGAAACTGCCCCACACGGTCTGATGCTCCGACTTTCGTCAGCTTCCCCAGATCATCCGGGGCATCAATCCATTACCAGATTGACACTTAGCACTGTACCCTCACCAAGACCACACCAGCATCGAGGACGGCGGGAGAGAGGCGAACCCGCCACCACACGATGCACAAATACAAAAATACATAGGCATCATGATGCTCTTGGGCATCTCGCATACCCCCGTACGGTGCCCAAACTCAATCCCTACGCAAAGCTCGCAGGCCTAAGTCTGCCCATCAAAATCATGGCTTTCACCAAACATCGATTTCTACACCGACTAGCCGACCCCTATCGGCGACATTGCCATACTGCTGACCCGCCTGGTCCTCTAGCCACGACAACGCATCCCGGAACATCCGCACGTCTTCCAAAGCGAAACCGCAGTCGTAGCCGCCCTTATCCCCCAACCGCACCATCTGGCGCTCCCGACGGCCACCTTCATCGACTTCGATCCATAGTTTCGCGTGCATCCGCTGGCCTCGGCCTTCTGACAGGATCTCGGTGAGCAGATCGGAGGCTTGTCCTCGCGCATCCTCGTTGTCGCGAGGGAATTGGAGTGTGTGGGAAGAACGGTGGTGGGGCAGGTTTGTGACCTCGTGACGCAGCAGGTTGCGCTTGCGCATCTGCCGTTCGAGGCGCTCGGGCTGACTCGTTGACGGGGTTGTGCCGTGGCGGCGTTTCCTCGGCAGGGTTTCAATGTGTTCCTCGCCCAGCACCTCCTCGTCGGACTGTTGTGGTGCGCGGCTTCGTCTCGGGTGCAGGAGTTCGGCATCCGGTTCGGTGGGACGGTGAGATGGTTTTCCGCGCTTACCGCGTACCTTCGCGGTCCGGCCTTTGCGATCATGCCGACGCCGCGGCGGGGTAACCTCCTCGCCCCGCTCCAACTGTGTTAACGCCTCGACCAGGTTGGTGCCAGGCTTAAGCCCTTTTAGCACGAACCGCACCAGGCGGGGGTCTCGGCCGATTCGTCGGGCAATCTCGGCTTGGCTCCACCCTTCGGCTAACAGGGTGCGCACCAGGTCCTGAGCCCGATTGTCACGCTCAGTCACTGGTCGCCTCCTCGGGGAGTCCTACTTGCTCGGCCTGCTCTGATAGAGCAGCCCGCTCCGATCCGGTCTGAGGCGCTTCCAAAGGGCCCGGCAAGACACCTTTGACACGCAGCCGCCCGTCCTTGCCGTCATCGCCGCCCCCCTGGGCCACAGGGAGCGCCCAGGGGGGCACGTTGCTGGTGTAGATGGCGTCGCCGTGGATAGCCAGCAGGGTGCGGGAGTTCATGCGTAGTGCTCCTCCCTTGGTTGTGGCGTTTTTTCCGGTGGTGGGGTCGGCGATGGGTGTGTTGAGGGTGCGTACGCGGGACAGGGCCCAGATGCGGGCGGCGATTTCGGGGTGCCAGGTGTCGGGGTCGGGGCGGCGGCGGGCGGTTTGGTATTGGTAGGCGATGGTGTCACCGGTTTTGTTGCGGATGACGTCGAAGCCTTCGATGTCGGAGGGGATGTCGTCGGCGTCGTAGACGACGGTGGTGGTGACGGGGTTGGAGGCCGACATTTGGCCGATGGTCACGCGCAGCATGTTTTTCAACGCGGAGGTGAGGATTGTCGTGGCGGTGGGGTTTTTGTCTGCCCAGCGTTTCTCGGCGATGTCGATCATGTCTTGGATGGTTTTGACCCATCCTCGGATGGGATCGACTTTGGTCAGTTTGATCCCTTCGAGGAACTCGATGGGCTGGGTGATGGGCCCATTTGGTCCGGCTTCGGTGTCCCAGCCTTCGTCGATGGCTAGTTTCAGTTCGGCGGTATCGACCCATGTTTCGTGGGTGGTGCCGGGCACGTTGGGCCAAAACCATCCTGCTCGTCCTTTGGTGCGTTTGACCGGTAGTAGGCCGATGTCGTCCCACCAGGATGGCACGGTGAAGCGGATGTGGTAGCGGGCCGGGTGCCAGGGGTTGTTGGTGAACAGGTCGCGGGCTTCGGTGGCGCTGAGCAGAGTGGCGGGTGCGGCACCGATCTCTCCGGTCACTGATCCGGCATACATGAATCGGCCGTCGATGTACACGAAGTTAGGGATAGGGCCGGCAGGCACGGTGGGGCGCCAGCCCTTTTCGCGGTCCTCGGGGTTGCCGTCGTCGACGCATAGTTCGTAGCGGTGCTGAGGGGAGGTGTGTTGGATGAGTGCGCCCAGTTCGGGGTCCATCGGCTCCATGCGATAGGACTCGGGGGTCCGTAGCTTCCAGAGGTTGATTCCTTCTGCTCCGGGGCGGTCCATGAGGGCCCAGTCGCGGTCGATTCTGGTGGCGATGATGTGGGTTAATTCGCGCCATGCCCAGCGGGCCTGGATTGGGGTGAGGGTCTGGCCAGGGAACCATTCATCAGCGACCAGAATGTCGAGGTTGCGGTCGGTTTCTTTGTGGGTGAACCGGCCTCGGGCGGGCCGCCCGGACAGCATGAACAGGCCCCGCACGTGCCAGTCCTGGTTGAACTCGCGGGTGTGAGCGGGGGTGTCAGGCAGCAGCCAGGATTGAGGCTGGTCGGGGATGTTACCGCAGACGATCAGGCGTCGGGCGTTGTGGTGTAGCGCGGTTGTTAGCAGGTCTGACAGGGTTGCGTGCTTGGTGCGTCGTCCCCCCAGCACTGGCAGGATCTCGTTTCCGGCCGCGTCGACTCCCCGGGCGGTGTCGATGTCTAGCCACACTGTTTCGGGGTCGGGTGGCCGATGTGGGGCGGGACGGCGCTGCTCCTGGTCGTCTCTCATGGTTTCCTCCTTTGGGCCAGGGAGCGGCCGGCGTCGAGGGCGTTCATGCGCTCGCGTTGTTCTTCGCGTAGTTGGTAGACCCGGCCTCGTGACACTCCTGCTGCCTCGGCGATGGTGGTGGCCGGCAGGTGGCCGATGGCGGCAGCGTCGGCAAGGACGTCACGCCAGGCCAGGTCAATGGTTCCCAGCTGGGCTAGAGCTTCGTCGCGGCGGCGGGTGGCATCAGCCACTACGGAGGCCCACCCTGTGGGGTGGATGGTCTTGACGACGATTCGGTTGTGGCGGATGGGGCCCCATGCATCAGCGGGGACTTGCCAGCCGTGATTGGCGGCGGACTCGGTGATCTTGAGGCGTCGCTCAGGTGCGCGGGTGCGGGCAGTGACGTCGGTGTTCCAGGTCTGGACTGGTACCCACGTCCCTTCTCGGATGCGTTCGATGACGCACGTGGTGACCTCGTCGGTGACTGTGATGACCAGACGATAATCTTTCCCGTCTGGGGTGGTTCGGTAGCTGGGCATGTCACCCTCCCCTATCTGTCAAATGAGCTAGACACAGTGTCTATTTAATTTTACGCAAAGTCAAGTGTGCTAGACGCCTTTGTGTGGATCCGCCCGCCCAGACAGGCACTCACGTCTCATGACCCGCCGCGACGTCTTAACGAAACCAAACCGCTTATAGAACCGCTCCGCAGCGGGCCCGGAGGGCTTCAGTTCGAGGGTGAGACCGTGCTCGTCGGCCCATTGGCAGACTTGTGTGAGGATCTGTGAGCCGTGGCCTTGAGTGCGGGGGACGGCGTGGACGCACATGAGCATGGGGCCGTGGCGGCGCGCTGGCGGGGCCACGTAGGCTCCGCCATGCCAGTCCGGTGTGGTCTGCCAGCTTCGCCATGTCGCGGTACGCCAGTGGTGGGCTTCGAGGGCCACCATGATCACCGCGACGACGACGAGCGTTGCGGCCCCGATCATGGCCAGCTCACCCTGACCAGGCCAGTTCCCGCAGATGATCCAGTCTCTTAACGCCCAGATGATCGCGGCTTCCACGCCTGCTGCGATCGGGATGAGCAAGGCAGAACGAAGGTGTCCTGCCATGATCTCGGTGATCTCGCTGCGATGCCATGACAAGGAGAATTCCCACGACTCTTGAATCATGCTGATGTGTGAACGGCTTCTTCGGCTTCGCCCTGCCATAGTTTCTCCAAACGACGCTCAGCCAGCTCGTCGGGACACGGCGACAGCCTGCCGCACTCGGAGCAGACCCCGAAGTGGCGCGAGAGAGTGATGACCGGCTCGTCGGGAGCATGAACCGACTCGATGCCCGGGTGCTGCTCATCGGTGAGTCCCGAAGCGTGGCTGATCTCGATCAGACGGAGGTGGACCATGCCGTCGTAGCTGTCGGCTCTCTCGACATGGAACGGGTAGGAGCCGTCCGCGGTGTGGCCTGCAACCAGGTCCCCGATCTTCAACTGGCTGGCGGTCATGGTTCGCACCGGCGGCAGCGGGGTCCGGGTCGCGTTGATCCTCATGGTCTCTCCTTGCTTCTGCGCCTTCATAGATGAAGGTGCCACAGCCGGGGTTGATGTGCGGAACCACAGCCACTTTTTCAATAAATCCATCACCACGGTCTCACCCCTTCCCAAATGTGTAAACCATGATTTACACATTTGGGGCATGATCGAACCCACAACCATCTCCACCACGCCCCGCGTGGCCATCATCTCCCCCAGCGGGCCAGCACGGTTCTGGGGCGAGCCTCCCAGCATCGCACTGCGCCGACACGGCCGGTCCCCCATGAGGTCCCTTCCTTCCGGGGCCCTGCTGCTGGTGTGGGACGTCACCGTTTTGACCGGGCCCACTCTCGGCCACCGCGTGCGTCCTCTCAGTAAGGACGCCGAGCTGACTGCCCGGCGCTGGCTCGACCAGGTCGCCGACAACCCCGGCTTCCTCGACACCCTTATCGAGGCCGCCCGCATCACCGATGGATGGCATCACGCGACGCCTCCGCACATTCAGGCCCCTTACCGGACCCTTCATCAGTGAACGGAGGTACAACGACATGACCAGCGACATTGACATTGACCGGACCCACAAACCCGACGACCGCGCCGAGGCTCCTCTTTACCGGTCCTGGGCCAGGAGACTCGTGCACGTCTCCGGGATGCCCTGGCGTATCGTCGCCGCCTTGGCCGGGGTCTCCCCCACCTCCATGCACCGGCTTCTATTCGGCCGCAACGGTCGACCCGTGGAATGGATCGGCATCAATGATGCTCGCGCCCTGATGGATATCGGCATCGATGATCTCGCCTCAGCGTCCACCGACCGTATCCCGGCCCGCGAATCCCGCGAGCTGTTGGTAGCCCTGCACACCCTCGGCTGGACCGATGAGCATCTAAGCCGCTGGCTGACCAGTTCCGACCTCGACCTGGCCACCACCCCCAAGGCCCTCTACGTCACCCGGCTATCCGCCGCCCGCATCCAGGCCACCTACGACATGCTCATCAGCCAGCCCGTCCGCCGCTGCGGCCACCCCCGCACCCCGCCTATCTCGTCCCAGACTCCGGTTACCTCGCCCCAGCCCGGGCCCGAGGATGCCGAAACGTTCCAGCCCGCCCTGTTCGAGCTAGCCGACTGCGCATGAGACCCCACACAAACATGGTTGAATCGAAGGGCTCAGCCAGCAGCCAGTTACCAGGAGTCCCCGTGCGTCTATACCGCGCTGTTCTTACCCACACCGACATCCAGATCACCGTCCGCATCTGGAGCACCACCGACCACGACTGGACCTGGACTCCCCTCGACACCTGGACCCCCGACCCGACCCCGACCACACCAGCCCAACTGGCCGACGAACTCCACCGACACGGATGGACCACCCCCGAGGACCCCACCACCCTCACCAAGGTGACTGTGATCCCCGAGAACTGGCAGGCCCTCGTCGACCACGCCCTCGCTGCCCGAAACCACCAAGCCAACCAGCTGCGCGTCGCCGAGAACATCCTCACCGACATCCTCGGCGACGCCGCCGACGCTGGCCTTTCCGTGACCTTCCTCGCCCAGGCCGCCGGATTGTCCCGAGCTGCCTTCTACAAACGCAGCGCTAAGACCATCAACTCTATGAGGCACACCGACCAGCCGCGCGAAGACCCCTCCCAGCTCACCCGAGCCGAGAAAACAGCACTCAGCCTGGGCGACGAGTGATCCTCACACCTCCTGCGACAGCCCGGCCGTGGAGCCTTCCCACACGTGTCTAGCCAGCACTGACCGGGAAAACCTATTCGCGGCACCACACCGGGCCCACTCACCAGTCACCTACACCCCCGACTGCCCCTCGCGAAGACCCAACCAGCGAACCAAGTCCCCAATGCGCCCACCACGATCAGCACACCCACGGCGACCACCAGGTGGGAAGCACTAACCGACCCCAACAACCCAAGATCAAACAGGCCCTGCCCGGGAACGCCGAGCAGCCCGTGATCGCGAAGCCATGCTCCGAGATGACCGATGATTTTAGGGGCCATCTTCTTCAGCAGGGCTATCCCTCCGATACCAACAACGATGAAGGCGAGGATTTCTTCGCATCCGTTGTTTCCTTCTCCGGTGGGGCCGTTCATGCTGCCTTCTCGGGGTGGACGGCCAGCCAGCCGATGAGGTTGTCGGCGACCTGTCCTGAGGTTTCGATCAGTTCGACCTGTCCGGCCTGCCATGCGCGCGATGCGCCGGCCAGCAGTGATGCCGGGGCCCCTGCTGCGCGGCTGAGAGAAGCGACTTCAGTCAAGGCGGTGCGTAGCTCCTCGATGGCGCTTTCGATGTACCAGCCGCTGTCGGTACTGGTCTCGGCGGCGTCGGTGGCGGTGATAAGGGCGTCGGTGAGGTTGTTGACGGCATGGTCGAGATCAGCGATGCTCGGTAAAGCTACGGGAGTCACGGTGTGTTTTCCTTCCAGGGATGCCTTCACTGGTAAAGGTTCCCTGGGTCCGGCCGATGTGCGGTGATTTAAGAAAGATGCTCCGCATCAAGTCGTTTGAGTCAGGAAAATTCGGCTAGAACGGCACCAAGGTTCGCTCCCACTCGTCCAAACCTGTGGCGGGGCTGCCCCTGTCTGAACGCACATGCGTGTGCACTGTCTGCGGGATGATCCTGGACCGCGGCATCAACGCCGCGGTCAGCCCCGCTCGCTAGCCACGATGGGCACAGGAGAGCGGCCCGGGGCAGGAGGTCCGTCTACCCTCCGAGGCAGCGGCTGCTGGCAATGAAGCGTCATTTCCCCTCGGGGAACCGGGCATTGGCAACGGCACTTTGAGACTGAGATGCCACTATCTGACATCCAGACATAACCGTTAGTGGTCGTTTACGGTCGCTTGTATAACAAGTTATTATTGTAGTACAATATTTGGCATGGCCATCATTTTTACTGAGAGCGCCGCTCGACATGGGTTCACCCGTGACGACGCAATTCACGCTATGGAGACTCCCGAGGTGTTCACGCCCCACTTTGATCATTCCCGTACTGGGAGTCCTGATGTGGCGGCATGGATTGGCCCGGCGAGAGGAGGGCTCACCATTGAGGTGTTCGCCACGGTGATCCGACCTCACACAGTCGTGGTCTTTCACTGCATGGAAGTGCGACCTTCAACCCGCGAGAAACTGAACGGAGAACAATCATGAGCAACAGCCACGAGATCCGTTACGGGATCGACTTCACCGAACTGGCCGACTGGGCCGAGACCGATAACGCCACCCATGACCCGCAAACCAGCCCTGTGTTTTGGGGTAAGGATGCCCGGCACGCCAGCCAAGCGCTGCTGAAGCGTGGACGCCCGACCCTTGGCGAGGACCATGCCACTGGCAAGGGACACTCACCACGCCGTCAACTCCGTCTGGACGCTGAGACAAACACACGCCTCGATGCAATGGCGGCCGAGACCGGGCGCAGCCCCTCCGACATCATGCGCACCGCCCTCATCGACTACCTCGATGCCGCAAGCTAACATCACCTCACATGCACGCGCTACAAGGAAGTCATGCAGGCGACAGCATGAATCACGATCTCACCCCAAGATAATGATCTTGGGATTCTGAGCCGGGTCAATCCATCGCAGCGTGTTAGTCAGCTTTGACAGTGAGTCCATACTCACACACCCAGCAGTGTAACGCGTCGCATAATGCAAAAAGATCGCTGCCCCCGACTCGGCACCATGACGCGCCGGCGAGCCATAGTTGAAATCCAGTACGGCTGCTTGCCGGTACTGACGGCCCACGTAGCTCGTTGTCCGACTTCGACAACGCGCGACAGTCCTGACGCCACCGGTTGTAATCAGGGGCAGTGGGATCACCGATCCACCACGAGCACGAATTGATCCGCCGATACGGCAACTTCGTCCCCGGATCACCAGCACCGAAAGCAAAGACGACCCCGTAGACACCTGATGGGGCGCCATATCACCCTGAATACACTGAGACCCTGACGTGACACCGAGACTCTTATCCAACCGCGCGACAACCCGCACGGCAGAGCGGTCGACCTCACTACACGCCACCCCTCGACGCGCCCGAAAACGGTCGTTTTCGAACGCTCGGCTTATGACCCCACAGCGTCGTACAATATTTACTGCGCGCATTATCCTTAAGCGGAGCGCTAAAAAACACCGTTTTACCGAGGCTGACGTGCTCTACGAGATGCGCAATGCCCTGACTGTTGAAGAGGATTTCGAGGCGTCAAGAGTTCCCAAGACATGGTGATCCGAGCCTGCATATTAGGCCTGCCTTGTCCGGGGTGGCCATTGAGGTCATGGGGTACACGCGGTCAGATCACACACTCGTAATTTTCCATGACATGAAGTGTCGAAAGAAAACCTTTGAATTAATGAGGAGGAAGAACAATGACTGACGAACTTGACGCGGAGTTGGCTGCATGGGCTGAGTCGGATGCACCCGTGACCGTGCCGGGCCGGATACTTCGTGGCGCAGCTGCTCGTGCTGCTGGGCGCCGCGCGTTGGCGTGGGCTGGATATCCCAATGTCGAAGCTGGCCGGATCACTCGTGCCGGGACCGGGCGCAGTCAAACAGGCAACTTGCGGCGCCGCCAAGTACGCCTCGATGTTGTGACAGATGCGCGGCTCGATGATCTCGCGACTAAGACTGGACGCAAGCCCGCTGACATTATGCGCTCGGCTATTAGCGCCTACCTTGACGCCGCCGGGGATACAACGGTTTATCTTCGCGATAAAAGTAGGGAGAGATGACGAGAACCCAGAGTGGGTTTGGCCTTGGAGTCTGAGCTGGTCTTCAAGCATTCCGCTGTCCCTTACTCGCTGAGGCGGTGGCGCGGCAGCCGGCCGCGCCACCGCCTTCACCGTTGGTTCTTACGTCTCTGTTTCGCGGCCATCTGCTCGATCGAGTCGCGGATCAGATCGTCGGCGCTAACCGGGGAGAAGTAATGTACATTCCCGGCTACCGACGCCTCTGTTATAGACATATATAACCCGTTGATGTCAATAGAAATGGGAACTCTCAGCTTTTTGGTGAGTTTATGTATTCGAGGCCAGGATGTGGCGTGGCTATTCATGGCCCCGACGCTCCATGCATCATTCCTCGGCTGAGATTGACTTAGACAGCTCGGTGTTAGTGCCGAAGGTGGCGAGTTTTGAGGACGAGGGCGGGGATAAGTTCGTTGAGCTGATTGACGTCGAGGGTTCCGTTCATTCCGGCGGCGAGTTAGGCGGTTATGGTGTGGTCGACGTTGGTGATCGTGCCAGTGATACTGAAGGCAAAGGTATGCAGATGAACTTCAGTACTTGGCTGCACGTGCGTCTTGGAACACTGGAGATCCAAACAATGGATTTACATCGGAGATTTTCACGCTTTTCGACCACATCCAACCCAACATATCCTCCCAAATTATTTAGACAATCCTGCCACGCATGCGGGCGCACTCACGGTGCACATAGTTTTCCACTCCCCATAGGATGCAAACGGTGTCGAGCAGAACACTCAGAACAAGGACTTCAGGATGAGTCAATTCGTAGACATTTAACCCTCATACGCAATAACACCACTCCAGCAAGAAAATTTCTAGAGATACCCCCAAAAGGTAGGTGCTCCCCCACCGCTTTCTCCTTGGGTATCGTCTCCAATATGTAAGATAGCACAGTTTATTCAGAAAATAACGAGATTGAGCGGCCACGTCGACCAGAGTTTCTCAGATCGTCCGGATCACATGTGATTCGTCGCAGACTCTACAAAACTGGCCAGAACTCGCCTCAAACCGGATGTTCGAAGGGAGGATTCATGCCCCACAGCACGCCTGACGTGCAAGAACATGCGCGAGGCGCAGCCGTCACGTCAGTCCGGCAGCAAGCCCGTTGGAGATACGGAACGTCCGATGAGATGGCGACGAACAGCGGCCCACGATCCTGCTGCCATCACGAGCAGAGTGGGTGTTTCCAATCCTCGCCTCGAAGCGGCACGATGATGACCGGCCGCAGCTGACGGCGTCCCAACTGCACGGCAACCGAGCCGTCCAACCACTCCTGAACGCCAGCGCGGAACCCGGGCCTACGGGTACCAAGGACGAAACATCCAGCGTTGATGGTGTGAGCTAGATGCGCCAACTGCTGATCCGGCAAACCAGACAGATATACCAGCTCCCAATCCGCTTCCGGATAGTCAGACATGAAAGCGTCGAGAGCGCTATAAATGGCTGACTTGGCAGTTTCCATTGAGATCCGCTGCGCTGTCGGGTCAAGCGGATGGCTGGTGTCGGGGTTCGACGGACTAGAGACTCGGTCCGTCGCCACGTGCGCGAACACAATTTTGCTGCCCATGGCCTTCGCGTATTCGACACCCGTCTCCAACACCGGCTTCGGGATGCCCGGCATGATCGCGACGATCACAGGACGGCACTTCATCGTTCCGCGAGGTGAACGCTGATATCTTCCGGGCGTGCGACGTGGCCCGTGGTCGGTCTGGTCCTGGACACGGACCTGTTCATGGACTGGTTGATGATCCGTCATGATCGTCTCCTAGATGTGGCGGCACCACCGCGCACATTACCGACCAGAAGGCAGTTTTCGCGCCAAGTCGTCAGCGCAGGGTCTCCAGCACGGCTGATTCCAGCGCAGGCACCAGATCAATCGAGCCAAGAAGCTCGTCGGGGTGCTCGACGAGACGGGCGACACCGTAGTGGCTTCCATCGCGAAGCGCCCCGGCCACCACTCGTACCTCTTGACGTTTCGGATGAGCAGCTACAAACGCCGCAGCTTTTTCCGGATCGTGAGGTATCTCATCGGCGCAGTCATCGGGTAAGAATATCCTCTCGACGCAGATAGCGGCCCCATCCACAGCATCACCCCACGTCGTGGTGGCAAGGGCCTGAGCAAGGTCTTCACCGGGACGAAAGTCGTCCTGCTCGATACTGGACAAGCTGTCATGGCTACCGATGGCAAGCTGACCAGCCAGCGCTGGCTCAGCTTTCACAAGATCGACGGTACGCACCAGCGCGAATAGACGAGGCGGACCGCCCCAGCTCGACGAAGCAACAAACCTCTCGATCTCAGTCAAGCACGCAATCAAGGCATCATCAGCCGACTCTGATACTCCCTGTGCGACCTGGGGATCCTGCGTCATCTCCACGTCCTCATCATTCAACAATGCGGTATTCCCGTTCCCCCGGCACGGATTTTCTGGATAGCAGCGATGGCGTCCTTAAGACTCGATACTTTGACCAGTCTCATGGAAGTCTCGACTCCACTTATATCGCGGCAGTTGCCGGCTGGAACGAGGAAGATCTTCGCACCGTCGCGCTCAGCTCCCGCGATCTTCTCTTGAATTCCGCCAATAGCAACAACGTTACCGTCTGGGGAAATGCCGCCAGTTCCCGCGATCCGCAGTGAACCGATGAGGTCGTTCGGGGCCACCATTTGGTAAATCGACAATGCCATCGCAAGCCCAGCAGATGGACCGACGATATCCCCCGGAATGTTATAGGTGATCGTTGGGGTATATCGGTAGCCCGTATCGATAGTGACACCTACTGCCGGGGCGCGTCGATCACTTACTGACGAAACTGTCGTCACCGCAATGGTTTTCACAGACGAATTGCGCAGAACCACAAACACGACGGTGTCCCCCACCGTATGTTTCCGGACGGCCTTGCCGACGTCGAGAACGGAGGCCATTGGTTTCCCATCCACCTTCTCAATGAGATCCCCGGGCGCGAGTTTTCCATGCGCCGGACCTGCGGCACTGACAGCACTGACCATGGGCATCTCAGTGACAGGTTGACCGGCAGCTCGTAAAGCGGCCACGGCGGCGTCACGCTCTGATGTGTCCATCATGTACGACTCATCAGCATCGACCTGCTGAGGAGACCGTCCCGGCGGGTAAATGGCCTCCCGCTGAAGTACGTCATGGTCCGCGCGCAGATGAGCGACTAACGCCTCGGCCATGCTGAGACGTGAATCAGCACGGGTGATAGAGACGGTCGTCATCCGCATCTCGCCCTCACCGTGCCGAGTGGTCAAGCCGTCGACCTGAATCATTGGCTTGCCCCGTTCGTTCGTCGAGAGCAGATTCACGGTCTGGCCGGGAGACCGCGCCACGAACGGGATCGGGACGAGAATTAAGGCCAAGACGCATAGCAACACGACGAGGGCAGACGAGATCGCTGTCCAGCGAGTAGGAAAGCGCGCCGTTTGCCGGATTTCGGTCTCGACCGTTGCTATTACGTTGGCGGACGCGCCAGAGTCATGCGCCTGCGACGTGGGCGTGGTTGGCTCGGACATGATGGTCATGTTAGCCGCTGCGAACGATGACTTTTCCACGACTGCCACAGCCCTAGACTTGGTTAAGACCGCACGACGAGCGAACGGAGACGGGAATGAACGACGGACCCCAGAATCCTGGGCAACCCGACCCCGAGGAGATGGCTGAGCAATTGCGTCGCATGATGCAGCAGTTAGGCCTACCCGTCAGCGGTGATCTCACCTCATTTATGACACAGTTGTCACAGATGTTCGGATCCGGTAGTTCGGTAGGGTTTGGCATGCCCGGAACAAACCCGAGTGATGGACCAGTCGACTGGTCTCACATCAAAGACATGGCTAGGCACATCACCGCTTCCCATGGCCCTGACCCGGCGCCAGGTCAGCAGGAACGCACAGTTTTACTCGATGCGTCCCGTCTTGCAGAGAGCTGGCTCGACCGCGAATGCGAGTTCGCTCAGGTGAACGTCCAGCCAGCGTGCTGGAGTCGTGCAGAGTGGATTGAACATACCTTCTCCTCCTGGCAGTCTGTCGTCGAGCCAGTGCTGGTCTCCCTCACGGAAGCCATGACCGGGCTGATGTCCCCGGGCGGCCCCAACGATCCGATGGCCGCACTTACCCAGATGATGGGCCCGGTACTGCGCAGGATGTCAGCGATGCTGTACGGGGCCCAGCTGGCCCAGGGGCTCGCAGAATTGTCGACCTCAACAGTCACCGGCAGCGAGATTGGCCTACAGGTGCTATCTGTACCCCAAGTCGTCATCCTCCCCACCAATATCGCCGCCGCGTGGAACGACCTAGACCTCGATCCGAGGGACGTTGAGCTCTACCTCGTACTGCGTGAATCCGCTCGCCAACGCCTATTCAACGCGGTGAGCTGGCTCGGCCCGCAACTGCTAGCCCTGGTCGAGCATTATGCTCGCGAGATCCGCATCGATTCCTCGGCTATTGAAGATGCCATCGACATTGACGACCTCTCCCAGCTGACGCCAGAAAAAGCCCAGGAAATGTCGGAGCGTTTACGGGGACGCCTCTTCGAGCCAACCCGCACACCAGAGCAGGATGGCGTGCTTCAGCGTCTAGAGACCCTGTTGGCACTTATTGAGGGATGGGTTGACGAGGTAACCTTCCAGGTTGCTCGCACCTGGCTTCCTAGTCACGATCAGCTTGCCGAGGCGGTACGACGTCGCCGTGCCACATCCGGCCCTGCAGAGGTCTTCTTCCAGTCCTTGCTCGGTCTCGAGTTACGTCCCCGCCGGGTGCGCGATGCCGTAAATCTGTGGGCAGCGCTGCGCGAGGCCCGAGGAACAGTCGGGCGGGACCATGTGTGGAACCACCCCGACCTCGTCCCCACTGCCGCCGACCTCGACGATCCACTGGGCTATGTCTCGGGAGATCGCCAAGATCCCTCGGAGGGCGGCGACGACCTCGACGCTGAGTTAGAGAAGCTGCTGCGAGATCACGGTCACGACGACTGATCCGCTGGGTTATCGTCAGGATCGTTCCTGGTGTTATCAGCTTCCCCGGAAACAGCCCACTGAAAACCAGTCAGAAAACCCTCCGCCCGTTCGGCGTTAGGGAACCCGGCGAGCAATTCGTGAAATCGTCGATTGTGATGGCCCTCCACGAGGTGGCAAAGCTCGTGGGCTAAGACATGGTCAACGACCCAGTCGGGGAATCCGATCATGCGGTCAGACAGCCTAATCTGACCGGTCGACGGCGTGCATGAACCCCAGCGGCTGTTCTGATTGGACACCCACCGCACCGACGCCGGCTCGACCGTGTCGTTGACACGCGGATCGAGATACTTCTGGCACAACCGAAGGGCGCGCCGAGTCAGTTCGTCATTGCTGTCATGGTGTCGCCGACGAGCATCGGACTTCGTCACCTTGTCCACCAGTTCCATCACTTGACGATCCTGGTCAGCCTTTCGCATACCCATGGGCACCATGACGAGGACGGAACTCCCCTCCATCCTGGCGCTCAAGGTGCGACGTCTACGAGCGCTACGTCGAATGATGATCTCAGGTCTACCATCTCGTGCCTCGATGATCTCGTCCGGAACAGCCATGTCAGCCATAACGCCCATCATGCCGGGTGAGAAGGACACTTTTGACACCACTGACTTCGGCAAAAGGACGTACGAAGTTGACGAGAACTAGAGCCTGTCCTAGATTGACGTTAGCCTCCGGATCTCAGATGTGCAGGGGAAGGCACATCGTGATGGTCCGGGGGTTTTATGTATCTGTATCGTTCCCAGTCAGCTTCGGTAGCGTCCTGACGACGTGTTGTCCCAACGGCATGAGATGTTGTCCGAATGGTTCAAGTTGTTGCCCATTTTCCTCATGGTGTTGCCCGTTTCTTCGCCGGGACTTACGTAAGCTCCCAGGTCCTGGGAAAACTCAGGTCATGCACGTTGAACTTGATTGTCCTTGGGTCTCGGTTTCAGGCGGGTTACGCCTCCTCGCTCCGGATGGCCGGTCTTTCCGACTGCGCGGCGCGACGGCAAGCGCCGATGGACATGTCGAAGTCCCGGCAAAAGTTGCGCATCACTTATATGAAGCGGGCGTAGCCACCGAGCCCTGCGATCTTCGAGTGGCGGTCGTCAGTGATCATGGCTGTTCCGACGATCTGGTGCGGGGTCTCACAGCGCGTCGCATCGACATCACAACGTGGGTAAGAACGCCTGAGCCCGGAAACACCCGCGATCTTCGTCGCATCAGTGGGCATGCCAATCTTGACGTTCATGTCGTTGTTATTTGCCCCCGCACCCTCCTCGGAGGCCGCGATGTGGCCGAGCAATGTCATCGCGCGGGGATCCCGTCGGTCGTCGCATGGGGACGCCATCATTGGGCCGTGCTTGGCCCTATCAGCGATGGCAGCCCCGGATGCCAACACTGTGCTGACATGGCGATGGCAGCCCGCGACCCTGACTGGGTGACGATGGCTCGCAGTATGAAGGAGGGGGAGTACGATCCCGCAGTCACCGAGTGGCTTGTCAATCGAATTGAACGTGCCGCACTATCTATCCGCGACTCGACGGTCTCCCGTCGACCGAAAACCTTCCACGTGCGTACCATTGCCGGCGAACGCAGTATTGAGGTGCCAGCCCAGCCTGGATGTCACTGTTGGTTAT
>ERZ501064.36-NODE-36-length-35826-cov-8.556009_pt1 | contig 35826 bp, 32 predicted proteins | sample MGYA00510851_ERZ501064 | MGnify/ENA primary metagenome ERZ501064 (study PRJEB25958, sample SAMN03398529) | human skin metagenome | study: EMG produced TPA metagenomics assembly of the Human Skin Microbiome Metagenome (human skin metagenome) data set. | reverse complement strand
GACAGTTGACCGCCTTCATATAGTGTTGGGGGCACTACCTGGCAGAATGGCTTCGTGTTACCCATTCCCGAGATACCCGAACCGGTGACGAAAGCTCTCCACAACGCATTGGAGATGGGCTATTTCACCACCACCCGCAATGAGACCGGACGGTTCATGGCCACCCTGGCGGCCGGGGTACATGGCGCTATTGGGGAGTGCGAGACGGGGTCGGGGGCGGGAGCTGCGTGGCTACGACTGGGGGCACGGAAACGCACAAAAGTTGTCAGTTACGAACCAGATCCCACCATCTGTGCCCGAGCTCGCGAGGTCTTAGCCGACCTCGACATCGAGATCATTGAAGGCACCTGGGATGACCTGCTCGACTATGGCCCTTTTGGCTTGCTCTCGGTGCCGATCCGGGTAGCGCGAGTGCGCGACGTTGACGAGATTCTTAAGGCGGTCTCGGTTGGAGGGCTGGCCTGGCTGACCCATCCGAAAGTGCATGCCACCGAGATTCAGCTCGCCTCCGACATGGCGGCGATCGTTGCCTGTCGACTATCCCCCCGAGGCTGACGAGAGAGACACCGAATGGATGGCCCGTGAACATTCACGGGCCATCCATGTCAGGTCAGCAAGCCTAGCGAGCTGCGCTGCCCTCGGTGTAGTCCTCATCGGTAGCTGCCAGCCAGGAATACATCTTGCGCAGCTCCTTGCCAGTGGCTTCGATCGGGTGTTTTGCCTCATCCTCACGAAGTTTCTTGAACTCCGGAGCACCGGCATCTTGATCGGCGATGAAACGCTTGGCGAAGGCGCCGGATTGGATGTCGTCCAGGACAGCCTTCATGTTCTTTTTGACGTGGTCGTCGATCACGCGCGGGCCCGACACGTAGTCGCCGTACTCGGCGGTATCGGAGATAGACCAACGCTGCTTGGAGATGCCGCCCTCGATGATGAGGTCAACGATCATCTTCATCTCGTGACAAACCTCGAAGTACGCCACCTCGGGCTGGTAGCCCGCGTTGGTGAGTGTTTCGAAGCCGGTCTGGATAAGGTGCGACAGACCGCCACACAGAACGGCCTGCTCGCCGAAGAGGTCGGTCTCGGTCTCTTCCTTGAACGTGGTCTTGATGATTCCGGCACGACCACCGCCGATGGCGCTGGCGTAGCTCAGCGCGAGCGCCTGGCCCTCGCCCTTGGGGTCCTGGTGGACGGCGATGAGCGCGGGAACGCCCTTGCCGTCGACGAACTGGCGGCGCACGAGGTGGCCGGGGCCCTTCGGGGCGACCATCGCGACGGTCACGTTCTCCGGCGCCTTGATGAGGCCGAAGTGGATGTTGAGACCGTGGCCGAAGAACAGCGCGTTGCCGTCCTGCAGGTTCGGCTCGATGTCCTCGGTGAAGATCTTCGCCTGCGAGGTGTCGGGCGCCAGCACCATGATGACGTCGGCCCAGGCGGCGGCCTCGGATGCGGTGAGCACCTTGAGGCCCTGCTCCTCGGCCTTGGCCTTCGACTTGGAGCCCTCACGCAGACCGATCACGACGTCGACGCCGGAATCGCGCAGCGACAGCGAATGCGCATGGCCCTGGCTGCCGTAGCCGATCACCGCGACCTTGCGACCCTGGATGATCGACAGATCCGCGTCGTCGTCGTAGAACAGTTCGATGGCCACTATGTTTCCCTTCGATATGTGGTGTCCCTGGCGGATTCTCGGAATCCGTCGGGATTCGTAATTCCCTTGTCGCTCCTCGCCGATGCTCAGATGAGCGCGACGACAGCGGGATTCTCTGTCAGCGGTTGGCCGACATGCTCTTCGGTCCCCGACCGAGGGTCACCGCGCCCGATTGCGCGATCTCCCGGATTCCATACGGATCGAGCATCCGCAGAAGTGCTTCGAGTTTTTCCGACGTGCCGGTGGCCTCGATCGTCAGCGACTCGGGCGAGACGTCGATCACCTTGGCGCGGAACAGATTCACCACCTCGATGACCTCGGTGCGCACCGTCGAATCCGACCGCACCTTGACCATCATCAGCTCGCGCGAGACCGAGCTCGCCGGGTCCTGCTCGACGATCTTGATCACGTTGATCAACTTGTTGAGCTGCTTGGTGACCTGCTCGAGGGGGAAGTCCTCCACCGAGACCATGATGGTCATCCGCGAGATGCCCTTGAGCTCGGTGGGGCCCACGGCGAGTGACTCGATGTTGAATCCGCGCCGCGAGAACAGCGCCGAGATCCTCGCGAGGACGCCGGGTCGGTCTTCGACCAGGACACTGAGGGTATGGGTGGTGCTCACTGCTCGTCCTTCTGGTTTGCGCGATCGGCCGGCGCGTTGTCGACCGTTTGATGGCCATCCATCGCCTGGTGGATCTCCACCGGACCCGACGCCGACTCGTCGTCGTCGAACAGCGGCCGGATGTCGCGGGCGGCCATGATCTCGTCGTTGCCGGTACCGGCGGCGACCATCGGCCACACCTGGGCGTCCTTGCCGACGATGAAGTCGATGACCACCGGGCGGTCGTTGATCTCCCGCGCCTTCGCGATCACCTCGTCGACGTCTTCCTCGCGCTCGACGCGGAAGGCCACGCAGCCCAGCGCCTCCGAGAGCTTGACGAAGTCCGGGATCATCCGCGAGTGCGTCGACAGATCGGTGTTCGAGTAACGCTCTTCGTAGAACAGCGTCTGCCACTGACGGACCATGCCCAGGTTGCCGTTGTTGATCAGCGCCACCTTGATCGGGATGCCCTCGATCGCGCAGGTGGCGAGTTCCTGGTTGGTCATCTGGAAACAGCCGTCACCGTCGATCGCCCAGACCTCGGCGTCGGGGTCGGCGGCCTTGGCGCCCATGGCGGCGGGCACCGCGTAGCCCATCGTGCCCAGACCACCGGAGTTGAGCCAGGTGCGCGGCTTCTCGTAGGAGATGAACTGTGCGGCCCACATCTGGTGCTGGCCGACACCTGCGCAGTACACCGCGTCCGGGCCGGCGGCCTTGCCGAGGGCCTGGATGACGAACTCCGGCGACATCGAGCCGTCGGTCTGACGGTCGTAGCTCAGCGGATAGGTCCGACGCAGGTTGTCGAGGTAGGACCACCACTGCGAGATGTCGGGAGTCGAGCCGCTGGTCGCCCGCTCCTCGCGCAGCGCCTCGGTGAGCTCGGCGATGACCGCCTTGCAGTCACCGACGATCGGCACGTCGACGGGCCGGTTCTTGCCGATCTCGGCGGGGTCGATGTCGGCATGGATGACCTTGGCGTTCGGCGCGAACGACGACAGCTGTCCGGTGACCCGGTCGTCGAAGCGTGCTCCGAGGGTGATCAGCAGGTCGCTGCGCTGCAGGCCCGCGACCGCCGCCACCGTGCCGTGCATGCCGGGCATGCCCAGGTGCAGCTGGTGGCTGTCGGGGAACGCGCCGCGTGCCATCAGCGTGGTGACCACCGGGATGCCGGTCAGCTCGGCCAGTTCCAGCAGCTCGGCCGACGCGTTCGCCTTGATGACACCGCCGCCGACGTAGAGCACCGGCGACTTCGCGGCGTTGATCATGCGCGCCGCCTCGCGAACCTGCTTGCCGTGCGGCTTGGTCACCGGGCGGTAACCGGGCAGGTCGATCTGCGGCGGCCAGGAGAACGTGGTCTGCGCCTGCAAGATGTCTTTGGGGATGTCGACCAGGACCGCGCCGGGACGACCGCTCTCGGCGATGTGGAACGCCTCGGCGATGGTCTTCGGGATGTCGATCGCCCGGCTGACCAGGAAGTTGTGCTTGGTGACGGGCATCGTGATACCCGAGATGTCGGCTTCCTGGAACGCATCGGTGCCGATGAGCGCGCGACCGACCTGGCCGGTGATCGCGACGACCGGCACCGAGTCCATCTGGGCGTCGGCCAGCGGGGTCACCAGGTTGGTGGCACCGGGACCGGACGTGGCCATCATGACGCCGGCGCGTCCGGCGACCTGGGCGTACCCGGTCGCGGCGTGACCTGCGCCCTGCTCGTGACGGACGAGGACGTGGCGGACCTTCTGCGAGTCCAGCAGCGGGTCGTAGACCGGCAGGACCGCGCCACCCGGAATGCCGAAGACGACCTCGACACCGAGCTCCTCGAGGGAACGAACCACAGACTGGGCGCCGCTGACACGCTCGGGAGCAACGGTGTGCTGGGTTACCGCACGGAGGTTGCCCGCCGCCGGAGACTGCTGCCGCAGTCCTGCGTTGCGCGTCGGCTCGTTGCGGCCGGCGTCGGTGCGTGCTGTTGGTGCGCTCACTGCACGATCCTCATCTTGGTTGTGGAATCCGATATCGGTGATGGAAGTACCTGGCATGAAAAAACCCCCGACAGCTTCCGCTGTTCGAGGGTGGCGCGTCGATGCCGGTTTGGGGTCTGCGAGGTGACCGGTCAGGCGAAGACGCGCCAGCCGATTACTACGAGGATCCCGTTCTGCATCACGGGTTCACGGTAGGACTGTGTTCGGTTCTGAGTCAAACTCCGGACCACGCCGTCTCACCATCTGGGAAAACACTGGTCGAGTCGGTTGTCTGCGCACCTCGATTTCGGTCCGGCGCGACGAACCCGTCGGCGAGAGGCCTCGGGGCCGGTTGGCACAATGGAGCGGTGCCGACTGATTCCACCGACCCCGTAGACCCGAAGACCAGCGCGACCCCTGCCGACGACGTCGCATTCGACTATCCGGTGACGTTCCGTATCAACCGGACCGCCTACTTCACGGTCCCGATGGCCGCGCTGGTGGTCGTGCTCCTGGTCGGCGCCTCCCCGTGGTTTGCCTTCGCCCTGATCGTCCCGGTCCTGGTCTGGTTGTGGATCCACCGGTTGCGGACCGTGGTCACCGAGAACGGACTCACCTCGGTGCGGATGTTCTCGACCACCGAGATCGCCTGGTCCGACATCGCCGGACTGCAGTTCCCGAAGTGGAGTTCGGTGCGTGCGGTCCTGACGGATGGCAGTCGAGTTCGTCTGCCCGCCATCGGTTTCCGTGATCTTCCCGCGTTGTCGCTCGTCAGTGGTGGCCGCATTCCGGACCCCTTCGAGGCGGCCCGCTCTGCCGAGTAGTCACGGTCTCCTCGTTTCCGGCACGGATCCGACTCCGCTCGGTCTCAGAGGCCTCCACCTGCCGGCGATAGAGTGCGGCCGTGGAGCACACCCGAACATTCGACGCCGGTGAACTCGACGAACTGATCTCGGCAGGTCGCCTCGCAGACGTCGGGACGACGCTGTCCGCGATGCCCGCGGGCGACATCGCCGCCCTGCTCGACCGGCTCCCCCACAAGTCCCGTGGCGTCGCGTTCCGTCTGCTGGCCAAGGACCTCGCGGTGGAGGTGTTCGACGATCTGTCGGCCGGCTCGCAGCGCCGCCTCATCGACGATCTGGGCACCGCGGACGTGGCCGCCGCCTTCGACCACCTCGACCCCGACGATCGCGCCGAGTTGCTGGACGAGTTGCCCGCGGGAGTCGCCAAGTCGCTGATCCAGCAGTTAACCCCGGCCGAACGCGACATGACCGCGGTGGTTCTCGGCTACCCGCGCGGTTCGGTGGGGCGTCGGATGAGTCCCGAGTTCGTCCACGCCCGAGAGGACGAACCGGCCGGCGACGCGTTGGCCCGCGTGCGAGAACGCGGACACGCCGCGGAGACGATCTACACGGTGCCCGTCCTCGACGGCGCTCGCTCGCTGTGCGGTGTGGTCAGCCTGCGCGACCTCCTCCTGGCCGACCCGGCCGAACCCGTCCACGACCTGATGAACAAGCCGATGTTCGCTCATGCCGAGGATGACGCCGAGGCCACCGCACAGAGGTGTGTGGACCGGGGAATCCTCGCCATGCCCGTCGTCGACAGCGACAGCCGCCTGGTCGGCGTCCTGACGATCGACGATGCCGTCGACGTCGTCGAGCAGGCCCGGGACACCGACGAGGCCCGTGCGGGCGCGCGTGAACCCCTCCGCGACCCGTACCTGTTCTCGTCCATCCTGTCGATCACGCGCGCCCGGATCGTGTGGCTGTTCGTGCTCGCGGTGTCGGCGATCCTCACCGTCAACGTGCTGGAGATCTTCGAGGGCACCCTCGAGCAGCGGGTCGCGCTGGCACTGTTCATCCCGCTGCTCACCGGGATCGGCGGGAACACCGGTTCGCAGGCGGCGACGACCGTGACCCGCGCACTCGCCACCGACGAGGTCGCCCCGCGCGACGTCGCCCGCGTCGCCGCCAAGGAGGTCCGCGTCGGACTGACCATGGGCGCGCTACTCGGACTCGCCGGGTTCACCGTCGCCGCACTCGTCTACGGCCTCGAGATCGGTGTGGTGATCGGCCTGACGATCCTGTCGGTGTGCACCCTTGCCGCGACCGTGGGCGGCGTGATGCCGCTGATCGCGAAGTCGATCCGCGTCGATCCCGCGGTGTTCTCCACGCCGTTCATCTCGACGTTCTGCGACGCCACCGGCCTTCTCCTCTACTTCTCGATCGCCAAGACGGTGCTGGGGATCTGACCCCGACCGAGGACGGCACCGGCGCGGCCCGGCCCGCACGCCCGAATGGTTTTGTTACCCATCGTCACAGCGGAGTAGCCTGCTTCTCGGTGCTCCCTCACGCCCACCCTCAGCGAGGCGGCGCCCGTCAACACAGTTTCACCCCCGGCCACAGCCCGTGGGAACACACCCGGGGTCGCGGTGTTGAGCCGAAGAGTCCGGCGCCGGTCCGTCACCGCACGTCCGATCGCGCCGGGCCGCCTGAGCCACACGATCGATTCGAGGAACCCATGCCTGCTCTGAGGTCACGTACCACCACCGTCGGCCGCGAAGCCGCCGGCGCCCGCTCCCTGTGGCGCGCCACCGGGATGACCGACGACGACTTCGGCAAGCCGATCGTGGCCATCGCCAACTCCTACACCCAGTTCGTGCCGGGGCATGTGCACCTGAAGGACGTCGGCGACATCGTGGCCGAGGCCGTGCGGGCCGCCGGTGGCGTGCCGCGGGAGTTCCACACCATCGCCGTCGACGACGGCATCGCGATGGGTCACGGCGGCATGCTCTACTCGCTGCCCAGCCGCGAGATCATCGCCGACTCGGTCGAATACATGGTCAACGCCCACACCGCGGACGCGCTGGTGTGTATCTCCAACTGCGACAAGATCACTCCCGGCATGCTCAACGCCGCGATGCGCCTGAACATCCCGACGGTGTTCGTCTCCGGCGGGCCGATGGAAGCCGGCAAGGCAGTCGTCGTCGGCGATGTCGCACATCCGTCGTCGGACCTGATCACCACGATCTCGGCGTCGGCGAACAGTGCTGTCGACGACGCCGGACTCGACGAGGTCGAGCGGTCGGCGTGCCCCACGTGCGGTTCGTGCTCGGGCATGTTCACGGCCAACTCGATGAACTGTCTGACCGAAGCTCTCGGACTGGCACTGCCCGGCAACGGCTCGACGCTGGCCACCCACGAGGCCCGCCGCGCCCTGTTCGCGCGCGCCGGCACGGTCGTCGTCGATGCGGCGACACGTTGGTATCGCGACGACGACGCATCGGTGCTGCCGCGGAACATCGCCACGCCGACCGCGTTTCGCAACGCGATGGCCCTCGACGTCGCGATGGGCGGTTCGACCAACACCGTCCTGCACATCCTCGCCGCCGCGCAGGAGGGAGAGGTCGCCGATTTCGACCTCGGAGTCATCGACGAGATCAGCCGCAACGTGCCGTGTCTGTCGAAGGTCTCGCCGAATTCGGACTACCACATGGAGGACGTCCACCGGGCCGGCGGAATCCCGGCGATCCTCGGGGAACTGCGCCGCGCGGGCCTGCTCGACGACACCGCGTCGACCGTGCACACCCCGACCATGGCCCAGGCGCTCGACGACTGGGACATCCGCGGCGGCAAGGCTATCGACGAGGCCGTCGAACTCTTCCACGCCGCACCGGGCGGCGTCCGCACCACCACTCCGTTCTCGACGTCGAACCGGTGGAGTTCGCTCGACACCGATGCCGCAGGCGGTTGCATCCGCGACCTCGAGCACGCCTACACCGTCGAAGGCGGTCTGTGCGTGCTGCGCGGCAACCTCGCCCCCGACGGCGCTGTCCTGAAGACCGCGGGCATCGACGAGGACCTGTGGCACTTCGAGGGCCCGGCCCGTGTCGTCGAGAGCCAGGAAGACGCCGTCCAGGTCATCCTCTCCAAGACCATCCAGGCCGGCGAGGTACTCGTCGTGCGGTACGAGGGTCCCGCGGGTGGCCCCGGCATGCAGGAGATGCTGCATCCGACAGCCTTCATGAAGGGCACCGGGATGGGCAAGAAGTGCGCCCTCATCACCGACGGCCGGTTCTCCGGCGGGTCATCGGGCCTGTCGGTCGGTCACATGTCCCCCGAAGCCGCGTCGGGTGGTGCCATCGGACTCGTCGAGGACGGCGACCCGATCCTCATCGACGTCAAGACCCGCCGCCTCGAGGTCCTGGTCGACGACGAGGTGCTCGCCGAGCGCCGCGCCAAGATGGAGGCCTCCGAACGGCCGTGGCAGCCGAAGGACCGTCAGCGCACGGTGACCACCGCACTGCGCGCGTACGCCAAGCTCGCGACGTCGGCCGACCGCGGCGCGGTGCGTCAGGTCGACTGACTACTCAGCACAGAGTGCGGGGGACGTATCGGATTCCGATACGTCCCCCGCGTTCTGTGTCGGTGCCGACTCAGATGAGCGGGTTGCTCCCGTTGGCCAGGACCCAGACCGCGACGGCTGCCGCCACGCCGACGATGAGCCAGAGGAACGAGCCGACGAACGGCCGTCGCGCCCAACCCCGTGGATAGTCGAGTGAGTACAGACCCGGGCCGGTCAGGATGACGACCGCCGCGGCCACCGCGAGGAAGAGCTCGAACTCGACCCCGCCGGCGGCAGCGAAGAACGAGAAGCCATCGGCCATCGACATCTTGTAGGCCGCGGCGACGAGCATGGTGCCGAGGATCGCCGACGCCCCGATCGGGGTCAGCAGCCCGAGGATCACCATCAGTCCACCGATCGTCTCCGACAGCGCACCGACGATCGCGAGGATCTGGGCGTAGTCGGCGGTGAAGCCGGCGTCGACGAGCATGGACTCGAAGCCGCTCAACCGCGGACCGTTCCACAACCCGAAGAGCTTCTGCAGGCCGTGCGCACCGACCAGGCCGCCGAGCGCAACACGCAACAGCAGCAAACCCAGGTCGATGGTGCCGCGCCGCGATTTCGCGAGCGCGTCCTCGAGGTCGTCGTCGGCCCCGGCACCGCGCCGATCATCGGTGTCGTCGTCGGTTCGGCGCCGCCCGAACCGACGTCGACCGCGCGGCTCGTCGTCGAGCACTTCGGTGTCGGACGCGGCGTCGTGCGCTCGGGCGCGGGAGATCAGATCGTCGTCGTCATCGACGAAGTCGTAGCGCGCGGTGCCGACCGGCGGCAGGGCGGGCTCCGGGGTGGTGACCGCGTCGTCGGCGGTCTGCACGCGCGCGGGGCCGGGCTGTTTGGCGAACTGTACGGTCTCGAAGTCGTCATCGGACGGTGCACCCGTTCCGGCGGGAGGCCGTGAGGTCGCCGCGACCGGTCGCGTCGGCGCCGGGCCGGGCCGAGGAGTCGCGGCCGGACCAGCGGCGACCGAACGGGTCTCGACGTCGCCGGGATCGAGGTCGTCGAGATCGTCCACCCGGGAGTAGGGGGCCGGCGACCGCCGGGCGTGCCGGTTGTAGAAGTCATCGCGGTCGGTCACCGCGGGTGGCGTCGGGGGGCCGGCGTCGGGACGCGCGGCCGCCGGGCCCGCTCCCGCGCCGGGCACTCCACCGCCGGATCCCGGGACCGGGATCTGTCCGGTCGGTTCGTCGTAGGGGCTCGTCGCCGGTGTGTCGCGCTCGCTGGTGCCCGACGTGTCGCGTTCGCTCACACGCCCGACTCTAGAGGCTCGCGGACTGCGGTCACCGGACCCCGACGGGGTGAGTCGGGGCACCACGCTCGGGGCACCGCCACCCGGAGCACCATTACTGTGGACGGCATGTGGAAGGGGCGCCCGACGGGCACGCGCGACGATGCCCGGACGAGTTCAGCCGCGACGGCGGACCGCCGGGTGTGGGCCCGGTGGCGAGTGCTGGTGACGTTGCTGACGGCGGTCGTGGTGCTGGTCGGCGGCTGCGCGGACTTCAGCGCCCAGGACAATCAACGCGAGGCGGGTGCGTTCAGCCCCAACAACCGGCCGAGCGGCCAGCCCGAACCGACGCCACCGCCGGAGACCCCGCGCGAGACGCAACCGCCACCGACCGGCCCGTGCGTCGACCCCGACCCCGCGGTGATCGCGACGTGCCTCGCGTCCACCGGCGGTGTGATGCCCGGCGACGAGCAGGGCGAGGTCACCGTGGTCGCCGAACGTACGACCGGCAAGATCATCACAACCAAACGCTACGGGCCTGCCCGGACCCTGGGAGAGACGCCGGTCGATGCGTCCGGTGACGGCGGTCTGATCGATTTCGCCTACTCCCCCACCTATTCTCAGGACCGGTTGATCTACGCCTACATCACGACCCCGTCGGACAACCGCATCGTCCGCCTGGCACCGGGAGACGTGCCCAAGCCGATCCTGACCGGCATCCCCAAGGGCGCCACCGGGAACATGGGCGCGATGTACTTCCGGTCGCCGACCGAACTCGTCGTCGCCACCGGCAATGCGGGGAATCCCGCGGCCGCGGACGATCCGTCGTCCCTCGCCGGCAAGGTACTGCTGGTGACCTCGTTCACCTCTGGCGACGGCCCTCGGCCGGCGATCCTCGCATCCGGCTTCGGGTCGTCGGTGGCGTTGTGTCCCAACGCTTCCACCGGGACGGTCTACGTCGCCGACCAGACGGCCACCGAGGATCGCGTGCAGGTGCTCGAAGAAGGCGGGCCCAAGGTGCTGTGGACGTGGCCGGACCGGCCGCAGATCGCGGGTTGCGGGGTCGCCGGCGGCAGCATCTTCGTCTCGACGACGCGCACCCAACGGATCGAGGCCATCAACGAGCCCACTCGCGAGGAGCCGACGATCACCGCTCCTGCTGTCGTGCTCGACCGGCGGTACGGTGCCCTCGGCCGGATGGCCGCGCTCCCCAATGGGCTGCTGCAGGTGGCGACCGTCAACAAGGAGGTGGGTTCAGCGAAGCCCACCGACGATCGCGTGTTCCGCTTCCTGCCCTCCGGCGGTGGCAACGACCGGACGTGACCGGGACGCGCCCTTCAAGGCTCGTCGACCTCGACGCGCTCCTTCGTCGCTTGCTCGGCCCGGCGGCGTGCGCTCCCCGCACCTCAGTAACTGCGGCCGGGCGGCCGTCGTGGATCGTGAAAGAACACTCTTGAGCGTCCACATCTCTGCTCCCTGAGGTGCGAGCGAAGCGAGCCACGAAGGGCTCCGCAACCTGTCTCACCAGGCCCTTCGTGGCTCGTCGCTGGCGCTCCTCGCACCTCAGGGAGCAATGGTTATGTCGTCTTTCGGATCAGGGAGCAGAGGGGCTGCGCCCTCAGGAACAGGCCGCGATGACGAGTTCTTTGACGCGGGCCGGGTCTGCTTGTCCGCGAGTCGCTTTCATGACGTCTCCGACGATCTTGCCGGCGGCCTGGACCTTCCCGCCGCGGATCTTGTCGGCGATGTCGGGGTTGGCGGCGAGCGCGTCGTCGACCGCCTTCTGGAGCGCGGAGTCGTCCCGAACCACCTCGAGGCCGCGGTCGGCGACGATCTGAGCGGGCTCACCCTCACCGTCGAGGACGGCGGTCGCGACCTGCTGCGCCAGCTTGGTCGTGAGTTTGCCCTCGTCGACCAGCCCGATGATCTCGGCGACCTGCGCCGGCGTGATGGACAGGTCGGCGAGTTCGACTCCGCGAGAATTGGCCTGCTGCGCAAGGAAGGACACCCACCAGCCGCGCGCCGCCTCGGGTGCTGCCCCGGCGTCGACGGTGGCGATGATGAGATCGACCGCGCCGACGTTGACGAGGTCACGCATGACCTCGTCGGAGACTCCCCAGTCCTCCTGGATGCGGGCGCGACGTAGCCACGGCAGCTCGGGCAAGTTCGCCCGCAACTCCTCGATCCACGCCGAATCCGGCTGCACCGGAGGCAGATCCGGCTCCGGGAAGTAGCGGTAGTCCTCGGCGGTCTCCTTGCGGCGCCCGGCCGACGTGGTGCCGTCGGTCTCGTGGAAGTGCCGCGTCTCCTGGACGATCTCGCCTCCGGCCTTCAGGATGGCGGCCTGACGGCGCATCTCGTAGCGAACCGCCACCTCGACGCTCTTGAGCGAGTTGACGTTCTTGGTCTCGGTGCGCGTACCGAATTCGGTGGCGTCCTTCGTCTTCAGCGACAGGTTCACATCGCAGCGCATCGAGCCCTGGTCCATGCGCACGTCCGACACGTCCAGCGACTTGAGCAGATCACGCAGTGCCGACACGTACGCCCGGGCCACCTCGGGCGCGCGTTCCCCCGCGCCCTCGATGGGCCGCGTCACGATCTCGACGAGCGGCACGCCCGCGCGGTTGTAGTCGAGCAGCGAATGACTCGCGCCGTGGATTCGACCCGTCGAGCCGCCGATGTGCAGCGACTTGCCGGTGTCCTCCTCCATGTGGGCGCGCTCGATCTCGACCCGCCAGGTGGTGCCGTCGCCGAGCACGACGTCGAGGAAACCGTCGTAGGCGATCGGCTCGTCGTACTGCGAGATCTGGTAGTTCTTCGGCTGATCCGGGTAGAAGTAGTTCTTCCGCGCGAAGACGCTCGACGGCCGGATGGAGCAGTTCAGCGCGAGGCCGATGCGGATCGCGGACTCGATGGCCTTGGCGTTGGCGACCGGGAGCGAACCCGGCAGTCCGATACACACCGGGCACACCTGGGTGTTCGGGTCGGCGCCGAACTCGGTGGGGCACCCGCAGAACATCTTGGTCGCGGTGCCCAGCTCGACGTGCACCTCGAGACCCATCACCGGATCGAATGCGGCAAGCACCTCGTCGTAGTCCAACAGGTCGACGGCTGCGGAAGTCATAGCGGCCAGTTTATGCGGCGATATCCCAGGGGCACGTTCAGGGTGATCACCGATGCCGGGAGCCGGACCCGCTCCTAGCGTGGATGTCACCGGCGAACGACGCCGGACCACAATCCACACAGGAGGACGAGATGACCACCCCACAACCCGCCGGCACCGGCCCCCGCCTGATGCGCTCGCGCACGAACTCGTGGCTGGGCGGCGTCTGCGGCGGCATCGCCCAGCGCTGGGGGTGGGATCCGACGCTCATCCGCGTCCTGTTCGTTCTGTCGATCCTCTTTCCCGGCCCCCAGGTGCTGATCTACCTGGCGCTCTGGATCATCATCCCTCGCGAACCGGTTGCGTCGGCGGTGTCGCCTGTCGTCTGACGCGCGGCCGCGATCTCACCCGAAGATGACCCGGATCTCCTTGTACTGATCCAACGGCACCGTCTTCAGTTCACCAAGTGCCTCGTCGAAGGTGATGCGTGCGATCTCGGTGCCGTGCAGCGCGACCATCTGCCCCCAGCCCTTCTCGGCGACGAGGTCGGCGGTCGCCATCCCCATGCGGGTCGCGAGCACCCGGTCGTAGGCCGACGGCACGCCGCCGCGCTGGATGTGGCCGAGGATGGTGGCCCGGGTCTCGATCCCGGTCCGCTCCTCGATGAGCGGGGCGAGCACCTCCCCCACACCACCGAGTCGGGGACGGTTGAAACCGTCGAGGCCCTTGGTGGAGTACGCCTCCTTCATCTCCGGGAGCTTGAACCCCTCGGCGACGACGACCATCGGCGAACGCCCGCGCGACTTGACGCTGGTGACCCAGGCACAGATCTGGTCGAGACTCTCGGGGTTCTCCGGGATCAGGATGACGTGGGCGCCGCCGGCGATCCCGGAGTGCAGGGCGATCCAGCCCGCGTGGCGACCCATGACCTCGAGGACCATGCACCGCTTGTGCGAGTTGCCGGTGGTGCGGAGGCGGTCGATGGCCTCGGTCGCGATCTCCACCGCGGTGTTGAACCCGAAGGTGTAGTCGGTGGCGGCGATGTCGTTGTCGATGGTCTTGGGAACCCCGACGATGTTGATGCCGTCGTCGAACAACCGCTTCGACGCCGCCGCCGTGCCCTCGCCGCCGATCGCGATCACGCCGTCGATCTCGAGGTTCTTCAGCACCTTCTTGATGTTCTCGGGACCGCCGTCGGGTTCGGAGTAGGGACCGAACCGGCTCGTGCCGAGAATGGTGCCGCCCTGGTTCGACAGGCCGCGGACCGTCGACCGGTTCAATTCGACGATGTCGCCGTAGACCAGTCCGGCCCAGCCGTCCCGGAAGCCGACGAACTCGTGGCCGTACACCGTCTCACCCTTGAGCACTGCGCCGCGGATGACCGCGTTCAGTCCGGGGCAGTCTCCCCCGGACGTCAGAATGCCGAACCTCTTGGCCACTGGTGAGACCACCCTCCCTGTCGTCATCGGTCAACCTGCCCGAGCAACCCCAATCTAGTGCCCCGGCGAGCCCGGCGCTGGTCGCGAAATCACTTGATGCCGTTCTCGTAGGCGAACACGACGGCCTGCGCCCGATCCCGGAGCCGGAGTTTGTTCAGGAGACTGCTCACATGGGTCTTCACCGTCTGCTCGGTCACGAACAGGTCCGCGCCGATCTCGGCGTTGGACTTGCCGTCGGCCACCAGGTCGAGCACCTCGCGCTCCCGTGGGGTGAGCGTGTCGAGCTTCTGATCCCGCGCCGGCCGCCGGCGCCTGGCGGTGACCTCGGTGATCAGCCGCCGTGTGATCGACGGTGCCAGCAACGCCTCACCCGCGGCCACGACGCGGACCGCTCGCACCAGCTCATCGGCTGGCGCATCCTTCAGCAAGAATCCCGATGCCCCTATGCGCAGCGCCTCGTACACGTAGTCGTCGATGTCGAAGGTCGTCAGCATCAACACGCGCGTGGGCGGTTCGGCAGAAGACGCGAGTATCTGCTCCGCGGCCCACAGTCCGTCCTTGCGCGGCATCCGCACATCCATCAGCACGACGTCGGGACGCACCCGACGACACACCTCGACGGCCTCGACCCCGTCGGCGGCATCGCCGAGGACCGAGAGGTCGGGTTGCGCGGCGAGCAGCGCCGAAAAGCCCTGACGCACCATGGCCTGGTCATCTGCGATGACTACGGTGATCGGCACGCCGTCACGCTACCGTCGTCGTGACGACGGTTCACCGGAACCCGTGGAGGTCACGACCGACTTGGGGACGACCACGTCCCGCCGCGGCGTCGCCGGGATGCGAGCCCGCACCGCGAATCCGCCGGTCGGGGTCGGCACGGCGACCAGCGAACCACCCACCGCCTGAGCGCGATCGATCATCCCGGGGATACCCACTCCGCTCCCGCCGATCTGCAATGGTTCAGCGGTCGCGGCCGTGTTGACCACGGCGACGTCGACGAGATCGCCCTCCCCGTGCGTCACCTCGACGTCCACGCGCCCGCCGGGGGCGTGCCGGGTGGCATTGGCCAGCGACTCCTGCACGATCCGATAGATCACCAGCGCGGCCGATTCACCGACGTCGTCGGCGTCGATGGCCAGGTTCAGCACGACCTCGGCACCCGCGCGGCGTGTCTCGGTGACCAGCGAATCGAGTTCGGCCAAACCGGGATTGGGTGCCGCCGAAGCATCCGCACCCTCGACGCGCAGGACCCCGAGCAACTGCCGGACCTCGTCGAGGGACGTACGTGCCGCCTCCGCAATGGCGTCGAATTCCGCTGCGGCAGAAGGGCTCACATCCGGCAGGCGATATCTGGCGGTCTGTGACATCACCACCACCATCGACATCCGGTGCGCGACCACATCGTGCAGGTCCCGGGCGATTCGCGCCCGCTCCTGGAGTACGGCTGCCTCGGCTTCGGCGGCCTCGGTCTGCTCGGTGCGCACCGCCAACTGCCGGCGCGAAGCCATCAGTCCGCGCAGCAACGCGACCACGACCGCGAGCACCGAGATCCCGAAGACCCACCCGACGCGCGCGGTCGGTTGCACGGCGAAGGCGATGACGATCGACGTCGAGACCCAGACCACCGGAATCCATCGCAGCGGGCACTTGAGGAAGGCCATGAACGTGAGGACCAGCAGTTCGATCAGGTGGGTGACCTGGATCGTCAGCTCCCACCCGCCCCGGGTCGGGACGACGATGCCGATGAGTTGGGCGGAGACCACCGAGATCGCCCACCCCAGCAACGGGGCCGACCACGCGAGGGCGATCGGCAGGGCCGCGAAGGCAGCGACCACGGGTAGCACGAACACCGGCATCGAGTGGGTGATCGGCAGCGTCGGCCAGGCGACCGAGTACATGACCAGCGCCACGAACAGGAAGAACCAGTTGAGGCGCGACGAGAAGTAGTGGCGCACCGCGGGGTCCTGGGCCACCGGGGCGGTCGAGGCCCATTCGAGTGAGGACGCCCCCACCGCGCGGAGCTTCTTGCGGTATCCGAACATGCCCTCACCCTAGGCTCGCCGACCGCTCGAAGACCTCATACTTCCGAGGGAGACGACCCGCTACCGTCGTAGCGTTTCGGCGCCGACGAACCGGCCTGGGGACGACCGCGGCCGGTCCCGCGGAGCGATGTGCCGGCCGGATCCGGACTCATAGCGTCGATGCTCATGACCGGATCAGAGAACATCCGAAAGCTTCCGTCGGACAACGTCTTACACCAGCACCGCGATCTCTCCGCAACCACTCGCGGACGACGGTCGCGGTGGTGGGCGGCGATGCTCACCCTGGCCGTACTCGTCACCGGCCAGTGGGTCTCGACGGCACACGCCGTCGCGGGCCCTCTCCTCGCCGCATCGAGCCCGGCGGTGACGGCGCCGGCGGCCGATGCGACCAATCCCTACGCGGCCGTGGTCGTCGCCCTCGTGGGACCGCACCCGGCCACCGCGCTGGCGTCCCTTCCGCCGTCCTTCGTCGTGGCGCAGGGGTACTCCCCGCGGATCGTCGACGGATACCCGGTCGACCCGGATGGGGACTGCTCGTCGCCGGTTCCGTTGCCAGAGCACTTCACCCCGCTGTGCCGCACCCACGATCTCGGCTACGACCTGTTGCGGGCGGCGCAGCGAAACGGCAAACCGCTCGGCGCCTGGGCCCGGATCGCGCTGGACCGCATGCTGATCGACCGGATGTACGCCTCCTGCCGGACAGCTGCCTGCACGACTGCCACGCACGGCGCTCGGATCGGGTTGGCGTGGAACACGTGGCGCCAGTACGGCGGTCCCCCGGCCCGGGGCGAGTCGTTGTCGGCCTTGGTCCACACGACCATCGAGCGCGCCCTGGTCGATCCTGACGAGCGCGAGGTGCGGCGATGACGGAGTACCGAGACGCCCGTTGGCTGCGTGACGGCCCGTTCCGATCGTGGCCGCATCCCGCGATCAGTGTCGCGGTGACCCTCGGTTACCTCATCGCGGTCTATCCGGGCACTCTGCCCCGGGACGCGACGACGACCGCGATCGTGACCGCGGCATTCGGCGCCCTGGGTGCGATCATCGGGATGATCGTCGCCCGGCGCAGCCGGCGACAGCCGGACGACCAGGCACGGCACGTCGTGTTCTGCTCTTGCCTGGTGATCCTCGGATGCGCGGTCGGCGTGGCGGTCTGGTGGCAGAACCTCATCCGTGCGGCGGTCGACGTCGCCCCCGTCGGGCTCGGGTGGGGCGCGGCGGCCACGATCCCGCCGGCCGTCATCGTCCTGGCGATCGTCGCCGTCCCGCGCAGCTGCGCTCTGCTCGCGGCCGGCGCAGTCGCCCTCACGGCGGGACTGCTGGCACCCGCCGACGCCGGCGCCGACGAACAGCCGGTGCCACCGTCGTCGACGACGGTGGCGACGCATTCGGACGTCCTGGCCCGCGGGGAGCTGAGCACCGATGGATTCGACCGCGCCGCTGCACAACTCGTGCGGACGTGGGCGCGTTCGGGCGGACTGTCGACGCGGGCGGTTGTCGTTGCCGTGCCGACCGGATCGGGATGGATCGACCCGGCAGCGGTCGACGGTTTCGAGAGCCGGTTCGCCGGCGACGTCCGGGTTCTCGCACTCCCCTACGACGACGTGCCGTCGTGGCAGGCCTTCGTGTCCGACCGCTCCCGATCGGCGGACTCGGCGATCGCGGTGGTGTCGGCTCTGACAACCGTCCTCGACGGTGTTCCCGACCGCGAACGTCCGCGGGTGATCCTCTACGGGCAGAGTCTCGGTGCCGTGGGCGCCGACGCCGCCCGGGTATGGCTGGAGAACGAGCGCCCCGCTCTGCTCGACGAGACCGTGCTGGTCGCGCCGCCGGCGGGCACCGTCGCCCCGGATTCCCGCACCTCGCGAACGGTTCTCGCCAATTCCAGCGACCCCGTCGTGCGCTGGTCACCCGCCGGACTGTGGAGTCCGCACCGCGCGACCGAGGACACCCACATCCGCGGTCCGCGGGTCCCGTCGGCGCCGTGGCTACCCGTGGTCAGTTTCGTACAGACGAGCATCGACCTTCTCGGCGCACTCGACGGTGCGGCCGGGGTCGGCCACCGGTATGGGTCGGAACAGTCCGGACCGCCGCAGCCGATGCGGAACTGACGGCCCGCGGCGGCGTGCACCGAAGACGGCACACCGCCCGGGTCGTCAGACGATCGGCCCCCGAGCCGCTTCGTAGGACGCGCCCACGCGGTACAGCCGGTCGTCGGCCAGGGCGGGCGCCATGATCTGCAGCCCGACGGGCATGCCGTCGTCGACCGACAGCCCCGACGGCACCGACATCGATCCGATGCCGGCGAGGTTCACCGGCAGCGTGCACAGGTCGAACAGGTACATCGCGAGTGGGTCGTCGACCTTCTCCCCGATCGGGAACGCGGTGGTCGGCGTGGTCGGCGAGATGAGCACGTCGACCTTCTCGAAGGCCGTGGCGAAGTCGCGAGAGATCAGGGTGCGCACCTTCTGCGCCTGGCCGTAGTAGGCGTCGTAGTAGCCCGAGGACAACGCGTAGGTCCCGATCATGATGCGGCGCTTGACCTCTGGACCGAATCCCTGTTCCCGGGACAATGCCATGACCTCGTCGGCCGAATGCGAGCCGTCGTCGCCGACCCGCAGTCCGTAGCGCATCGCGTCGAACCGCGCGAGGTTCGACGACACCTCCGACGGGAGGATCAGGTAGTAGGCGCCCAGCGCGTAGGTGAAGTGCGGACAGCTGACCTCGACCACCTCGGCGCCGCGCTCCTCGAGGAGCTTGACGGCCTGGTGGAAAGAGTCGAGCACGCCGGACTGGTAGCCCTCGCCCTGCAGTTCGGTGACGACACCGATCCGGACGCCGGCGAGATCCCGCTCGGCCCCTTCGCGGGCCGCCGAGACGACGTCGGGCACCGGCACATCGATCGAGGTCGAGTCCCGCGGGTCGTGCCCGGCGATGATCTCGTGCAGCATCGCGGTGTCGAGGACGGTACGGCCACACGGGCCGCCCTGGTCGAGCGACGAGGCGCACGCCACGAGCCCGTAGCGCGAGACCGTGCCGTACGTGGGCTTGACGCCGACCGTCGCGGTGACCGCGGCCGGCTGCCGGATCGAGCCCCCGGTGTCGGTACCGATCGCCAGCGGGGCCTGGTACGAGGCCAGCGCGGCGGCGCTGCCACCCCCCGAACCACCCGGGATCTTGCTGGGATCCCACGGGTTCCGGGTGAGCTGGTAGGCGGAGTTCTCGGTCGAGCTGCCCATCGCGAACTCGTCCATGTTGGTCTTGCCCAGGATCGGGATGCCCGCGGCGCGCAGGCGTGCGGTGACCGTGGCGTCGTAGGGCGGAACCCAACCCTCGAGGATCTTGGACCCGCACGTGGTCGGTGCGTCGGTGGTGGTGAAGACGTCCTTGAGGGCGATCGGTACACCGGCGAGGGCCGACGGGGCGTCCCCGGCGGCGATCGCGTCGTCGGCGGCTTTTGCGGCGACCAGCGCTTCGGCGCCACTGACGTGGAGGAACGCGCCGAGTTGGTCGTCGATCTCGGCGATGCGGTCGAGGTGGGCCTGGGTGACCTCCACCGAGCTGACCTCGCGGGCACCGATCCGGGTGGCGAGTTCGGCGGCGGACAACCCGGTCAGATCACCGTCGGGACGCGGCGCGGCGGCGCTGGAATCGGGACTCACTGCTCTTCTCCCAGGATCTGCGGAACCGCGAAACGGTCCTGCTCGACGGCCGGTGCACCGGACAGCGCGGCGTCGGTCGTCAGCCCCGGGACGACGACATCGGGGCGCAGCACATTCGCCAGTTCGGCCGGGTGGGCCGTGCCGGGCACGTCGTCGGCGGCCACTTCCGACACCGACGCGACGTGGGTCAGGATCGAGTCCAGCTGCTCGGCGTAGACATCGAGTTCGTCCTCGCTCAACGCCAGGCGCGACAGACGCGCCAGATGCGCGACTTCGTTGCGCGATATGGACTTCGGTTCGCCAGCCACCGCAGCGTCCTTCCTTCCATCACTGTTCGTTCGGGTCTCGTCGTCCCCGCCGTGTCGTCGACCGATGTCGTGTCGGCGTCTGGGCGACGTCTCCAGACTATGGGAACCCGCGACGACCGCTTCCCCCAGCCACCGGTTGGCAGCCGTGCACTGCGCGCCGCCCGCGCGTGGGTGCGAGAATGTCGCACGTGTCCTACCTGTTGCGGGTCTATCTCGAAGACCGGCCGGGCAGCCTCGGCGTGCTCGCCGTGCAGCTCGGCTCGGTCGGCGCAGACATCCTGTCCCTCGAGGTCGTCGAGCGCGGCAACGGTTACGCCGTGGACGACCTCGTCGTCGAGGTGGCGCCCGGGGCGCTGCCCGACAGCCTGATCACCGCGGCCGAGAAGGTCAACGGCGTCCGTGTCGACTCGATCCGCCCCTACTCGGGCGTGCTGGACACCCATCGTGAACTCGAGTTGGTCGATCAGGTGGCCACTGCCGGACGTGACCGGTTGCAGATCCTGGTGGACAACGCGCCCCGCGTCCTGCGCGTCTCCTGGGCGATGGTGGTCACACCCGCCAGCGGCGGCGTGCTGCAGCTCTTCGGCTCGTCCGGCGCCCCGGAGACCCCGCTGACCAGGGCGGATTGGCTACCGCTCGAGAGAGCCGTCGAGCTGGACGCCGACGGCGACTGGGTGCCCGGTGCCTGGCAGGACATGGACACCCGTCTCGCGGCGGCTCCCCTGGGATCGGAGTCGAAGGCGATCCTGCTCGGACGCATCGGCGGACCGGACTTCCGGCCGTCGGAGGTCGCCCGACTCGGTTATCTCGCCGGGATCGTCAGTACCGTGCTGCGCGCCGAGAGTTAGCCACAGCCGGTCGATCCGGAGGCATCATGGTCTGATGACGTCCATCACGTTGATACAGGGCGACATCACGACACAGTCGGTCGACGCGATCGTGAATGCCGCGAACTCCACACTGCTGGGCGGCGGCGGTGTCGACGGCGCGATCCACCGGCGGGGCGGCCCGGCGATCCTCGCCGAGTGCAAGGAGCTGCGGGCGGGCACCTACGAACGTGGACTACCCGTCGGCGAGGCCGTGGCCACCACCGCGGGAGACCTCGACGCACGTTGGGTCATCCACACGGTCGGACCGGTGCACTCCTACGACGAGGACCGTTCATCCCTGCTCGTCTCCTGCTACCGCGAGTCCCTGCGCCTCGCAACCGAACTCGGTGCCACCACCATCGCCTTCCCGGCGATCTCGACCGGCGTCTACGGCTGGCCGATGGACGACGGCGCCCGCAAGGCGGTCGACACGGTGCGTGCCACGCTGCCGGAGACCTCGATCGAGGAGGTCCGTTTCGTCCTTTTCGACCAGCGTGCCTTCCGCGCGTTCGAGTCCGCTCTGGGCTGATCGACGGTCACTCGGGGCTGCCGGTCTCCAGCAACTTCTTGAACGCGTCCTCGTCGAGCACCGGCACGCCGAGCTGTTCGGCCTTGTCGGCCTTGGTGCCCGGCGAATCCCCCACCACCACGTAGTCGGTCTTCTTCGACACCGAACCCGACGCCTTGCCGCCGCGTTGCAGGATCGCCTCCTTGGCCCCGTCACGGGAGAAGTCCACCAGCGAACCCGTCACGACGATCGTCTTGCCCTCGAGGGTCCGCGGGATCGACTCGTCGCGCTCGTCTTCCATGGAAACGCCTGCGGCGCGCCACTTCTCGACGATGTCTCGATGCCAGTCGACGGTGAACCAGTCGTGGATCGACTGGGCGAGGGTCATTCCCAACCCCTCTACGCCGGCGAGCTGGTCGATGTCGGCGGCCTCGATGGCCTCGAGGGAACCGAATTCGGTGGCGAGGGCGCGGGCGGCGGTGGGCCCGACATGGCGGATCGACAGCCCGACCAGCACGCGCCACAGCGCCACGTCCTTGGCTTTGTCGAGGTTCGCCAGCAACCGCTTGCCGTTGGCCGAGAGCGCCCCCGCCTTGGTGGTGAACAGATCCGTGCGGATCAGGTCCTCGGCCGTCAGCGAGAAGAGGTCACCCTCGTTGGTGAGCACCCCCGCCGACAGCAGGGCCGACGCGGCCTCGTAGCCGAGCGCCTCGATGTCGAAGGAACCCCGACCGGCCAGGTGGAAGAGCCGCTCGCGCAACTGGGCCGGACAACTCTCCTGGTTCGGACAGCGGAGGTCGGCGTCGCTCTCCTTTTCGGGACGCAGCGGCGTCTCGCAGGCCGGGCACAGTTCGGGCATCTCGAACTCCACCTCGGTGCCGTCGCGGAGATCGACGACGGGCCCGAGGACCTCGGGAATCACGTCGCCGGCCTTGCGGATCGTGACGGTGTCCCCGATCAGCACGCCCTTGCGCTTGACCTCCGAACCGTTGTGCAGGGTCGCGCGCGAGACCGTGGACCCGGCGACGAGCACGGGTTCGAGAACTGCGAAGGGTGTGACCCGGCCCGTGCGTCCGACGTTGACCTGGATGTCGGAGAGCTTGGTGGTGGCCTCCTCGGGCGGGTACTTGTAGGCGATCGCCCACCGCGGCGCCCGCGAGGTGGAACCGAGGCGACGCTGCACGGTGACGTCGTCGACCTTGACCACGATGCCGTCGATCTCGTGCTCGACGTCGTGACGGTGCTCGCCCCAGTAGGCGATCTTGTCGATGATCTCGTCGGCGCCGGACACCTTGGTGGTGTGGGTCGACACCGGCAGACCCCAGGCCCCGAGCGCCAGGTAGGCGTCGTGCAACGACTCCGGTCGCCAACCCTCGGTGTGCCCGATCCCGTGACAGATCATCCGCAGCTTGCGACGGGCCGTGACCTGCGGATTCTTCTGCCGCAGCGAGCCGGCGGCCGAGTTGCGCGGGTTCGCGAACGGCGGCTTGCCCTCCGCCACGAGCGAGGCGTTGAGCGCCTCGAAGTCCTCCACCCGGAAGAAGACCTCGCCACGCACCTCGAGGACCTCGGGAATCGGGTACTCCGGGGACTCGGTCAGGCGCATCGGGATGTCGTCGATGGTGCGCGCGTTCAGTGAGACGTCCTCACCGGTGCGTCCGTCGCCACGGGTGACACCTCGCTCGAGAACCCCGTTCCGGTAGACCAGCGCCAGGGCCACGCCGTCGATCTTGAGCTCGCAGAGGAAGTCGGCCCGGGCGCCGGCGTCGGCGACCACGCGGTCGACCCAGGCGCGCATCTCGTCGTGGTCGAAGACGTTGTCCAGCGACATCATTCGCTCGAGGTGGTCCACTGCGGAGAACGCCGTGGAGAAGCCACCCCCGACGAGCTTGGTGGGTGAGTCGGCGGTCGCGAGTTCGGGATGCGCGTCCTCGAGCGCCTGCAGGCGTCGGAGAAGCTGATCGAACTCGCCGTCGGTGATGACCGGCGCGTCCTTCACGTAGTAGCGGAACTGGTGCTCGCGGATCTCCTCGGCGAGCGCGGTCCACTCCTCACGCAGGTCCGCCTCCGGCCCCGACTGCTCGGTGACCGGCTGACCCGACTCCGTTGTATCTGCCACGTTCCGAGGGTATCGGAGTGGTGGGACAGACCCAGCTCGTCAACCGATGCCTCGTTCGCGCGGTACTGCTTCCCTCCCGCTGATGTGATCCGATCAGCGGGACGGAGACGGGACCGCGGGAGTTTCCGCGCCGACGATCACAACGGACCGAGCTTCGCCACCGACCGTTTGGGTGCGATCTGGCGGTAACTCGTGTCGAGGAGTTCGGCGACCTCGTCCCAGTCGGTCTCGGCGTCGAGGATCAGCCCCACCCAGCCGGCCGGCCCGAGGTAGGCGGGCAGGAAGAACCGCGGATCGTCCAGCAGCGCGGGCCGCTCGGAGTCGTCGGCGAGGACCAGGATCGATTGATCGTGACGCACCTTGCTGCCCTTGACGCCACCGCCGTAGTTGCCGAACATCTTGCCGCAGCGGAAGGTCGGGCGACCGTGCGCGACGACCTCGGTCGCGTCGGGCAGCGCGAGCGCGATCTCCCGTATGCGGCCCAGATAGGGATCCGCGTCGTCGAACATGATCGGGTGCGGCATACCGACGAGAATAGGTCCGCGACGCCGGGCCCGCAGGGGTTTTCAGAGCGCGGAGGGATCGCTGCCGAGCAGCTGACCGGCCTCCGCGGTGATCGCCAGCGCCGTCTTGGCCCACTTCGTCGATGCCCCGGCCAGACCACAGGTCGGCGTCACGATCACGTTGTCCGACAACACTTTGCGGTCCAGCCCGATGCGGTCGGTCAGCGCGGCGAGTTCGGTCGCCACGTGTTCGGCGGCCAGCGGACGATCGGGCGCGGTCGACGGCACACGACCTGCGAGCAGGACGCCGCCGCGGTCGACGAGCATCCCGATCCCGTCGAGATCGGTCGCCGACGGTGTGGTGATGTCGATCGAATACGCAACCCCGGGAAGATGTTCGAGGAGGTCCCACCGCGGTGTGCCGCAATCGTGCAAGACCACCGGGACGCCGACGTGGTCGACGAGTTCGGTGAGTGCGCGAGCCACCTCGACCGCCGGTATCGCCCGGATGGGGTCGAAGCGGGTCAGTGGCTTCACCGTGCCGTCGATGACCTGGCCGACCATCGGCTCGTCGATCTGGACCACCACGCGCGCACCAAGTCGGCGTTCCACCTCGGCGACGTGCTCGCGCACACCCTCCGCCGTCGACTCGACGATGTCGCGGACGGCTCCGTGGTCTTTCAGGACTCGTTGCCCGTTCGTCAGCTCGACAGATGCCGAGGTGGTGAACGGACCGGCCACCTGCACCTTGAAGGTGCGGCCGGTACCGATGAAACCCGCTGTCTCCCAGAGTTCCTCGACGACGTCGAGGTCCTCGGCAAGCAGGTCCGCGGCGCGTCGGGCCAGGCGGGAGTGGCGTTGCGCCAGCCGGTAACCCCATGTCGCGGTGTCCATCGGCAGGTCGACGAGGATCGCCGCCATCCGGCCGATCAGATCCGCACCGATACCTCGCGCGGGCAGTTCGACGAGGTGGGCGAGATCGAGTTCGCCGTTCACCACCGCGGCGGCGGCACGTGCGTCGGTGCCGGGCATCGACCCCACGCCGGTGCCCACTCCGGTGGGCAGTGCCGCTCCGGTCACCGAGACGCGACGACAGTCGGCTGCGACGAGGTGGTGGCGATGCGTCCGCACCCGACGACCTGGTCGCCGCGTCGGGCATCGGGCAGGTACAGCACCGCGGCCTGACCGCGGGCGACGCCGGTGAGCGGCTCCTGCAGCGCTATGTCGATACCGGGTTCACCGTCGATCGTGGTGGCGGTCGCGCGCACCGGCGCGAGCCCGCCGTGGGCTCGGACCTGCACCATCGCGTCGAAGGGTTCGTCCGGAGTGACGCCGGAGGTCCACACCGCGCGCGTCGCGGTGATGCCCCAGACCTGCAGGTCGGCAGCCGTCCCGACCGTCACCGTCCCCGAATCCGGGTCGATCTCGGTGACATAGCGGGGCTTGCCGTCGGCGGCCGGCGCCTCGACCCCCAGGCCCTTGCGCTGCCCGATGGTGAAACCGTGGACCCCGTCGTGCTCGGCGAGGCGCTCGCCCGACGTCGCGTCCACGATCGCGCCCGGCCGGACGCCGATGCGGGCGCCGAGGAACGCGCGGGTATCGCCGCTCGGGATGAAGCAGATGTCGTGGGAGTCCGGCTTGTCCGCGACGGCCAGGCCGCGCCGGGCCGCCTCGGCCCGGATCTCGGACTTCGGGGTGTCACCGATCGGGAACATCGCCCGCGACAGCTGATCACGCGTCAGCACGGCCAGCACATACGACTGGTCCTTGTCGGCGTCGACCGCTCGTCGTAACTCGCCGTCGGTCAGTTGCGCGTAGTGACCGGTGGCCAGCGCGTCGAAGCCGAGCGCCATCGCCTTGTCGGCGAGGGCCGCGAACTTGATCTTCTCGTTGCACGTCAGACACGGGTTCGGGGTGCGTCCGGCCGCGTAGGCCTCGACGAACTCGTCGATCACATCGTCCTTGAACCGGTCGGCGAAATCCCAGACGTAGAACGGGATTCCGAGGACATCGGCGGCGCGGCGGGCGTCGGAGGCGTCCTCGCGCGAGCAGCATCCGCGCGAACCGGTGCGCAGCGCACCCGGAGCCGTCGACAACGCCAGATGAACTCCGACCACCTCGTGACCGGCCTCGACCGCCCGGGCCGCGGCAACCGCCGAGTCGACGCCGCCGCTCATCGCTGCCAATACGCGCATCAGGAGATCCTTCCGCCGGGGACCGAGACCAGTCCGGCCGCCCGCGCCCGGTCGACGACCTCGTCGATGACCGCGGCGACCGCGTCGATGTCGGCCTCGGTGGTGGTGTGGCCGAGGGAGAACCGCAGCGACGACCGCGCGTCGGCCATGTCCAGACCCATCGCCAGGAGGACATGGCTGGCCTGGGCGACCCCGGCGGTGCAGGCCGATCCGGTGGAACACTCGACGCCCTTGGCGTCGAGAAGCATGAGCAGCGAGTCACCCTCACAACCGGCGAACGACACGTGCACGTTCCCCGGGAGGCGACGATCGCCGTCGGCACCGTTGCGCACCGTTCCGTCGACGCCGAGGAGAATGTCGGTCAGCCGGGTCTGCAGGGCGCGGACGTGCGCGGTGTTCTCGTCGAGGTGCTCGACGCACCACGACAGTGCGGCGGCCATGCCGGCCGCACCGGCGACGTCCTGGGTTCCCGAGCGCACGTCGCGTTCGTGGCCGCCGCCGTGCAGCAGCGGCACACACCCGACATCGCGACCCAGCAGCAGGGCGCCGACACCCTGCGGCCCGCCGAACTTGTGGGCGGTCAGGCTGAGCGCCGAGAGGCCGCTCGCGGCGAAGTCCACCGGCAGATGGCCGACGGCCTGGATCGCGTCGGAATGCACCGGGACGCCGAATTCGGACCCGACCGCGGCGAGCTCGGCGATCGGTTGGATCGTGCCGACCTCGTTGTTGGCCCACATCAGCGAGATGAGAGCGGTCTCGGCGGCGTGCTCCTCGAGCTCCGCGCGCAGGTCGGCGGGCGAGACGACACCGTCGGCGTCGACCGGGAGCAGGACGAGCTCGGCTCCGGCCTGCTCGGCCAGCCACTGCGCGGGGTCGAGGACGGCGTGATGTTCGATCGCCGAGGTGATGATCCGGCGACGGCGGGGGTCGGCGTTCTGCTGTGCCCAGTAGATCCCCTTGACCGCCAGGTTGTCGGCCTCGGTGCCGCCGCCGGTGAAGACGACCTCGGAGGGCCGGGCACCGACCGCCGCGGCGATGGCCTCGCGCGCCTCCTCGAGCCGACGACGTGCGGTGCGACCGGATCCGTGCAGCGACGAGGCGTTACCCGGCTGCGCGAAGACGGCCGTCATCGCCTCGACGGCTTCGGGCAGCATCTGCGTCGAAGCGGCGTGGTCGAGGTAGACAGGCGCCTTCACGGGCGGTCGGCTTGGCACGGGCATCGCTAGCAAGGATAAACGCGCGTAGGTCGCCGACAAATTCCGCGATCGGACGCGGAACGACAGCCCGCCTCAGACCCGCTCGAGGTAGAAGTACAAGTGACGGCCGTCGATGACTCCGCCTTTGCCGTTCATGATCCCCATCACCGTGGTGTCGTCGACGCGCTTGAAGTGGTCGATGACCGGCTGACCGTCGTAGACCATCGATGCGGTGATCTCGCCGCGGAACTCGATCGCCCACAGGCTGGCCTCGCCCTTGCCGAGTGTGGTGTTGGAGTAGAGGTTGCCGTTCTCGTCGCGGCACACCAGCGGTTGGACGTCGCTGCGTGAGGTGAACGTCTTGCCGAACCAGTTGGCCTTGGCGAGCGCGCCGTTGATCGCGTGCCCGGTGGTGAACTCGCCGCCCTTCCATGCGCCGAGCATCTCCTCGGGCCGCAGCGGCGACAGTCCCGCCCACACGGTGTCGAGGTCGGCGTCGTCAACTCGGCCGTCGACGTCCCGGAGTTCGAAGAACTTGGCGCGCGCGGCTTCTCGGGTCTGAGTGGACGTCATCGTCGGCCTCCTGGAGGTACGCGGTTGATCGTCCGCAGAGCTGCGGACGGCTACCGGAAAAACCTATATCAGGGAACGGTTGATGTCACTTTCCGCGGCCGGGAACCGCCCCGCCACGACGCGCTCACACCGACGCGCCAGCTCGCGACGATCTGCGCCGGGTTCCTCGGGCGGGTGGATGACCATCGTGACGACGAGACCACGCGCCCGCAGGACCCGCCGCAGCGTGTCGGCGGGGGTGTCGGCGCCGATGAAACTCGGTGCCGTCGCGGTGGTCCCGTCGCTGCCGACGAAACGCAACCTCACCGGCACGACCGGCACGTCCGCATCGATCGCGGCCTGGAAGAACGCGGGTCGGAATGCACCGGCCGAGCGGCCGCAGTACGTGGTGCCCTCGGGGAACACGATCACCGACGAGTCGCGGTGCAGCCGCCCGGCCACGTCGCCGACCGTCCCCGGCAGACCGCGGAGTGTGCCGCGGTCGACGGCGATGACGCCGAACCGGCGCGCGAGGGACGACACCACCGGCATCCCGACGACATCGGATTTGGCCACCACCTCGGCGGGGCTGATCAGCGCGAGCGCCAAGACGTCGAGGAACGAGATGTGATTGGCGACCACGAGTCCGGCGCGGGTCGGGCCACAGCGCCGGTCCTCGACGCGGACGGCGATACCCAGGGCCGCCAGCAGTGCACCCGACGCGGATCGACGCAGGGGACGCGGCGGACGACGACGCAGCCGCGCCACCGCCCCGGTGGTCAGCGCCGCCCAGAAGATCCACACCACGACCACCACGAGTCGGCACAGACGCCACGCGACGATCGTCGCGCCGAAGACCGCGTCGAACCGCCCGGCCCGCGGTGCACCGATGCAACCGTCGCCACAGGTGCTGATCGGGAACCACGGGTGCGCGAGCGCGCCGGCCGGGCGGGCAGGCGGACACGCGGCGTGTTCGCGTCGGGGACGCTCGGAGCGAGGTCCGACCGGACCGACCAGCAGGGCGGTCATCGTGCCGCGCCCCCGGGCTCCGGCGTGGCATCCGCGCGGGCCGAACCCAGCCGTCGGGCACTCGATCGCAGCCGGTCGAGGTATCGCTTGTTGGCACCTTCGCGGTCGAGCAGGGTCAGGAAGTCCGCGACGTCGAAGACGTCGTCGACCGCCGGCTCGCCACAGATGCGGGCGCCGAGGCGGAGGTATCCACGCATCAGCGCCGGCATCGCGACCGTGTCGGACGGCACGATGTCGTCGAGCAGGCGTCCGCCGATGCGCGCCGGTGCCAGCGGGTGGGCGCGTCGCTCGGGGTCCTGGTGGTCGTCCCGCAGACGATCGCGCAGGGCGCGCAGCGACGACCCCGGCAGCCATTCACCCGGCGTGTGCAGGGGCACCGACACACAGCCCATCAGGTATCGCAGGTCGGCGTCGTCCATGTACTGCAGCAGCGCCGCCCACATCAGCGCGGTGACCGACCCGTCGCGGTACTCGGAGTGGACACACGCCCGACCCAATTCGACGGTGGCGGAGACGATGTCGTTCATCTCGCGGAGGTCGAACTCGGTGGCCGAATACCAGCCGCCGGCGGCGATCGCCCGCGCCGGGGAGAGCAGGCGCGCACACCCGACGACCCCGTCGTCGGCGTGGCGGACGATGAGGTGCTCGCAGAAGGCGTCGAACCGGTCGGCATCCCGTCCGGTGACCGCGTCACCGATGCGGTTGGAGAAGCCGGGTTCGTCGGCGAAGACGCGATACCGCAGTTCCTGGGCGGCGACGATGTCGGCGGGATCGTCGGACACGAGGACCCGGATGGGCCCCGCGGTGAGCAGGGTCGTCGGCACGGCCCGCGAGAACCGAGCGCGCGCGACATGGCTGGTGCGGACTGGCGACTGCATGGCGTTCATGACTCGAATGGAAACGAGACCGGGCATCGGCACGACCACCGCAGCGTGTCGTGTCGGTGCGGGTTCGATGAACTCGGGCCGCCACCGGATGAACAGGCCTCGCCACGGCCACCTGCGGGTGAACGACCCCCGAACGCACGGTGACCCCCGACGGGGAGTCGGGGGTCACCGGGTTCTGCAGTTGATCAGCTCATGATCACTTGCGCTTCTTGACCTCTTCGGTCAGCTGCGGCGCGACGTTGAACAGATCGCCGACGACGCCGTAGTCGGCGATCTCGAAGATCGGGGCCTCTTCGTCCTTGTTGACGGCCACGATCGTCTTCGAGGTCTGCATGCCGGCGCGGTGCTGGATGGCGCCCGAGATGCCCAGGGCGACGTACAGCTGCGGCGACACGGTCTTACCGGTCTGACCGACCTGGAACTGACCGGGGTAGTAACCGGAGTCGACCGCCGCGCGCGAAGCGCCCACGGCGGCACCGAGCACGTCGGCGAGTTCTTCGACGACGGAGAACTTCTCGGCGCTGCCGACACCGCGACCACCCGAGACGACGATCGACGCCTCGGTCAGTTCGGGACGATCGCCGCCGACGTTCGGCTCGACCTTGGTGATCTTGACCGCGCCCTCTTCCTGAGCCGGGACCTCGACGTCGACACGCTCGCCGGCGCCGGCCTGCGGAGCGGCCTCGACGCCACCGGGGCGGATCGAGAAGACCGGGACCTCACCCTTGGCCTGGGCGTCGACGGTGTAGGCGCCACCGAAGATGGAGTGGATGCCCACGCCGCCTTCCTTGACGTCGACGATGTCGGCGAGGACGCCCGAGCCGAGGCGCACGGCCAAGCGGCCGGCGATCTCCTTGCCGTCGGCGGTGGCCGCGACGAGGATGCCGGCCGGCGAGGCGGTCTCGGCGATCGAGGCCAGCACGTCGACCTGCGGGGTGATGAGGTAGCTACCCGCATCGTCGGACTCGGCGACGTAGATCTTCTCCGCGCCGGCCTCCTTGAGTCCGTCGAGGATGCCGTCGGCCGAGCCGGGCTTGCCGACGACGACCGCCGACGGGGTGCCGAGTGCGCGGGCGGCGGTGATGAGCTCGCTGGTGACCTTCTTCAGGGCGCCTTCGGCGTCCTGTTCCACGAGAACGAGTACTTCTGCCATGGTGGTTTTCTCCTGAATGTCTGGGGGTTCGCCGGTGGTCTGCGTGGAGAAGGTCAGATGATCTTCTGGCCGACCAGGTACTCGGCGACCTTGGTGCCGCCGTCGCCTTCGTCGGTGACGCGCTCGCCCGCGGTCTTCGGCGGCTTCGGGGTGTTCGCCGTCACGACCGAGCCGGCGTTCTCCAGGCCCACATCGCTTGCCTCGACGTCGATCTCGGCGAGGGTCAGGACGGTGACCTCCTTCTTCTTGGCGGCCATGATGCCCTTGAAGGAGGGGAAGCGCGGTTCGTTGATCTTCTCGTTCACGCTGACGATGGCCGGCAGGCTGGCCTCGACGTGGAAGATGCCGTCGTCGGTCTCCCGCTCACCCTTGAGGGTCTCGCCCTCCAGGGTCAGCTTGCGCAGGTGGGTCAGGTGCGGGAGCTCGAGGTACTCGGCGATCATGGCCGGGATGGCGCCGACGCGACCGTCGGTGGCCTCGTTGCCGGCGATGACCAGCTCGACACCCTCGACCGTGCCGAGCGCCCGGGCCAGCACGTAGGCGGTCTGGACCGCGTCCGAGCCGTGCATGAGGTCGTCCTTGATGTGGATCGCCTTGTCGGCGCCCATGGACAGGGCCTTGCGGATGGCGTCGGTGGCGCGCTCGGGACCCGCCGTCAGGATGGTGACCTCACCGCCGTCGGCCTCCTTGATCTTCAGCGCTTCCTCGACGGCGCGCTCGTTGATCTCGTCCAGGACGGCGTCGGCGGCCTCACGGTCCAGGGTGTAGTCGTCGTCGGACAACTTGCGCTCGGACCATGTGTCGGGAACCTGCTTGATCAGTACGACAATGTTTGTCATGGGTCTACGTCGACCTCCTGCATCGGGTTCGGCAACTTACCGGCGGGTAAGGCCATGGGTCCCCACCACTTTAGCGTCTCCTATGTTTCCACTAAACATCGACTACCTCACACAATGCACGCTACCGTTCGCTCGCTCGGTACGACGGCCCCGGCGGTCCCCGGGGCATGCCCTACTCTCTGTCAGATGACTGACGCAGACCTCGGATCGTCGCGCGGGACGGCAACCACTGGTCTCGAGGCGCTCGACACCGACCAGCAATTGGCGCTGACCGGCGAGCGGACGGTCCCGGGGATTCCCGCCGAGAACTACTGGTTCCGGCGCCACGAGATCGCCTACCGCCACATCGCCGACCGGTGCGCGGGCCACGACGTCCTCGAAGCCGGCTCCGGCGAGGGGTACGGCGCCGCGATGATCGCCGACGCCGGGGCGTCGTCGGTGGTCTGCGTCGACTACGACGCCGCCGCGGTCGAACACACCCGACGCCGCTATCCCCAGCTCGTCGTCCACCAGGGCAACCTCGTCGACCTCCCCCTCGCCTCCGCCTCGGTCGACATCGTGGTCAACTTCCAGGTCATCGAACACCTCTGGGATCAGCCGCGATTCGTCGCCGAATGCCACCGCGTGCTGCGTCCGGGCGGGGTCCTGCTCATGTCGACGCCCAACCGCATCACCTTCTCCCCCGGTCGCGACACACCGCTCAACCCGTTCCACACCCGTGAGCTCGACGCGGCCGAACTCACCGAACTGCTTCTCGACGGCGGCTTCGTGATCGACGCGATGTGGGGAGTCGTCCACGGACCGCGCCTTCGCGCCCTGGACACCAAATGGGGCGGTTCGCTCATCGACGCCCAGATCGAGCGTGCGCTCGCCGGCGAGCCCTGGCCGGACGAGCTGGCCGCGGATGTCGCCGGCGTGGTCGCCGCGGACTTCGATGTCGTCGATTCCGGCGTGTACGACATCGACGACTCGCTCGACCTGTTCGCCGTCGCGTTGCGGGGCTGAGGGTGACCACCCGCACCGAACCCGTCCCGGGCCAGTTCACGCTGGTCCTGCACTCGCATCTGCCGTGGCTGGCCAATCACGGCCGTTGGCCGGTCGGCGAGGAATGGCTGTATCAGTCGTGGGCCGCGTCGTACCTGCCGCTGTTCGACATGCTCGAGCGGCTGGCCGCCGACGGTTTCACCGACCAGCTCTCCCTCGGGATCACGCCGGTGCTGGCCGCGCAACTCGACGATCCGCACTGTGCGTCGTCGATGTACGAGTGGCTCGCCGACTGGCAGCTCCGGGCCACGCAGGCAGCGATGTCCCGCGACGCCGACCGAGCCGCGGCGGGCCGCCGTGAGTACCTCGACGCCCAGCGCGCGCTGGACACCTTTGCCTCCCGATGGCGTCACGGCGCGTCGCCACTGATCCGCGGACTGTCCTCGAGCGGCGTCGTCGAGATCCTGGGCGGCCCCCTGGCCCACCCGTTCGCACCGCTGCTCGACCCGCGACTGCGCCGGTTCTCGCTGACCGAGGGGCTCGCGGACGCCCATGCGCGGTGGGGTTTCGATCCGACCGGGATCTGGGCACCCGAGTGCGCCTTCGCGCCGGGGATGGAAACGGAGTACGACCGCGCGGGCGTGCGCCACTTCATGGTCGACGGGCCCGCCTTGCACGGCGACACCGCGCTGGGACGCCCCGTCGGCGACAGCGCCGTCGTCGCCTACGGACGTGACCTGACGGTGAGCTATCGCGTCTGGTCGCCGAAGTCGGGCTATCCGGGTCATGGCGCCTATCGGGATTTCCACACCTATGACCACGAGACCGGGCTCAAGCGATTCCGGGTCACCGGCCGGACCGTGTCCGGAAAGGACAAGAAGCCCTACGACCCGGCGCGCGTCGACGCGGTTCTGGGCCGGCACGTCGAGGACTTCGTCGCGCATGTGCGGCAGCGTCTGGTCGACGAGTCCGCGCGGATCGGCCGGCCCGCGCTGGTGGTCGCCGCGTTCGACACCGAATTGTTCGGGCACTGGTGGCATGAGGGCCCGGTCTGGCTGGAACGGGTGCTGCGACGTCTGCCCGAGATCGGGGTCACTGTCGGGACACTCGCGGGCGCAACGCAGGCCGCGCTCGTCGGCGCGCCCATCGACCTCCCCAGGTCGTCGTGGGGGTCGGGTAAGGACTGGCGGGTGTGGAACGGTCCGGCCGTGCAGCACCTGGTCGACCTGAACGCCGAGGTCACCGAGACGGCGCTCGACGCGGTCGCCAAGCTGCGGCAACACGGGAGTGCACGCAGCCGGGTCGCCGATCAGATCGTGCGCGAGGCGCTGCTGACCGTGTCCTCGGACTGGCCGTTCATGGTGTCGAAGGACACCGCGGCGCAGTACGCTGTGTCGCGAGCTCACACGCATGCGCATGCCACCCGCGAGATCAGCGACGCGGCGATGCGGGGCCGCGACGACGCAGCCGAGACGCTCGCCGCCGCCTGGGCGCGTGCCGACAATCTCTTTCCCGCACTCGATGCGCGCCGGCTGCACACGGCTCTGACCGCCGACCGGGTCGGTGTCGAGGGGGGAATCCGATGAAGGTGTTGTTCGTGTCGTGGGAGTACCCGCCGGTGGTGGTGGGCGGACTCGGCCGGCATGTCCATCACCTCGCCACCGAGATGGCCGCCGCCGGGCACGACGTGGTCGTGCTGACCCGGCGTCCGTCGGGGACCGACGCGGTGAGTCATCCGACGACGGACACCGTCGTCGAGGGTGTCCGGGTTCTGGCCGTCGCCGAGGACCCGCCGGAGTTCGAGTTCGGGCAGGACATGATGGCCTGGACGCTGGCCATGGGGCATGCGTTCGTGCGGGCGGGACTTCGGATTCTGCACGGCGCCGGGGGGTGGGTGCCGGAGGTCGTGCACGCGCATGATTGGCTGGTCGCCCACCCGGCCATCGCGCTGGCCGAATTCTTCGATGTGCCACTGGTTTCCACGATCCACGCGACGGAGGCGGGGCGGCACAGCGGCTGGGTGAGCGGTCGGACGAACCGGCAGGTGCATTCGGTCGAGTGGTGGCTGGTGTCCGAATCCGACGCTCTCATCACGTGTTCGGCGTCGATGCGCGACGAGGTGAACCGACTGTTCGGCTACGACGCCACCGACATCACGGTGATCCACAACGGCATCGACATCCGTACGTGGCCGTTCGCCGAACGCGCTCGGACGAGCGGTCCGGCCGAGCTGCTGTTCGCGGGTCGGCTCGAATACGAGAAGGGCGTGCAGGATCTGCTCGCGGCGCTCCCCCGGATCCGCCGCAGCCATCCGGGTACGACGCTGACGATCGCCGGTGACGGCACCCAGCGGGACTGGCTGATGGAGCAGGCGCGCAAGCATCGGGTCGGCAAGGCGGTGCGGTTCGTCGGCCCGGTCGACCACACCGAGCTGGTGACGCTGATGCACCGCTGCGACGCCATCGTGCTACCGAGTCGCTACGAGCCGTTCGGGATCGTGGCGCTGGAGGCGGCGGCGACCGGCGTGCCCTTGATCGTGTCCACGGCCGGGGGTCTGGGTGAGGCGGTTCGCGAGCCGGACACCGGGCTGACGTTC